>OLFV01000089.1_pt1 | contig 104510 bp, 103 predicted proteins | sample 1605551 | NCBI WGS metagenome assembly OLFV01 (sample SAMEA3888922, study PRJEB22519) | human gut metagenome | biome: human gut; feature: human-associated habitat; material: faeces | place: Denmark | collected 2011
AAGCACTATGATGTAATCTACTAAACTTTTTTACACAAAGTTCTTGACACACCCTGTGACATTCCAAATATCTTTGATGCTGAATAAGCAATAAAGAAAATAAGAACAGTCTGAACCGTGAGTGGCACTGCTATCAACACTATGTGCAAAGGATTTGATAAGATAACTTCTGTTTGTGATGCAAATATTAAAACCAAAGTAAGAAGCAAACCAACTGTAGTTGCGTTATCAAACTTATGAACAAAAGTGTTTTCAAAATACTCTATTCCTTTATTTTTAACTACAACTATTCTTGTTAACACACCCCCAACAAGTGGAATCACCACAAACAGAATCACACTGAAAAACAATGTTCCATAGGGTACTGATACATTTGATACTCCAAGCAAAAACTTTACAATTGGCACAAATGCAATCAGTATGATTAAATCGTTTGTTGCTACCTGTACCACAGTATAAGCAGGATTTCCTTTTGTAAGAGTACTCCATACAAATACCATTGCTGTACATGGTGCTGCTCCAAGAAGCACTGCTCCTGCAAGATACTGAGTAGCAAGTTCTGGTGCAATAAATCCTTTAAATACTGTAAACAAGAACAATGATGCAATTCCATACATGGTAAATGGTTTTATTAGCCAATTTGTAATCCATGTAATGAAAAGCCCTTTGGGATTCTTTCCCACTTGTTTAATACTCTGAAAATCCACTTTAAGCATCATTGGATAAATCATAATCCAGATAAGTATTGCAATCGGAATAGAAATCCCAGATATTTCAAGATTACCGAGTGCGTTAGGTATGGCCGGTAATAACTTACCAATGATTACTCCGACTACCATACATATAAATACCCAGATTGTAAGATACTTTTGGAAAAAATTAATTCCTTCACTCTTTTTCTTTGCCATTAAAATCCCATCTTTCCAAGCAGCTTAATTACTTCAGAGCTCTTTAATACCTTACCCATTGAAGCAACTGTTTCATTCACAACAATGGCAGGCATACTCATAACACCGTAAGCCATAACCTTTTCCATATCTGTGATATATTCTACTTCAATGCTCAACCCTAGTTCTTCAATGGCCTTTTTAACATTTTCATACTGCTCATGACAGCTTTTACACCCAGCACCAAGCACCTTAATGCTTGTAAGCTTGTTATCTCCACCACAGCAGTTTTCTACTTGTTGGCCGCCACAGCAACATGATGATGCTTCATAAGTAGCTACTTTTCCATTGCAGGCACAAGCAGGCTCTACCTTAATTTCTTCTTTTTTCTTTCCTAATCCAAATAATGACATAATCTTTTCCTCCTGTTAAATAAGTAAATATTGAAATGCATTAAATACATAACCAACAATAATAATTCCTACGGTACATATTCCAATGAACAGACCTAAGAGTTTTGGTTTGATTGCCTTTTTCAGCATAATCATGGATGGAAAAGACAGTGTGGTTACTCCCATCATAAATGACAACACAACGCCCAATCTTGCACCTTTAGCAAGCAGTGCTTCTGCAATAGGAATACATCCAAAGATATCTGCATACATCGGAACCCCTGCAATTGTGGCAATAATGACGCCAAATGGATTACCGGTACCAAGAAATCTCACTATAATATCTTCCGGTATCCAGTTGTGAATAAAGGCTCCTATTCCAACACCGGCAAGAATATATGGAAAGACTTTTTTAAATGTTTCAACAACCTGCTCCCACGCATATTTTATTCTGTCTTTAACCGCTAGTTCTTCCTGTGGAATATCGATTTGCTTTGCATTTCTTATAATTTCTTCTACCTGATTTTCAAGGTGAAGTTTTTCGATAAGTGTTCCACCTGCAACCGCAAGCATAAGACCGAGCAACACATAAACCACTGCCACTTTAGTTCCAAAGATACTCATCAATAGTACCAGTGAACCAAGGTCTACCATTGGAGATGAAATAAGGAAACTGAATGTAACTCCTAATGGTAATCCGGCACTTGTAAATCCAATAAAAAGAGGAATGGAAGAACAAGAACAAAAGGGAGTAACTGTTCCTAGTAATGCCGCTAAGATGTTTGCACTAATTCCATGAAATCTTCCAAGTATCCTCTTAGTTCTTTCTGGCGGGAAGAAACTCTGAATATAACTAATGATAAAAATCAACACACAAAGCAAGAAAACGATTTTTACCACATCATAGATAAAGAATTGAACACTGCCTCCAATCTTCCCGGATGTATCAAGACCAATAGAGTATAAGAACTTTCCAATCAATGAACTAAGCCATTTCATTCCTAAAATTTGCTCTTGTATGAATATCCAAATCGTACTCAAAAATTGCATATTTGCCCTCCTTATAGTTTTATAGATTTACATATATCAATGTATTAGTTTAAGAGAAAGGCAATCTTACCCGATTGCCTAATATATATTATTCTCACTTATCGCAGCTGCATCCACCATCTGAATTAGTGGTTTCAAGATAGTGAGAAAACATATCCTTAAAACGTTTTTTTCCTTTCTCTGAAATTGAGTAGTGCATCCATCGCCCATCTTTTCTAGAATCGACAAGTCCACAGTCGCAAAGCAATTTCATATGATGAGAAAGAGTCGATTGGGTAATGGATAACTCTTCAAGTATAACGCAGGCACACTTTTCGCCATGATGCAGACATTCCAAAATACGAAGTCTGTTTTCATCTGCCAAAGCCTTAATCATACGAACATCTTCTTTATAACTCATAGTATCCACTCCTTCCTGTAAATCTACACTTATTCTATCAGATACATTTACACTTGTCAATATATCGAACCATTTTTAATGTAACCTTTTCGTGAACACGCCACTCTTTATAACTATAATTCTGAAATGGAAGTAATTTGATTTGTCGGGATTGCTACATCATCTTTCATATATAAGATTGTCATACACAAATCATCATGTGCCCTATCAATAGCATGTGATAACATCCATTTTTTTAGTCTCATCACATTCATATACCATAGTCTGGCATTTTCATCTGGAACTCGTAATAGATTACGAAAATGAGACCATGTTAGATTTTGCAGACGCGTCTGCAAAATCTGCTCATCAGGAAAAAATGATAAAACTTACGAAAGTCTGCAAGATTACGCTCAGAAAATCCTTTACCGAATTCTTTTATCAATACATCAGACAGTACTTTGACCTTGTATGATTTTTTGACACTGGTTTTTCTGGTGACTATCTGCATTGTTGCATTAAAGGCATAAGAAAATCCGCCTAAAGCTTCCAAACCTGGCGGATTTCCTTAAAGTTTCGTCATGTTATTCTGGGGCAACCGTCTACTGGTGCTCCTCTTATTTCTATTATACCTTGCAATCGAATTAATTGCAAGACATCGCAGGACACCTCGTCATAATTTTTTACTTCAAGCGAATGAGTTCGTACTGGCGGGTACCCATGCCGATTTTTTCGCCGTGTTCCAGAGTTTCCTTCCAATGTACGTTAGGATTGCTATCCAACCAATGGTCGTGATGGCAATGCCAGTCTGGCTTAGCCAGATTGTCTCCCAGCTGGGAATTGCGGATAGGCTCTGCCTGCTGACAAAGGTCGGCACAAGCCTGATCCAAGGCAATAGGATCAAAGGAAGCAGCCATACCGATATTTGGCAGAATAGCAGCATCATTCTCCCCATGACAATCACAATTTGGAGAAATATCCATAATCATGTTGATATGGAAGCATGGTCTATCCTGAACCACCGCCTGAGCGTATTCTGCCATCTTCTTATCCAACAGATCTCCTGCATCCCACTGCTCATTGCGGATAGCATCAAAATTGCAGGCACCTATGCAACGGCCGCAGCCCTTGCAGGCATCATGGTCAATAACCGCCTTGTGGTCCACATAGGTAATAGCACCAGAGCCACACTCCTTGGCACATTTCTGACAGCCACGGCATTTGTCCGGATTCACTACCACCTTGCCGGAAGAATGCTGTTCCATCTTGCCAGCACGACTGCCACAACCCATGCCAATATTCTTAATAGCACCACCAAAGCCAGTAGTCTCATGGCCCTTGAAATGAGCCAAGCTGATAAATACATCTGCATCCATTACCGCCCGGCCAATTTTAGCTGTCTTGCAAATCTCGCCATTCTTTACAGGCACCTCCACATCATCAGTACCCTTCAAGCCATCGCCAATAATAATCTGGCAACCAGTAGAAATGCTGTTAAAACCGTTAATATTAGCACACTCAATATGCTCCAAGGCATTCTTACGGCTGCCTGGATACAGGGTATTACAATCTGTCAGGAATGGCAGACCGCCCTGCTCCTTCACCAAATCTGCAATAGCCTTGGCATAATTAGGCCGCAAAAAGGATAGATTGCCCAGCTCGCCAAAATGCATCTTAATAGCTACGAACTTTTTATCAAAATCAATATTCTTGATGCCAGCTGCAATACACAGGCGCTGCAGCTTCACAGTCCAGCTGGTACCAATCTGAGTACGGAAATCTGTAAAATAAACCTTGGATTTTTCCACGAAAACTCCCCCTTGTAAATATAACACACTAAAGGTATTATAACACCTAAACCCTGCTTTAAGTCAACTAAATATCATGAAAATCCAAACAGAATTTCCTAGAGCTAAAATAGGGTGTTCCCAGCAATAGCTCTATCAAAATTTCTGATATTTCTTCCAAGCCCCAGTATAGTCATGAATCCCAAATTTATCTGGATTGAACACAGGATCCTGTCCCTGAGCCTTCTGACTTTCATAATCTTTCAAAATAGCCACAGCCTTAGGTGCCAGCAGAATAATGGCAAGAATATTAGCCCAGCCCATAAGTCCATAACCTATATCACCCAAGGCCCAGATAGCATCTGCATTGACCAGACAGCCAAAGAAGGAGGCCAGCACAAATACCACCCGTACAGCTGTCAAAGCTGTTTTGTTGCGCTTAAACAAATAACGGATATTGGTTTCTGCCTGATAGCAATAGCCTGTCAAGCTGGTGAAAACAAACATAACAATGATTATGGCCAAAGCCTTGCCACTCCAAGTGCCAAAGGTATTTATCAGGGAATACTGAGCCCATTTGATGCCTGCCTCAATATTGCCTACACTGTTTACCAGCAAGCCTCCCTGACCATCAGATACATTATAGGTGCCAGTCAGCAGTACAATCAAGGCGGTAGCTGTACCAATCAGGAGAGTATCTACATAGATAGAACAAGCCTGTATCAAGCCCTGCTTGGCAGGATGGGAAGTTTCCGCTGCAGAGGACACTATAGCTCCACAACCCATGCCAGCTTCATTGGAATATATGCCTCGTTTAACACCCCAAGACACAGCAGAACCAATAATGCCTGCAAATAGAGGATCCATACCAATAGCAGAGGTAACAATCATATGAAGCATGGCGGGAATCTGTTCCCAATGGCTAACAAGGATAAAAGCGGCAAAACCCATATAAAACAAACACATAAAGGGTGTCAAAAACTCTGCCAGCTTGGAAATACGACGAATACTGCCAAAGATAATAAAAGCCAAAAAAGCACAGCAAATAAAGCCTACAATCACCCTATCCACAGCAAATGCTTCCTCAAAAACCAAAACCAGGGAATTTATCTGCACACCTGGCAACAGAAAGCCAGGGCCTAGGGCTGCAATAATAGCAAAAAGCTTGGCATAGGGCCTGCATTTCAAGCCATACTCAATATAATAGGCAGGGCCGCCCATAAATACCCCGCTGGAATTGCGGATTTTGTAGGCCTGTCCCAAAACAGACTCTGTAAAGGCCGAAGCTGCCCCAATAAAGGTAATTATCCACATCCAGAAAATAGAGCCAGGTCCACCAATAAATATAGCTGTGGCCACACCAGCAATATTGCCCATACCTACCCTTGCTCCAACAGTGGTGGCAAAGGACTGAAAGGAGGAAATACCATGCTCGCTTTTTTTGTCACCAAAAAGCAGCCGCAGCATATCTGCAATAAGCCGTACCTGGGGGAAGCCCAGCCGCAGGGACAAATAAAAGCCTGCTCCCAGACACAGCCCTACCAGAGCCATGCTCCAAATTAAAGAATCCAATTGATTTACTACAGTGGAAAACACTTCCATAAACTCATACACCTCATAATTTTATATGTAAATTTATTAACACAATGCTGAAAAGCCAACAAAAATCATTCTATATAATTATATATTTTTCGTCAAATCATGGAAAATAGTAAAATTCCTAATATATCCTTGTTTAACTTCTAGGAAGAAAAAGGATTGCAGGTAGGAAAAATATGCACAAAAAAAGCGGGTAGGAAAAAAGCACCTACACCGTTTTTTTGTAGTTTTCAAGGAATTTAGTTCAAAGCACTGCGGACATTTGCCAAAACTCCCAGATGAACATCCATAGTAAGATTATCTACCGTTTCCTCTGATTTCTTGGTACAGCCATCCACACTGCCAGCTGCCAGCATTTTCCGCAGCATAGCCACTTCTATAGCATCCTCTGGCAAAAGATTTTGGGCATGAATACGGGAAAGAACTGCGCTGACACCCCAGCCCCACCAGTTAGAAACACCACTGACCAGGGCAATATCTGCTACCTCCTGAGCGCAAATATTCTCTCCATGAGGTACATATTTTTCGATGGTTTCCCGCAAAGCTCCCATGCCCATTTCATTACCACCATCACCAATGGAAATAGTCACAATGCCTCTGGACTTAGCAGATTCAATCACACTGGAGGCATCCACAAACATAGGATCAATGACACCGCCCCGCATATTATGATAATGTCCATCAATAGCCTTGCCTGGCCGTTCAATAGTTATAACATGGCTAGGCTTTAGAGCATCCAACTGCTCCGCCATAAACTCCTCCACCTCATACTTAGGCAGCATCAAGGGACGACATTTACAGCCCCTTTCCGTAAGAGCTGCATTAACAATCCAGTAGGCCTCCTCATCAGTCCAAACTGATACCGGCACCCCTACTGCTTCAAAGGCGTAGGCCAGATTAGCCGTACCAAGGGGCCCATCGGTTTCCCCCGCAAAATTGTGCAAGCCCAATCTGACAGGAAAGCCTGTCAGCAGCACTACTCCACTGACCTGCTTCAAGGTGCTTTCCAATTTATCTATAGGGTTGATAGGAGCATTTTCCAACAAGCCTCTATGTCCAGGGTCAAAACGCATTGCTTTATCTAAATTTGTATAAAAATCCATAGAAAACATCTCACAATTTCATTCTATATTATTTATGGGCATTTTTGGCCTCTAAAAAATCATTAACCGCATCATTTGCCATATTGGTAATAAACATATGGCCCGGAGCATGGGTTATTACCAAAGGCAAGCCTGCTTCCTCTATAACTGACTGAGGGGTAACGCCACAGCCCCAAAAAACAGGAATCTCCCCAGGATAAATATCCACAGCATCTCCATAATCTGGCTTCATCAAATCCACTATGCCCAGCTTCTCTGGTTCACCAATATTCACTGGTGCTCCATGTACATTGGGAAATCTCCCTGTAATCTCATTGGCTCTCTGGGCATTTTCCGGTGTCATAGGCCTCATGCTCACCACCAAAGGTCCGTGAAACGGTCCTGCTGGCTCCGTCATTACCTTGGTGCGGAACATAGGCACATTCCGCCCCATAGTAATATGCCGTACATCTATGCCCTCCTTAATAAGAGCCTCCTCAAAGGAAAAACTGCAGCCAATCAGAAATACCACCATATCATCCTGCCAATAGGGAGTAGCATCTGTCACTTCCTTTACCAGCTTGCCATTGGCAAAAATACGATATTTGGGAATATCTGTTAAAATATTGGCCCCCTTTCCCATATCCTGCACATAAGGACTGCCATGTATAACCTCCAGCAGGGGACAGGGCTTGGGGTTCTTGCGAGCAAAATCCTCAAAATAACCAGCATATTTCTCTGGCATAATTACCAGATTGGCCTGAGCATAACCGTTACACATACCAGAGGTCTGTCCGGTAATCTCTCCATAATGAATCTTCAACCAGATATCCTCTGGTTTCGCCTTGCTATAATCAAGCATTTTCCACCAAACCTTTCTCCTTTAGTCCAGAGGCTCTACAACTACATCATAGGACTGACCATTTACCCGCATTTGATACCGTTTAGCTTTAGGACTGTAACGGGTATATGATTTTTCCGCCGTCATATCACAGATTTCCTTTGCTAGCTTTTGCCAGCTATCTGCCCACTGTCGTAAAAGGCCTTGGGCTGTCTGAACTGTAATAAAGGCAAATTGGATTTTCTGTCCCGGCATAGCCTGAGCCAAAAGGGGCAAATCCACTGTGGCTACCGTAGCTATCTTGGGATATCCTCCTGTGGTCTGGTGGTCTGCCAGCATAATAATAGGCTGTCCATTAGGGGGTATCTGAATGGAGCCAAAAACAATACCATCAGTAATCAAATCCTGCTGCAGCCTTTTCTCCACCGGCCTGCCCTCCAACCGATAGCCCATGCGGTCAGCATCATTGCTTATGGTGTAAATCTCTTGGGCAAATTTTTCCAGCTCCTGAGAAGAAAAATATTCCTGCTGAGGGCCGGGAATAATGCGAATTACCAAAGGCTCCTGCTGAGATAATTTTTCCTGCAACCCAGCACAAATCTCTTGAGCCTGAGGCAAAACCAATTGCCCGGCTAGCATTTTCCTGCTATCAGCCTCTAGTTTCCCCATTGGCAGTATATCTCCCGCCAGAAGCTTTCGTCCCTGCCAGCCTCCCAGCTTTAGCTTCAAATTGGTACTGCGGCTGCCCTGTACCTCTGGCACCTCTATACCGCCAGCTACAGCAATGTAGGCTCGCATGCCTTGCTTCTGACTGACTACCTTGAGCCTTTGTCCCTGACGAACCACCAAGGCTTTATAAGGTGCAACGGAATGGCCATCCAGCTGCAGCTTAGGAACACCACCAGTAACCGCCACCAAAGCATCCTGCTGAAATTCCAGCTCCGGCCCGGCAAAGGTGCTTTCCAGCACTGCTGCCATAGGTGCCCCAAAAGGATTAGTTGCAAAATCTACCTTGTTGCCTACCAGCAGATTGGCCAGCAAGGCTGCCGGATAATCCATAACTCCAGAAACCTGCATACCTCCAGCCTGCATACCATAACGGCCGCTATCCTGTAGAGTGGTCAGCAAACCACCATTTATAACCTTGATACTCATTTTATCATCGCCTTGTATTCTGCCTGAGAGATAGGCTTAAATTTTACATACTGTCCAGCAGATAGCAGTACCGGCTTAGGCCGGTTCCCATCATATAGCTTCAAGGGAGTTCGGCCTATAATCTGCCAGCCTCCCGGTGACTCCACAGAATAAATACCTGTCTGGCCACCTGCAATTCCTACACTGCCAGCTTCGATTTTCAATCTAGGGGATGCCTTCCGGGGGGTAGCCAACTGAGGATTCATACCGCCCAAATAAGGAAAACCTGCCACAAAGCCCAGCATATATACGGGATATTCTGGCTCAGCATGCATATCTATTACCTGCTGTGGACTAAGCTGATGGTACTCTGCCACCTCCGCCAGGTCTGGGCCATATTCTCCCCCATATACCACGGGAATCTCCACTACCTCCTTGCTTACTGTCTCCGCTATCTCTATATGTTCAGCCATCTGCTGCAAGGTCTGAGTCAATTCATCATAGGAGATAAGTAAAGGGTTATATTCCACCAACAGGGAGCAATAGGTAGGTACCATTTCCGCAATACCTGCCAGCTTCTCCTGCTGAATAGTCTGCTGAATTTTATCCCGCAGAGCCATTACCCGCTGGTTTATATCCAGCTCTATGGCCTGTCCAAATTCCACAGCTATGGCTCTGTCTCCCAAAGTCAGCAAGCGAAGGGAGATATTGGCTTTGTTCTTTTCCATACACTCCCACTCCCCTTTAGGCTAAAAAATTCTTAATGGCAATTCCCTCAGCCTGCAAGGCTGAACGGATGGTACACACCAGCTCAATGGCCTGGGCATTGTCCCCGTGAACGCAAATACTGTCTGCCTGCAGGGGGATTTTCTTGCCATTAATGGAAATAACCTTGTGCTCCTTGGCCATCATTACCGCTCTGGCAGCAGCCTGCTGAGCATCATGAATAACCGCTCCCGGCAGCTTTCTATTAACCAAGGAACCATCATCATTGTAGGCTCTATCAGCAAATACCTCGCTGATCACAGGCAAACCTGCTCTTTCCGCTTCCTTTAGCATGAGAGAACTAGCCAGCCCCATAAGGCGGATATTGCTATCCACACTGGCTACAGACTGCGCTATAGCCCTTGCCAAAGTCTCATCCTTGGCTGCCATATTATAAAGAGCTCCGTGAGGCTTCACATGCTGCAGCTTCAGTCCCTGAGCCTGTACAAAGGCCAGCAAGGCTCCCATCTGGTATTTTACATAGGCCCCAGCTTCAGCAGGAGTAATATTCATAGACCGACGGCCAAAGCCCATTAAATCTGGAAAGCCGGGATGAGCACCTATGGCCACACCATGCTCCTTGGCCAGGGCTACGGTTTTCTCCATAACCACTGGATCACCAGCATGATAGCCGCAGGCAATATTTACGGAGGAAACATGGGGTATTACCTGAGCATCCAGCCCAATGGTATATGTCCCAAAGCTTTCTCCCAAATCACAATTCAAATCTACACAGCTCATAATATATGCCCCTTCTCTACCTATTACCTCCATGGCAAATAGCCTTGCTAAATTAATTTTCTGTGAAAAACCTGCCTTGAAAAACAAAAAGGGCCATCAGCCAATAGCTTGATATAGCTACTGACCGATTGGCCCATTCCAATCAATATATTTAATTTATTAGCGAATTTCTACTAACAATAATCAGTAATTTTCGCCTCTGCCATATGCTTAATCCAAGAGAGTTGCCTTGCCGGTATAATCCAGATATTCCTGAATAACAGCCTTTTCAATACGGCTGAGAGTTTCTGGATCCTTGCCGCCAACCTTTTTGCCCTCAATCTCAGTGGCATGCTGACACATCTTGGAGGAAGCGGTAACAATAACCTCATCTGCATCATATAACTCTTCCAAGCTAAATGGACGCTCCATAACGGTAATTCCCAGTCTGCGGCAAGCCTGAATCATATGAGTCTTGGCAATACCGCGCAGAATAAACTGATCATCAGGATGACTGATAAGCATACCGTTTTTGAGTATCTGCACATTGCTGTGACAACACTCTGTAACAAAGCCATCGCGATGCAGTACACACTCATCAGCTCTCAAAAGGGTAGCCTCCTGAGTACCAGCCACTGCTGGCAGCAGATTCAAGGTTTTGGCATTGCCATGCTGGAAGCGGGTATCAGGACGAACAATCAGTTTCAGTTCCTTCTTGGGATCCCCAGCCTTGGACTGCTTAATCCATACCCAAAGCTTACCAACCATGTCCTTGCTATAGGCATGATCTCTAGGTGCTATACCGCGAGTTACCTGCCAATATACAAAATGAGTCTCTCCCTCTACCTGCTTCAGAAGATCTGTCAAGAGCTTGCCCAGCTCCTCTTTCTCCATAGGCACCTTTATATCAAAGTAGTTGGCACTGGTATAGAAGCGATCCAGATGATCCTCCAGCAGATAAACTACATGGTTGCCACCGATAGTTGCATCATAAACACCATCGCCAAAGAAATGTGAGCGGTCATTAAATGGAATCATTACCTCATCAGGGGTACCAATCTTTCCATCATAGTAAGCTAATTCTTTAAACATATAATCACCTCATAACCAAAATTCTAAGGCATATCTGTTTTTCACAGTTATTACTATAGCACAGGCCTGGATATTTGACTACATTTTTTTAGTATAACAAAACATGTATACAATGTACTATTATTATGCATAGTATATACTAGCGATAATTCTTTTCCCATACATGCTGGGTGTGCAGCAGTTTTTCTGCCTTTTCACTAAGAGGTTTTTCCAAGAAATCCTTGTACAGCTTCTGTACCTGTGGATTCTCATGGGAACGGCGCAGCTTCCGCTTCTTGTCCAGATTATAAAGACGCTGGCCTCGCTGAGGTGCCCACTCGCAACCCTCGTGAATTGGCTGTCCGCCACCGCCTACACAACCTCCTGGGCAGGCCATAACCTCCACGAAGTCATAATGAGCCTCCCCTCTTTTGATTTGCTTGATAACTCTTTCGGCATTTTTCAAACCGCTAACCACACAGGTTTTCAGGGTTCTGCCAGCAATATCAAAATCTGCTGTGCGAATACCGCCTAAATTAATGGCATTATCCCGGCCCTCAGTGCGGGTATCCCGCACCTTCTGGAAGGCATCCTCTGGCGCTTCCTCGCCTGTTACTACCTTGTAGGCAGTTCGCAGAGCCGCTTCCATAACACCGCCAGTAACACCAAAGAGGGCACCTGCACCAGTACCATCACCAATTGGTGAATCAAATGGCATTTCCTGCAGGCCACGAGGATCTATATGCTCTGCTCTAAGCAGGCGCACCATCTCCCTGGTGGTCAGCACATAATCCACATCCTGATAGCCGCTGGCCTTCATGGAAGCCAAGGCTGCCTCTCTCTTCTTAGAAACACATGGCATAATGGAAATGGAGCAGATATTTTCCGGTGCCACACCAGTTTTCTTAGCAAAATAGGTCTTGACCAAAGCACCAAAAATCTGCTGAGGACTCTTGGTGGTAGACAGATTTAACAGCATTTCAGGATGGTTCATGGTCAGATAAGAAACCCAGCCTGGACAGCAGGAGGTAAACATTGGCATCTTCTTGTTATCAGACAAGCGCTCCAACAGCTCATTTCCTTCCTCCATAATGGTTACATCTGCCGCAAAAACTGTATCCAGCACATAGTCAAAGCCCATGCGCTTCAAGGCTGCCACCAAACGGCCCTCAGTATCAATGCCTGGCTCCATATCCTTGCGCTCCAGCCATGCCGTGCGAACAGCAGGGGCAATCTGAACCACAGTAACCTTGTTAGGAGCTGCCAAAATATCATATATCTCTGGCAAATCATTTCTTTCCTTCAAGGCACCAGTAGGGCAATGGGTGATACACTGACCACAAAGGGTGCATTTGGTATTGGAAATAGGCATATTATCCACAGTGCTAATATTGGTATAGGCACCGGTATTCTGTACATCCCAAATATCACAGCCCTGTACCTTGCTGCAAATCTGAAGACAACGCATACATTTTATGCACTTCTTGGAATCCCGAATCAAAGGAAAATTATTGTCCCAGGCCTGCTCTGTTACATGGCGCTCAAAGGGCAGATCATAAATCCCCAAATGGCCAGCCAAGGTCTGCAAAGGACAGTTACCAGAGCGGACACAGGTAGCACAGAGACAGTCATGCTGGGAAAGAATCAGCTCCACATTGGACTTGCGGACGCTTCTTACCTTGGCGGAGTTGGTAAAAATAACCATACCCTCGCTTACGGCAGTGGAGCAGGCTGTTACCAGCTTGTTCTTCCCCTGAATCTCCACCACGCAAACCTTGCAGGCGGAAATTTCATTGATTCCCTTTAGGTAGCAGAGATGTGGTATATAGATACCCAGCTTCTTAGCTGCTTCCAATATGGTTGTACCTTCCTCCACAGAGAGATCTATATTATCAATTTTTACGTTTACCATCTAAGTCTGCGACCTCCCTTCAGGGCAGAGAATCCAAATTTATCACACCGCAGGCAGCGGCCAGCCTCCTGACAGGCCTCCTGCTCGCTCATGCAGATTTCCATTGGCTGGAAATTATTCTTGCGGGCGCCAACTTCCTTTTCAGCCAGCTGTACCTTGCCACAAGGCAGCTTTTCTGCCAAATCCGGCTCTGGAATCTGAACATCACAGGAAATAATATGCTTATAGCCCAGATATTCATCAATATTAGCTGCAGCTACCTTGCCAGCAGCAATAGCCTTGATAACAGTTGCCGGGCCTGTAGCACAGTCACCACCGGCAAAAATACCATCGGCATTTTCTACCTCGCCAGTCATAGCTGCGGCAATTGCCCCTCGCTTCAAGCTGATACCAGCATCCTCAAAGGCCTTGCTGTCAATGCCCTGACCGATGGCTACCACAATAACATCACATGGTATCCGCAGCAATGGTACCTCAGCATGAATAGGCCGCGCTCTGCCCCAGGCATCAATAGGGCCGATAATCTGTGGCTCTACCCAGAGGGCTACTACCTTGCCATTTTCATCGGCCTCAATATGATGTGGAGACTTCAAGCCATACAGCTCTGCTCCCTCAGCAATAGCACCCTCAATTTCCTCTGGCAGGGCTGTCATATCCTCCTGACGGCGTCTATAGGCAATACCTACCTTCTTAGCTCCCAGACGAATAGCAGAACGCGTACAGTCCATAGCCACATTACCGCCGCCAATAACCACTACATCCTTGCCCTTGAAATCAGGCATATCATCGTCACCTATGCGCTTCAACAGCTCCACAGCAGAGATAACACCCTTGGCATTCTCCCCTTCGATGCCGATTTTCTTATCGTTATGGGCACCAATGGCAATATAAACTGCATCATATTCCTTGTTGAGGCTTTCCAGAGTAATTTCTCCCTCTTCCTCACCAATTCTGGTATTCAAATGCACCTCTACTCCGGTGCTAAGAATTACCTCCAAATCCTCATCCAAACGCTCACGAGGGAAGCGGTAATTTGGAATACCATAGCGCAGCATACCGCCCAGCTTCTTCTTCTCCTCGAAGACAACAGCATGATGGCCCATTAATTCCAGATAATAGGCTGCAGAAAGACCAGAAGGACCGCCACCGATAATAGCCACCTTCTTGCCAGTGCTGGCACATTTCTCTGGTATTGGCACTGTATTGGCATGAGCATGCTCCACAGCCATCAGCTTCAAGCCACGAATATTGATGGACACATCCACCATACTACGGCGGCAGCGAGCCTCACAAGGGTGCTCACAAATCATAGCACAGGCTGTAGGGAAAGGATTGTCCTTGCGAATCAGCCGTACTGCATCAGCATAACGTTTCTCTCCTACCAAGGCCACATAGCCAGGAATATCTACCTGAGCAGGGCATAGCGCCACACAAGGAATGGCATGCTGGGCATGAACAGAGCAGCAGCCCTCCTTTACATGATGCTCATAGTCCTCACGGAAGCCGTCAAAGCCTGCTACCAGCATATGAGCCGCCTCATAGCCAATGGCACAGTCAGCGCTGGCCTCAATATTCTTGGCTGTCTGCTCAATCAAATCCAAGGTTTTCATGGTAGCCTTGCCATTAAGCACATCCTCCAGCAAATGCTGCAGCTGCAGCAGTCCTACTCGGCAGGGTACGCATTTGCCACAGGTCTGAGCCTGACAAACCTTCAAAAATGACAGCTGTAAATCCACTGGACACAATCCCGGTGGTGAAGCAATAATATGGCGCTCCAGATCCTTGTACAGCTTCTCAACGGTCAGCTGGACTCTATCAGGAGTCTCGACTTTTAATCTGCTCATACTCTTCTCTCCAGTACACAACATACCTAGCAATTTTGCTAAAAACACATATTAACTATTACAAAACTAGAATAGATTCTTTCTCAATTATATACACTTTCTCATAATAGGTCAATGTATCATTTGTAAATAAAAATGTGTAAATTTATTTAACCGAAAAATATATTTTTAGATAACAAAAAGCTCTCACAGAATCCTGTGAGAGCCTAAATTTCAATGGTGCCGAAGGCCGGACTCGAACCGGCACGTAGGGTAACTACGCTTGAGTGAGCTTTTATTTTTTTATGTGTTATCATCTAAATCCAGCTACATTTTGTGCTCACCATGTGCTCACGAGATATGGCATCTTCCCTACTAACTCCTGCACTTACGATGCTTAATGACTAAAGAAACAACTAAGGAATCCAGAGTAACACCTAAGTTGCAAACTTTTTTCTATAAAAAACAATTATGCTCCCACTACATTTTCTTACACGGAACAACACCATATCCGAAGCAATTTTATCAAAAAGTGATGCAGTTTTTGATAAAAATCCATTTCACATATAAAAGGACAAAATCCCCCAATTTCGTCCTCTGTCCTCTATATTTTCTAGCCGCCTCATATGCCACAAGGCATACACCCCAATGTTTTTTCACAGGACAAAGGGAACGACAGGACAAAAGCTTTTCTTCATCTGCAGCACATTATATCACACAAAATTAAAATCTGCATCACATTTTCTACCAATATCATAAACTATTTTTATTGCTGTGCATAAATTCACATAAGCAGTTGTAAGGTACTAACCATTTTCTACCAATCTTCAGTGAAGGAAGCTTGCCGCTTTTCAATAAACTGTATACTGAATTCTTTCCCAAACGTAAATAATCACAAACTTCTTCAACTGTCATAATAGTATTCAAATCAGGTTCATACATAGTTTCTCTCCTTCTTATTGATATTGACTATTTTCTGCGATACCCCCCACCTCCTGCCTATTCCTCATATATTCCACTATAGAATCGGCTGGAATTTTCCACGACCTTCCACCATAATCTTTGTACGCCCTCAATTTCTTGCCGTGCACCAGTCTATATACCTGCTGTACACTTAGATTTAATAACACTGCTGCTTCAGCTGCGTAAAATGCTGACTTTGTCAATTTCAAAGCAGTAACCATACCATCACCTACTACATATATATTAATTATATTTATGTTAAGTTATTTACCTTTATCCAATAACATCATCCATTATATAATATTAACGATAAATAACTTTTTATAAAAAAATGCTTATATAGCATAATAAAAAAAGAACCTCCCCAAAAAGAGAGGTTCGATAAGCCTGTTCAGGCGCTGGCATAGTTCTTCTGGCAGTCCATACATAAAGGTTTGCCAAATCTGCTCTCACTAAAAGATTTGACTTTCTCACTTATGCGCATACCGCAATCGAAACGGGCATAGGCTGCCCCCTTACGGAATGAAGGAGATTTTGCCTCATCTTCTACAGGCAGATTATTCCTGCCAGCTGAACCAGCCTGTCTTGCACCAGACATAGGATAAACCTGGGCAGGAGCTGCTGTAAACTGGTCAGTCCTGCTATCTGCCTCCGGATCATCACCAGTGCTGATGTTGAAAGCCATCATGTACGCATACTTTATGCTTGCAGTTTCCGCTTTCATGACAGCCTTGTCACCACCATCCTGACCATTGCCAAGTCCGATAATCTCAACCCATTCACCAGATTCCGTATCTATGAGGCGTATCACCATACGTACAGTTGCAAGATGTTCCTGATTGCCACGGGCATTGACTACATGCTCAAGGCTTACCAGCTCTGCCCTTGCCAGAGAACAGATTTTGTTCCTGCACAGGGAATCATTTACCTTCTCCAGCACATCAGCAGCTGTTGCATACTGATATTTGTGAAATTCATTGGTGCCGTTTTTGGCAATGTGGCTTACATCCTCCATAACCTTGACCAGCTTGCCACTGATTTTTTGATAGAACGCTCCTGAATAGTTGCAGTTTCCATTACTCATCTACCTCCCATACTTCCTTATAAATCCGCTTTGCCTCATCAGTATCCCTCTCAGGATAAAACTCACTGGCAATGCATCCATCCTTCAAAATAAGACAACCACAGTTTCCTATGTCTTCGCCAGCATAAACACATTCAATTACCGTATCTGGAAATCTCTCCGCCAGTGCCTGAAAGATAGGGAAAGGGGCAGACCAAGGTGTTTCAAAGTAAACCTTGTTCTTCTTCCAGCCTGTACGCACAGCATTATACTTAGTCCCCCAGTTCTTGAATGTCCAGAGATACCATGATGTATCGCCATGCTCCTGCTCGTTCAGAAAGGCTCTTTCTCCCAGCTTCAGGTCGATATAGCCTTCAAGCTCCAGCCTGCTTATCACATCATCGAGATTTTCTCCCTTATGCTGATACATATTCATCAGGCTGCACATATTAATATCCATGCTGTAGCCATGCAGGTATCTATAAGCCGATAACGAGTCAGCCTCCTTGCCATAACAGTCCCTCATTACCCAGTCCGGCATAGGGATGAGATTATTGAAATCAACATCTGCTTCATCACTTCTTAAACAGTCACTTACCTTCTCAACGTATTTTTCTTCAATATATAATACGCTTTTTACATAATTTGCCACAATATCACACTCCAATCATACAGCTTTTTCCATAGCATCAGCCATGAGCCTTGCTCCATAAGGACAAACCGCTGCAACCTCGCAGTAATCACGGCACTTTCTGTCATGCCATCTTTCCCTTGATGAGCAGACAGGCGGCAGGAAATGATTTTTCAATGAATTGCGCAGTACCTTTGCCTTGTGTGCAAAATAACGCTTCAGCCATCTGTCAGAAATCTTCTTTATAGGTATCAGATAAATATGTCTATCAATCCCTTTTTCAGAAGCCAGCCTGAGATTATAATCCCGACAGATAGCCTGAATATACATCTCATGCACTTCAAATCCCTGCGCCTCCAAAAGCATACGGTAATAATTCAGCTGTACAGCCCATTCAAATACAAACTTGACGCCATCCGTAAATATCTGCTGGCGGTACTTGGGCTGCCCCTTTTTAGCACCTGTTTTATACACTTCGCCTGTTGCTACGGATTTCCTGTAATAGCCTAATGCCCTCATAATCTTGTAGGAGCTTGTCACCTTCAAATCGCCAAGCACCCCATCATCACTGCTAAGAAGCTGACCATAGAGGTCAAACTGTCCGCTGGTGGTATCATCGCGGAGCCGTTCTTCACTGAGTATCGCTCCACCTGCATACTGGTCATGAACAGCATGTACGCCTTGCCCCTGCAGTGCATAAATAACTGATTCAGGTGATACGGCATAGCCAGTCATCTTCTTCAGGTAAGTTTCCCTGTTTCCCGCAATCAGCTCAGTGACAGTAGGCTGCTCCAGCTTCCTGTCAACGCTCTTTGCCACCGCCCTCAGAGTGGGCAGGAACATACATCTTTGCTCCCGTACACATGACTTCAGGCATTTTTCTACGCCAACCTTTTGTCCATTAGGACAGATAAATTCCGCTACTAGCATAATTATTCCCCCTTATGCTGCTGGTTCATCATTAACATTACATTTCTTTTCTTCTATAAATTCTATTTCCATATCACCAAAGATGTGCTTGCCCTCTAAATCCTGAATCCTGACATCAGCCGTACTCTTTAGCATCGCCCTGCCAAGTATAGATACCTGCATCGGGTTCAAGGTAAGGCTGACAACTGAATCATTCCGTGGATTATTGATAGTAAGGAAAATATTCCCTTGGTATATCCTGAATGTCCCCTTGATATTGGCATAGCTTACACACTCGCTAAAGCAGCCCATTTAAAACATCTCCCCATATTTTTTATCACAATCAATGCCAAAGGCAGTCTTCATGCTGATGCGCCCCATAGAAGCAAGGCTGTACTCCCGTAGCAAATAGGGAGACTTCATATTCGGCATTGCCAGCTTCAGCATTTCAGCATCACTAAAAATTTTTGCTTCATCCATAATCTGCCTCCAAAATAAAGCAGGGACAGAGAATGATCCCCGTCCCATAAAAACATGTTTCTTCCATATAACATACACTCCTGCTAATACCATTTGTGACAGTTATTATGCCGTAATAGCCCTCACAGGTCGAATAACAGGCAGTTCCTCAACTATACCTTCAGCAACATCATCACTGCGGCGCATTTTCAAGGCCTTGCTTCCTACAGGAAGGGAAAGTATCTCGCCGCCAATACGTTCAAGTTCTGTTGCCCTCTCATAGCTTGCAGACAGCTGACTTGCTGCTGTTACCGCGTTCAAGAGGCCGTACCTGCTGTTATCACCGCCCATGAAAAGCTGGCGGAGAATGTCCCCCCGCTCATTCTGCGTAAGCTGGAACCTGTCTGCAAGCAGCTCCACTTCCTCCACAGGATTTCCTTCCAGCCTGATACCTAAAGACTCACGCATTTTACCAACTGTCAGCATAAACTTCGATTTGTCTGCCACAACCTTTACAGTATCCTGTACCTTCATAAAGAAAGCCTTGTCATCAGCCTGAAGTGTTTCATCTGAATAAAGTTCATAGGCTGCATCACCATCAACCTGCCTGCCAACATGATACTTGCGCTGGGAAAAATCCTTGGAAATCATGCCATTCTTGCATACAAGGCGATAAATCAGCGGCTCAACCTTTACTGAACCAAGACCTACCTCGCTGTTGCTGATGACAAACCCTGCCTGAACCACATCACCTGGCTGTACCTCGCTTTTCATGCGCTTGTTTACTACTTTCAGGTACATGTGGCTTGGTGTAACCTCGCAGCTTTTTATCTCAGCACCGCTCATGGATTTGATTATCGGCAGGACAGCTGCACACAGCTCCAAATTGTCCAGCCTTCTGTAACGGTCTGACAGGAAAGCCCTCATGCTTCCATCCAAAGTACGAATCATCCTGCGTTCAGGTGCATCATGCAGCCATGTGTTGACATTTTCCTGCAAAAGTGCTGGCTGCTGCTCCTGCATTTTCTGATAATAGCGGTATGGAATCTGCAAGCGGCTGGCAATTTGCTGATGCGCCAGCTCACTGATACCGAATGTATGATTATTACCCTTGATGCGCAATGTAATCACAGCACCTTTTTCATCTGCCTTGAACTCCATATAACGTGTATCTGCCACAAAATCCTGACGGGCCTTTCTCTGCCTCTGCAACTCTGCACCCAACTGTTCCAATGTTATTCCTGTTTTCATAATAATCCTCTAATCAAATAACATTATTTCTCATTATCGCTTAACAACCAAATCAATAACTTAGCAGCTGCTTCTGCAACCGTCTTTGCAGTATCCGTATCCATTACACTCACCTCCACATAAAAATATCCCCTGCTGCATAAAGCAACAGGGGGATAACTATCACATATATAGTATACAAGTAAAATTTTTTATATTAGCATGAATGTACCAAAATCGTCCGTAATACCAGTCTTATAACAATGTGTCCATATTGTCCGCATTGTCCATGTACATAAAATGCCCATATCTACGCACTACAACGCTTATTTTATAAGGCGGACAGCACGGACAATAAGGACACAGACAGCAACATAACTGCTTCTGACGTTTCAGGTAATTGATGTCATAATCAGTGTATAACCATAGCTTTTTTTAATATATCATTAACTTCCTCTACAGATAATTCACTGATGTCGGCAATATCCTCAACAGGCATGTTGTGTTTAAACATTTTTAAAACCACTTGCGTTTCTTTTTGTAAAATTCCTTGATTGATGCCTTCGCTTCGTCCTTCCGCCAAAGCTGCCGCCCTGATGTTATTCCGTTCTATATTCCAAACATGTTCCTGGTCAAATAAAGTAAGCATAATCTCCTCAACCTCCGTTTCGCGTTCACTCAGGTATTCCTTCAGAAGATTTCTATCACGGCATATCCTGATAATCTCCTTTACCGCTTTCAGTGTCCTGCCATTCAATGCTACCTGCTCATTGCACACCCTGCAAAAGCCAATATACTGATTGATAATATCATCACTGTCCTGAAGGTAAATCATCTTCACCTTGGCATCTATACAGCAATCCATATCAGGGAAAAACTCATCCTTTAAGGACAATACATCAGGATGATTGCCTTTGTCACCAGTGTAAATAACGTACAGCTCAGGCTTCGGCATTTCTACCTTGTGGCTGCCATATAGCTGAATTTGATTTGCGTTAAAGTAGTCCTGATATGTACTCATCAGATATATCAGGGCACGGATGACAATATTGGCAGACCAGGTGGACTGCGCTTCCACCAGTATCATCAGCTGCTTACCCCTGACCATAAAGCCAAGGTCGTTGTAAATGCCATTCAGAAGGATGGATTGCAGGGTGACAATCTCCAAGTCAGCCTGAGTTATGATTTTATCCTCCGGATGCAGGGCACTATATAACTGGATAAGGTATTTCTTCTTGGAAAACATATCTCGAAAAACAGTATCTTTGACTGAATGTTTCATTCTTTTCCCATCTGTCAAGCCCATCATCTCCTATACACACTATTGCCAATCCACACATACATTATATCAAAAAATGCAGAAAAAATCATTCACTTTGTTTGAAATTTGCCCATAAAAAGAACCTCCTGCCATGAGAAGGTTCTAAAACTAAATATGCTTTACCAATTATCTGACTTTGAAAGCTACCATATTGCTGACCTTTACACCTATATTAATGCGTGAGCGCACCTTGGCCTTTGCTTCCATCATGCTGGTTGCCTGCACCTGAGTAGATTTGCGGCAGGGCAGGGCCGAGCTGTTTGTCTTTTCTTCCCATTGTACTTTAAATGTGTGGTTCATAGCTTTTTCTCCCTATTTTCTATATATTGTTAATATCCTACAAGAATAGTTATTTAATAATCATGCCTGGTGGCGGCGCGTCAACATAACGTTTTACAGTTTTTCCTTCAGCTTCATCAGCAGCTTCTTGTGAATGACGCTTATTTAAACAACTTGCACAATATCTTTTAGGTCCATATAGTTTAGTTTCTTTGAATACACCACCGCATATTTCACATTTATATTGAGAAGCATAGGTACGATGAATCCACAGCTTTCCATGAGATTCTGTGAACATAACATAGTCACAATCTGGCAAATTTGCATGAATAGTTGTCATTATATCTTGTAAAATATCTTTTGAAAAATCTGTTGCAAATAACTGACTAATATCAAAAATACTATCTTTTTTCAGTAGCGCTATTTTCTTTTTTACAACTGGGAGATTCATAAAAATCTTTATAGACTTACCTTCATGAGAAATGGTATCGCAGCAAAGCTTTTCGTCCATGACATTTCTATTTAAATATTTTTCAACTAATACATCTTTACACATGTTTTTCAATTGATAACAAGTGGTATCTGTTTCGAATAAATTTATAGGTACTCCCTCTACGTAAATTCCTTTGCTATCGAAAATGGTATCAAAAAATTCTGTAACCTTTTGTTCTATTTCCCGATATATACTTATTATCAAACTATCACTTTGATAATAATACTCACGTTTATCCCAAAGTTCTTTTTTTTGTAATTTTCCTGCTGCCACCCATGCTTCTGCCAATTGCCGAGGTGCATCTGCTGAACTTAAACGCTCCCTGATGTATGCCCCATGCTACTCCATTTGGGTTTATATGTATTTATTTTTTCAACTGGTATAATCTTTAATTCATCAAGAGCGGCTTGAAGTGCGTTAGATACATCCCTGGCAGCTTCTCTATTTTCCAAATGAACTATGACAGCTATATAGAAAATAGATGCACTAATCAAAAAAATGTTAGACATATCAAAATATGAAACTGCCAACCATATTCCTGCCATTACTACTGTTGGAATTAAATGGTGGAACATCATCATGACACAACTTATAGCTATATAGAGAGGAACACCTATCGTAACTCCTAAAATCGTTAATGCCAACTTAAGTATAAATTTTAAAACAAAAAATAATACAATTAACCCAATTATGCCTAAAATTATCTCAAAAATCATACGTTACCCCCCCTTATACGCCAAGCAGTTTTCGTAACCGTTCACATTCCTGTTGATTTATTTTGTAAAAAGCCTCTCGTGTCATATTGTCAACGTAATAACGTTCGTAAAATTTATCTACATTACAAAAAATAGGGCGATTTTCATATTGTGTGCAAAGATTGGTAGTTCTGTCTAGAAAATGGCAGACGCCATCTGCATCTGCCATTTTCTCTCCTAATACCACACGCCCTACTAATCGACAACATGCACTACACTTTTGGCATGGATACATTGTTTACTTTCTCCCTATCTCTATTTAGGATGGATCTTCTATTTTCTTTGAATCAGGATGTTCTATATCATATATAATTTTCTTTTTTTCTCGTAATTCTGTCACCGCACGCTCCTTAAGATATTTCATGTCACGTGCCATGCTTGGAGGTTCTATCTTCACCCATTCTTCTTTTCTATCTTGGAAATATAGTGCTAATTTGAGAGAAAATACCGTTTCCGTAACATAGGTTATCGTAAATTCGCCTCCAATATATTTCAATAACTCATCAGTTTCTTTTTTTATGATCAAAGCATCAATCTTGTTTTCATAATACTTAGCTAATTCATCAAGATCCATCCTCATCATCTTTTCAGCGATTTGTTTAAATAGCGTTTCCAAATCGTCCATAAAATTTTTTAAATTATTCTGAAGCCTCTCCTGTGGGGTATTTGTTCTACGCTCCATCTTTTACACCTCCAACTTTAATTCTCTCTCAATTTCCCCGGTAATATCAGCTTCTTTACGATTAATCTTGTTTCTTATTGATGCTGGCACTTCATCTTCACTAACTTTGCGGGTAGTAGTTTCTTCAATCCACTGACCATTTTCCTTATAATATAATTTATGCATTACCCTGACTAAACGCTCCGCACCTTCAACAATTATATCGCCAAATATTCTAGCTCCATGTGGAACATTTTTCCGTACGGAATTCCAAACCGCCCTTAATTTAGGAACAAAATCTTTTAACCAATTAGCAATACTATCCCAATTAACTACAAGAACAACACTGCCTATTGCTAATCCTGCTGCAATTAAAAGAGGTAACATATATATATACATCCTTCCTGAATTTAATTAGATTTTTCCATCTGTTTTTTTGCGTATTCCTCAGATACTACCCGTTTTTTAGTTACTACCATCTCCTTTTTATTTTCATTCTTGCTTTTTAATATGCCTTGCACCGCCTCCTCTACATAATCATGGGAAACAAATCTATCTCTATGTCGTGCAGATTTGAAAGCCGCCATAAGAACAGCATTTTCTATATCACTACCCGATAGTCCATCATAATCTGTTGATAACTTTTTTATATCAATATTGTTTGGCATCTTATAGGGAATATAGTTTTGCCACAGCTTTACACGGCACTCATAATCTGGCAACTCAAAACGAATATGCCGAGATATTCTTCGCATAAAAGCAGAATCAAAATTCTCAATGAAATTAGTAGCAAAAATGATGAAATCCTGATAATCATTTAGTAACATGAGCATTACAGAACGTGTCTGGTTTACACTAACATCCGTTGCATTAGACATATTTGTTACCCGACGGCTCAGTATAGCATCCGCTTCATCAAAAAAGATAACACTATGGGTATCTTTAGCCGTTTGAAACGCCTTTTGAATATTTTTAGGTGTTTCACCAACATATTTGGATTCTAAATCTGCATAATTTACTATGAGAATTTTGCGTCCAAGATAATTAGCAATTGCATGTGCTGCCATAGTTTTGCCTGTTCCTGAAGGACCATACAGATTTATTCCCATCCGCTTTGAATATTTGTGGGTAATTTCCAGCCCCCAGTCTTCAAAAACAACTTTGCTATTATGTGCATAATCTGCTACATCAAGTATCTGCTCTTTAACGTTTGATGGCAAAATAATGTCATCTAACGTGTACTTAGGTTCTTCTACAAAAAAAACAGGCCCATTGTTTCTAGTATTTTTTTGCACACTTTCAGTATTATTGGCTACAGCACTTTTAGTTTCATTTTCCTCTCTTCGCTTCATATACAATCCACTTCCTATTTTACTAAATATTACATGTAGAACACTGTTTCAGATAAGACAGCACATCACACAGGACACTATTAACCTCCACAGTTACCTGGCGCATGGCGCATATATTAACTGCATGGTCTATGCCATATAAGGCGTATCTATTGTATCAATCACCTAATTATAAAATTATTGTTCTTGACCAAAAAATGTCACCGAACATTAGCAATTTAGGGCTACTACAGCTTTCAGGGTTTTGTTCAGATCTTTTTATACATCTGGACGTAACCTTTAACTTGCACCATTCTACAAAACGGCAACAGTCAATAAAATCATTTTCACCAAGCATTGATGTAGCCTTTTTGATGGTTTCTTCTGCATGATTACTCAGGCTATCTTCGTATTTAACTATTCCCCACTCCATTTTCTTGGTAAATGATGCTAAAGAAGCTTTTTTGACTAATCTTTTTGTCCTGTCTTTTACGGTATCATCAAAATAGACTACTTCGTTGTTGCCGATATAAATTCCGTAGTGATTGCGTTTGGATTTATTACAGCAAAAACGTTTAACTCTGATAACATCCCCAGGCTCAGGTGATGCAATCTCAAAGTTACGCAAATAGTAAAGATTAGGAGCGTTCAGTTCATTTTCTTTTTCTAACATATTTTTTCCTCCCGCTTCACTGAATATTACATGCAGAACGCTGCTTCAGATATGCCAGCACATCATCTAATGCACTATTTACCTCCGCAATGCCCCGGTAAATATTGGCTACACGGTCAATGCCATCTGCACTTTCCTGCTGCATTTTACTTCCCTCATTTTGTTCCTTTACTGCCTCAGCAATGACATCACCCTTGTTTTTTAAGATAGATTGCAGCTCTGTAATGGATGCTTCTATCTTCCTTGCAACCTCCTGCCGTTCCTCATCAGTTCGACACTCAGCCATAGCAGCTTCTGCTTCGCGGCGGACCATATCCGCAACGCCATCCAGACTGTTCTTCTTTTCTGGTGCATCACCTTCCTGAGGCACACTTTTTTCCTCTTGCTCCAATTCCTCCAGCAATTCCCTGAACAGAGTTCCTGCCAAAAAGACTGCTGCACCGCCTAAAGCGTATGCCATGCCATTTTTCCAATCATTCATGCTTATTACCGCCTTTCCTAACACTAAAGTCGTCTATAAGCTGATTGTACAACAAAACCTCCCCAAAAAGGTTGCCTGCCATGCTACCTTTTAAAAATTTTTCAACTATTATAGTATCATTCTCATACTATAATACATTCTACAAAAAATCTGAAAATCCTGCTAAAATCAAAAAAACCTCGTAAAATTTTACGAGGTCGAAAAAGATACATGTATGAAGATAAATTAACTCAATTCGTTATTAAAAATTTTTGTTGCTGGTAAGGGGTGGCAGACCACGTTCATGAAGCTGTATGTTTACCTCATCCACATCATAAATTCCTTCCTCAATAAAAAACTTGACAACCAAGTCACGCATCTGTGATGGTGAGAAGGTATAACCAGCACGCTCATGCAAATCCTCCGCTTCACTCAACTTCAGCTGCATAGCCAATACCATAGCTAAAGCTGTAGCCTTTGACGGCTGATAATCCTTTGTGTTCTTGATTTTTGAAAAATGGTCTTTTGTTATGCCAGCTTTATGATACATATCTGAGGCTTTTATCTGCTTTTTCTTCAGTAGCTCAATAACCAGCTCCGAAAAAGTTTTCTTAAGATGGCTTTCATCTAGTATTATGCCGCCACAGCACACAGCTATGAATAATGACTTTAAAGGAGCAAGGAACCCTGGGGTATTACAATATTCTCCTGTATTTTTGTTTTGGTCAATGCTATTGGAACTACTTGCTTCTACATTCCCAGGCACATAACTTTTCTGTATATATTCTGCTAATCTTCTGGCAACCGATGCTGGCAGATTGGATTGTTTCGGATTTGTCATTAGAAATCAACTCCAGATAACTTACTCAACTACAATGATACAACATATTCCATATCACTGCAACTAACAGATAGTAAAAGCACTATTTCAGTTTTAATTAGATACTATATATACATTAAAATTGAAATAATATATGTAAAAATGTAAATTTCTTTAATATATTATTCATTTTAAATCTATAATTTTCTTTTCTCATATTATATTCTACTATATAGAAGGGAAGGTTATATTATGGCAACTAACAAAGTAGCACTACAGGTACGACTTGACGAAAAAGTTCATGCCAAGCTGAGAATTGTGGCGGAGGAAGAAGTGCGCTCACTCAATTCCCAAATTGAATACTTCGTCATCAAGGGCATTCAAAAGTATGAGCAGGAAAACGGCATAATCTCTATTAACACGCACGAGAAATAAACTACTATCATGAAAACAAAAGTGGCAGGTCTAAAAATGACCTGCCACTTTTGTTTTCATGATATAACGCAAATTCTCAAACAATATATGAACGTTATTTAGTTTTATAATATCTCCCATACAAATAGTTGTGTATTATCTTGCCAGATAACAATGCCTCTCCCATATAATGGTTAATATTCGATGCAGAAATATCAATAAACATATCCGAATCAGCCATACTAGCAAGCCGCTGATCACCTTGCTGATACAAAAGTATTCTTCTCAACTTATCTATTACATCTAAATCCCCATTTATGATACTCCCAATAATATCAGAAACATGCTCATCTGTAACAAAATATACTGAACGTATCATAGAACCCACAATGTCTTTAGTTTCGTCAATATCGGAAGAAATACCAGGCTTCAATTCATCATCCATTTTTAGAAAAAGAGGCTTATCTATATAGCAGCTATAACTACTATCGTCATCTAATGCTCTCGGTGCATTCTCAGCCAAAATATCAAGAATAAAGCTATAAACATACACCAGCAACGGAAAATATACTAAATTATGCTGCCACAACACATCTACTAAGCTTTCATTGTACAAGTATTCGGAACGATTTTTAGATTTTGTAATATCAGCTATTTCGTTCCGAAAATAAGAATCCGTACATTTGGATGAAATAACCTCATCACAAGACAACAGCTTGAAGATAGATAATCTTCCTTTGAGTAATGGATATTGAAACAATGGCAATATCAGATTATACATGCTTTTTCTAAAAGCACCATCTACATTTGCCAGGCAATTTACAAAATTTATATTTGTAACACGCTCCACTATATAAAAGAACAATTCTCTAACTATTTTATCCAGTTTTTCCACATCCAAAAGATCTAGATGAAAATGTTTAACTAAATCACTCAAATCAAAATACTTTTCTGTTATATAAGGATTCATACTCAGCGAAGTTGTCTGTATCGCACATGCCAGGATTAAATCAAAAATACTGGTATATTTCTTCCGCTCTCCTTTTCTGACAGTATCATTTAAAAAGTATAAACACAATTCATCATACTTTCTGCTAATATCTCTGTCTTTACCACGCTCCAAAGACAAAAGTATATTATGACTCTCACTAGAAAATGTATTTGAATACTTATTTCCAGAATTATCTGATATTCCTCTAAGCATCTTGAAAAGCTTGCTTCTTGAGGCACCTTTGTCTAATATAGACTGACGATAAACTGCCTGGAATACTAAATATTCGATGACCTCATCCTTAAACTTAAATTTATCGAATATTTCCTGAATTCCAGTGCAATAAATACATTGGTAATCTCCTAACAAGTTAAATGCCAATAATGCAATATTTCTTATACTATTCTCTCCACAAACCTTCGTATAGAAATCACGATAAACTTTTTCAGCATTATGAACCGTCCATGTTCTATCCAAAACATCACAGCTACACTGCTTTAAAGCCTCCCTAACAACATCATCTGCTGAACTACCAAGACATCCATTATCAGAATATACATATATTAATATTCTTCTTCGTAGTGACGGCAAGCATTGCAATAAGTCATAGAATACTCTTATTTTATCTTGTTTAAAATCAAAACTTGGGGTGAAAAATTCTTTAATAAAAATGTTTTTCATAAAATCCTGTTTTCTGCATTTTCATACTATATTTTTATCACCACTGTACTTTTCCTTTGGACTTTTATGGTGGTATTTTTACATTTCCAAGAAAATTCTATCATAAAATTGATAAAAAATCACTATCATGCTCATTATTTTGATTTTAATCAAAATAATGCAATAAAAAACAATAAACCGTCCAATTTTTTAAGCAACTATTTGACTTTTATACTATAAGCATAGTCGCGATTAAAAAAAAATTTTGCCCCAAAGATAGCACTTTGGCATCCCAAAAAGAACGGAGGAAAAAAATGAAAACCAAACGTATTTCCACAACCATTCCTGGCGATTTAAAAGACGACCTTCAGCTGCGTGCTCGCCAAGCTGGTATTTCTGTAAGCCGGCTGGTATATCTAATCCTTATCAGCAAGAAAAAAACTTTGCTCATCGTTCCAAACGACATAAAGCTAGAAATTGTCCGATTAAATCATTTGTTCTTGTAAATAAAGAAGGCTGGCACCATTCCTGATGAGGCACTTACCATCATGAAGGAAAAAGTTGATTTTGTAAATCGCATGGTAAAGGAGGACAAAAATGGCATCTAAGAAAATCACGCTGACAATATCTCATGATATGTATCAAAAGCTTCGTCAAGAAGCAAAAGCACGAGGGGTAGCACTTAACTGCCACCTGAAAAATTGTCTGAACAATACCCCCATCGTAGCCAATGCTCAACCGCTGGTAGCAGCTATGCAGAAACTGCTGACACTATGCACGAACTGTAATAAACGAAAGGAGATCGATGGAATTTGTCAATCCTACGTGTCTTTCCTGGCAAAATTGACTCGCCAGAAAAATTAAGGCGAAAAATTCAGTACATTCTTTCCCACAAACCTTTCGGCAAAATGCAATGCGAGTCAGATGAACATCTCGTCAAAACATACGGCCTCCCGTATTCAAAAAATCCAGCCGAAATAAGCGAATTTACGCTCTTTTCACATAACGCCTTTGGCAGAAAAGGACAACGGTTGGCCTATCATATTCTGCTGGATTTCGCTGGTTTGCTCTCCCCAACTGAGGCAAATGTGATTGGCTTTTCTATCAACCGATTTCTTGCCGAACGTGGTCTACAATTTGTTCAAGGAGTACACATCTCCAAGAAAAATTGCACACTCTACTGGCCCCATGTTCACACCATCTGCAGCACACAAATAGTGCGAGGCAGAAATTTTGGAAAATAATTCCATTTATACAAAAGAGATTTACTTGATTTTCACAATTGGGCAAATTACATTATACAAAAAAATCACTTGCCCACCATTCCAAAGAAGGAGGACTACTTCAATGATACCCACTATTGAAAAATTTTCATTCATTCCCATAGTGATACGGAACAACAATCCGCTGCAAGAGAATAAAAGCTCCCATAGTATTAATCCCCATCAGCAGATACCAGAAAATGCGAATTATCAATTCATTCCTGCAAACTTTTCCGAAGCAATGTTTGATGCAGAAACAGGCTGGCATCCAGCGAAACACATTTTACCTGAACCAGCACAATGCGGAGATAAGTATATTGTTACTAACAAATCCTTGTCTGGTCTGACAAAAAATGGCAGTATTGAGCTGACCAACGCTGTCATTTCCATAGTAGAAATTGAACGCATCTTCTCAGATGGAACTTGCCAGGAATTTTTCATTCTGAGAATAGAATGCGAGGCCTGGGGAAATGCACACAAAAATATAAAAATTGATAAAAACAATTTTAAATCAGTCTTTTCCATTCTCAGAAAGGAGTTTCCCGAAATAAAGGTCTTTTCAAAGATGCCAGATGCACTGGAAGATTACCTGGCCGATGTAGTGAACCGTGACTATCACAATGCCACTATTCGAAACATCAGCAGGAAAACTGGCTGGTTCCCTCTTGATGGAGAGCCTACAAAATACACGTTGGGCTGTGACTCATTTTACCAAACATCCACAATACCAATGCTCGATACGACAAATATGGAGCAAATATTTCAGCAAGGATTCAGCTTCTTGGAAGTCGGACATAACGGAGCAGCCTGCAATTTACTGTTTATTTTCGCTCACATTCCATATGTTCTATTTTGGTTGCGAGAAGGTGCAGTAGACTTTACTTCAATCCTGTATTTGAATGGAAGTTCAAATTTGTTAAAAACTGCAACCACAAGCGTCCTGGCAAACATCTGGGAAACCAATCGTACACAAGCAAAACTGCGACTAAATTCGACGAAAGCAGGTATGCTTAACTCCCTCGCATTGTTACAAGACCAGCTCATTCTTCTGGATGACAGTTCAAACAGCGAAGCACGCGCGCAAAAAAATATTGAATCAAATCTTGAAATCGCCATCCGAACAGTGGGAGATGGCAGCTTTGATGCGAAAATGCAAAATGGCAATCAGGAGATAGCCCGGCGCACATTTCGCGGAGCCGTAGTGGTAACTGGCGAAGAGCACCCAAATCTAGGGCGATCCAGTATCCTGCGCATGGTGGAATTACAAATATCCGAAGGAAGCTTTGACGGAGAAGTTTTATCAACATTTCAAAATAATCCCGAACTACTCCGCCAGTATTTCGCCCTGTTTGTAAAATTTTTAGAAAACATGGGAAGCGAAATAAGCCATTATGCCCAAACGCATATTCAAAAGTATCGCGAGTCAGCAGCTAAGATTTTGACTGTTCGCCGCTACATCGACAGTGCCGCGGGATTTCAAATCGTGATTGACATTATTGGAAAATTTGCCAATTTTTGCAGACAGCAATTTGTATTTGAATCTAGATCTCAAAACTTGTCCAAAAGTGTGTTTGAAATAATGCAGCAAAATCAGCACCTTGGTGAAAGAGAACAGCCTGTCAGACGCTTTCTACGAACTCTTACATCAATTCTTAATACATCAAAAACAACGATGATTGCCAAAAACGAACTAGAATACGCTGTGGCTGAAAGTGCATTCATTGGCTTTTTTGAGGCAGATGAAATATGGCTCAGGCCTGCAATTTATCAAGAAGTTGTGAAAACTTTACAGGGGCAGAATGAGAGCTTCTCAACATCTTTTGACACTATTAAAAAAATGCTTCTGACTGAAGGATATTCTAAGGGAAAAAACTGCAAAGATAAAAAGGAATATCTAGTTCGTGCTAAAAAAGGGAGTCGTAAGAGAATGTTAGTTCTTTATAGGAAGAAGATTGAAAACTTTTTTGAGGAGGAAATTTGATGAAAACATATGTATTTATTAATTCAACAGGAATCACCTTAACACCAAATGTCAATGAAATTTTAGAACTTGCTCAGAATACATCCATCCCCGCAATGGGGAAAATGTTTTCCGAAGAAGGCAAAGCCTATGTATTCGCTTGCCAGCAGGAAGCCATACGGCAGATGAAAAGGTCAGGGTTCAATGATATATGCTTGCCAAAATTGGAAACTCTGCGGAATCATAATTAGTTTCAATTGGGAAATATCCTTCCTGAATTGTATTCACCAACGATATTTTGTGCCATTGCAGGAGATAAATCTCTCGGCATTATTACGAATTTGCAATTTCTCGGAGAAGGCATCAGCTCTTTTGGGGACAGTTTCTGTGAATTTTTGCTGACAGATTCCCACGATAATGCTGAACGTTGGTTAAACAGTGTGTACCTCCGTGCCTTAGCTCCAGCAATTCCTTACGCCAGAACACATTTCCCCCTTATTTACAATCTGCCGGAAAATACTAGGACTTTTATACCTTATGCGAAATATTTGGAATCTTTCGCATCGGATATTCCTGCTGAAATTCAGTCACAACTTCCCCAGTGGATATTCTCTAAAGTGATTACTCCGGGCAACAATAAACAATTTACGCCTGTTATATTTTACAACCATTAAGGAGGCTATAAACATGACTAAAAACGGCCGTTGTGTATTCTATATTCCTGAAATCGCCCAAATATTGGGCATCGGTAAAGCAAAAGCATATTTGCTAGCAAAAGAAAATAAATTCCCAGTATTGAAGTTCGGCAACAGATATGTCGTGCCCCAAAAGCCGTTCATGGATTGGCTAAATGGCACAAATAATTAACAATTACGTTGTCACCCTGCATCCCAGGGTGACAATTTTTACGAAAGGATGAACGAATCATGCAAGGAAAAATTGAAAACCGCACAGTATACAACTTTAAAGACAAAAACGGCAAATTGCGTAAGGAAATCACGCTATATGATGTAAGATACAGATACAAAGATCCAGCTACAGGAAAATGGAAACAAACATGTAAAAGAGGTTTTTATACTAAAAAAGAAGCTGAAAGCTTTCTCGTCAAACTTAACCATGAACAAAACTCTGGAACTTATGTAGTTGATAGTGGTCTTACTGTCCGCGAATACTTGAAATCCTGGCTTGCTAATTATGCAGAACATCATGTCAGAAAAACGACTTTGGAAGGATATGCAAATATCATAACTAGGCATTTAATTCCTTATCTTGGAAACTACAAGCTTCTCACATTGCAAGCCTCCAACATTGATGTCATGTATAAAGATTTGGCACAAAATGGCCGTGCCGATGGAAAAGGCGGATTATCTTCTCGCAGTATAATATATACGCATCGTGTCCTCACTGAAGCATTAAACCATGCCGTCAAACAACAAATTTTGAATAGAAATCCAGCTATTTCAGCCTTAAACATCCCTAAAATAAAAAATACAACGCATCCATATATTCCCTGAACGAAATTATAGAATTGTTACAAGCTGTAAAGGGCACTTTCTATGAAATTCCTATCGCCCTAGCCGGATTATGCGGACTGCGCAGAGGAGAATGCCTAGCACTCAAGGAGGAGGACATTGACTTCACCAATAAAAGAATAAACGTAAACAAGCAACTTCAGCAAATCGGTAATACGTTTCAATTGGCTCCACCGAAAAGCACAGAAAGTAACAGATGTATAAGCGGACCAGACATTGTCTTTGAGATAATCCAACGCCACATTGACGAAAACCATAAAAAACGTGACATACTTGGCAGCTCATATAATGATGAAGGCTGGCTGGTATGTTCCGATGATGGACGATGTAAAAACCCTAAAACTTTTAGCAGAGCGTTCAGCGATATGCTGAGAAGAAAAGGTTTTCGTCACATACGCTTCCACGATCTGCGCCATAGCTGCTGTTCTATCTATCTAGCCTCTAATGTGCCTCTGGCTGTTACCTCAAAGCTACTTGGACATTCAAGTATCAATATTACTGCCAATATATATGCTCACCTGATGGAAGAAAGCATCACTGATGCAGGAGAGAAAATCAATGAGGCTATAGGCAACATACATCCTAAAAAAGAATAACCCTCCATGTGCTCACGGTGCTTTTTCAGGCAGAATTTCCGCAAAAAAAGACCTTGCAGAAACCTCTGCAAGGTCAGTATCTTCAATGGTGCCGAAGGCCGGACTCGAACCGGCACGTAGGGTAACTACGCTTGATTTTGAGTCAAGTGCGTCTGCCAATTCCGCCACTTCGGCAGCTGTTGTTTTGTTGACCTCTCGTGTCAAACAACAATCATATATTAACACATAGAAATGATACTGTCAACAAAAATTTTAGATTTTTTTATTTTTTATTCGTAACGCTCATCAATTACCCGCTTGGTCTTTTTCATGCTTCTAGGCAGCAAGCCAATTTCTACTACCTTCACCAACGGAGTAAAGCCTATGCGGCTCTTGACCTTGGCAGCAACTCTGCGGGCCATATCCAAAAAGTCCACAGTACCATTGGTTTCCACATAGATACGCATGGTGTCCTTGCCATCCAAATGAGAAATACGAATTTGATACTCGCTGGACAGCTCTGGGAATTCCTGCAATATTTCCTCAATCTGCTTAGGGAATACATTTACACCCTTAATCTTAATCATATCATCAGTGCGTCCGCCAATTACATCCAGACGTGGATATTTGCTGCCACATGGACATTCTCCAGGAATAATGCGAGAAATATCATGTGTTCTATAGCGAATCAGAGGGGCACCCTCCTTCACCAGAGTGGTAATAACAATTTCGCCCCATTCTCCATCAGGCAGTGGCTGCAGGGTTTCAGGATCTATAATCTCAATGTACACATAATCATCCCAGTAATGGATGCCCTTATCATATTTACAGCTGATACCAATGCCTGGGCCATAGATTTCCGTCAAACCATAAATATCATACAGCTCAATGCCCAGCTCCTTGGAAATGCGATCCCGCATCTTCTGTCCCCAACGCTCAGAACCAATGATACCCTTGCGGAGATACAGCTTATCTGCTACTCCCCGCTTCTGGATTTCCTCTGCCAACAGCAAAGCGTAAGAAGATGTAGCACAGAGAACACTGCTCTTCATATCCTGCATCATCTGCAGCTGCTTGTCCGTATTACCAGGGCCCATAGGCACAGTCATAGCCCCCAGCTTCTCAGCACCAGCCTGAAAGCCGATACCGGCAGTCCACAGGCCATAGCCAGCTGTAATCTGGACTCTATCCTTGTTGGTAACTCCTGCCATAGCATAGCAGCGGGCAAACATAGTGCCCCAGTCATCTACATCCTTCTGGGTATAAGGAATAATAACCGGCAAGCCTGTAGTACCAGAGGAGGAATGTATTCTTACCACCTCTTCCTCTGGAACTGCCATTAAGCCCAAAGGATAAGCATCCCGCAAATCGCTCTTTTCAGAGAAAGGCAGCTTGCGAAAATCCTCTGCAGTAGCAATGCTTTCAATACCTGCCTCCTCCAGCTTTTTGCCATAGAAGCTCTCTGCCTTAACCAAGGCGTGAATACGATTGTTTACTAAATTGATTTGTTCCTGTGAAATCTCCATCTCGTATTTACCTTTCCTTAATTGATATATACTTAGCCCAGGATTATTTTAAATTAGCTGCATAATCCAAAGCGCTAAAGTTAAGCTGATGAAATTTGGGTGGCACTCTGTCCATAACTGCCTGGCGAATATCCTCCACAGACAAACCCAGCTCTCCACTGGCCACAGCAGCTCCCAGCAGCAGCAGATTGACAATCTTGGCAGAACCCAGCTCACGGCAAGCCTTATCTGTATCCACCACCATAAGTCTATCCACTACAGAGCGAAGATATTTTACCATTTCCTCCCCATTATAGTTGGAGCCAGCCAAGGCAGCTGTAACAGGCATTACAGCCCGCTTGCTTACCACCACCAGGCCTCCCTGCCGCAAATAAGGCAGCATACGCACCGTTTCTCCCGGCTCAAAGCCCAGAATAATATCTGCTGTACCCTTGGCAATCATAGGACATACTGCATCCTCACCCATGCGGATATGACTGAATACAGAGCCTCCCCGCTGAGCCATGCCGATGGTTTCGGCACTTTTCACCGGCAGTCCCTGAGCCATAGCAGCAGCAGAAATCAGCTTGGAGGCCAAAATAGTGCCCTGGCCTCCTACGCCGCACAATACAATATTCTTACTCATATCAGCATCCTCCTATGGCCTCAAAGGGACAAATCTGACTGCACAGACCACAGCCAGTGCAAAGGCTTTCGTCAATTGTTACCTGACCCTCCTTGATAATCAAGCCAGGACAGCCTATTTCCCTAATGCATTTGCGACAGCCTACACATTTGTCTATATCAACAGCCATTTTACCCTCTGGCTTGGTAATGGCTATACATGGATATTTAAAGATAATAGCCTTCACTCCAGGCAGACCGGCCATTTTCCGAACCACCTCAATGGATTTAGCCAAATCAAGAGGATTAACAGTTTCTACAGCAGTAACACCAATCCCCTGCAGCACCGCCTCAATATTAACCTTGGCTACCACCTCTCCCATCATGGTGTGACCAGTGCCAGGATGTGGCTGATGGCCTGTCATGGCAGTGGTGGAATTATCCAAAACAACCAATGTCATTTCCGCCTGATTATACACCGCATTAACCACCCCAGGAATGGCAGCTGCAAAGAAGGTAGAATCCCCCACAAAGGCAAAACAGCTGGTGTCTGGCTCAATATGGCCTACACCCTGAGCAATACCTAAGCCAGCTCCCATACACAGACAGGTATCCACCATATCCAAAGGCATAGCATTACCCATAGTATAGCAGCCAATATCGCCACAGAAAATAGTCTTACGGCCATGCATAGCCTTCTTTACAGCATAGAAAGAGGCACGATGTGGACAGCCTGCGCAAAGCACCGGTGGACGTACAGGCAGCTCCGGTGCAGGAACAGCCTGGCCATTTTCTCCCTGCTCTGGCAGTTGACGGCCCATAAAAGCAGCAATATCAGCCAAAACGCTATCTCTGGTATTTTCACCAGAATTTTTCACATGATGGGACAGCTTGCCCAAAATCTTTACTGGCAGATGGTATTTGCCAGCAATATATATCAGTTCCCGCTCAATAACCGGATCCAGTTCCTCTATACAGAGAACCTCCTCCAAGCCTGTCAGGAACTTCACAGCCAACTGCTCTGGGAATGGATGAGGGGTAGATACCTTCAATTCCCGCAACTGTCCCAGATTAGCCATAGCCTCTGTTACATAGGTATAATTAAAACCACCAGTGGCGATACCCTTCTTTAACTCCTTGAATCTATCCTCAGCAGGTATCAGCAGATTTCTCTTATACTGGGAGAAAACCTTGGTCAGCTCCTCATTTCTGGCTTCAATATTGATATGAGCCTGATAGCTTAGCTTAGGGAAGATTACCCATCTCTTGGTATCCTTCACAAAGCCTTCTGGCTCTACATTTTTATATTCCTCTACATCCTTAACCTGAATGGAGGCATAGCCATGAGAAACTCTGGTGGTACTGCGGAAGAACACCGGCGTACCATATTTCTCTGAATATTCAAAGGCATCCTGCACCATATCATAGGCTTCCTGCACTGTAGATGGATCAAAGCAAGGCAGCTTGGAGAATCTGGCAAAATGTCTGGTATCCTGCTCCGTCTGAGAGGAAATTGGCCCTGGATCATCTGCCACCAGAATAACCATGCCACCCTTGACACCAATATATTCCAAGCTCATGAGAGGATCTGCCGCCACATTCAAGCCTACCTGCTTCATGGTAACCATAGTTCTGGCTCCCGTATAGGCTGCTCCGGCACCTACCTCCATAGCGGATTTTTCATTTACAGACCATTCCACATAGGTATTTTCCTGTCTGTTTTTGGCTACTGTTTCCAAAACCTCTGTAGATGGTGTACCTGGATAGCCAGCTACCAGTCTTACCCCTGCCGCCAAGGCTCCCAGAGCAATAGCCTGATTGCCCATCAAAAATTCCTGATGCATTGTCTCTCCCCTATTCTTTTAATATAATACAATTATTTCTTTTTGCTAATCCCAATGGTCAGCTGATTTAACATTGGCCATCTCTCCCCCAGCTGCCGCATGGCAACAGCTGCCGCCATTGTTAGAGCCACCACTGCCACATAGAATATCAGAGCAATGGGTGCCGTCATAATTCTGCCTGTGCCAGCCAAGGCCAGACTTAGATATGTAATAGCCACAGGATGGGCCAGATAAACAAAATAGGAATGCTTGCCCAAGGCTGACAAGATAGGCCGCAGCCCCTCTGGCAAGCGCCAAATAGTAAAGATGGCAAAGAAAAACAGACTAGCCCCCAAGGTATAAAAAATACCTGCTGGACACAGCTGCTGGGCGGTATTAATGCCCTCCAAAGGGGTATATCCCTTGGTAAAAATCAACCAGTAATAATAACCTAGCAAACCAGCAAAGGTCAGCCAAAAGAAGCCTATAATCCTACCACGACATTCTGTCAGGAAGCTCATAAACCAGTTAATATTAACTGCCAAATAACCTCCCAGGACAAAAATAAAGATATAATGCATTACCCAGTAATTCAAGCGATAATCTATGAAAGAGCGTAGAAAGAAATTTTCCACCCCGGCAGAATTCAGCATAAAGCAGGACCAATAGTCAAAGGCTATCTGAAATACCAGCAATCCTCCTAGAGCCAGCCAGCTCATACGGCGTATCAGCCACACCCATATAGGCATCATGAGATAAAACCACAGCAGAATTACCATAAAATACAACTGATAGCCTGCCGTGCCAAAAAACATACTAAAGGCTATATAAAAGGGACTTAGTACACTGGTATCTCCCCATAAAACCGCATAATGTATCAGATAAAACAAAGACCAGATAACATAAGGAACCAGCACAGTTTTCATTCTTCGCTGGAGAAAGCTTCTATAGTCAAAGGGCTTGCTCATATCCAGATTATAAAACATACCAAAGGCAGAAATAAAAAAGAAAATAGGTACACTGAATCTGGTAGCCACCTCAAATAAAGCCACAAGATGCATATTGGCTGCCACATTGGCAAGATACTGAGAACCAGTATGAATACCTACCACACCCAGCATGGAAATACCTCGAATATATTCTATAGCCGGCAATCGGGGTTTCTTATTTGTCAAAATATCATCTCCCAAACAGATTTATTCACTATTATAGCACAATATTCCAGCCCTGGCACACATTTGTCAAAATAAGTAAAAAACAGGGATTTTCCTATAAACAAAAAAGCCATCCAGAATCAACTGAATGGCTTTGGGGTTCCCAAATGGTCGGAACGACGGGATTTGAACCCACGACCTCTTCCACCCCAAGGAAGCGCGCTACCAAACTGCGCTACGTCCCGAACATTTCATATGTTACTACATTTCCTTCCTGTTGTAAAGGTATTTTTACCTTAGCGATTCTCCTCCAGGCGCATCAGCATAAAGCAAAAATCTGACAGACGATTCAGGAAGATACGATCTTCATCTGGCACAACCTCGTTCTTGGCCAAATCCCACATGACACGCTCAGCACGGCGAGCTACGGTTCTAGCCAGATCCAGGCAGGCTCCTCCCTTAGATTCTCCTGGAATCAGGAATTCATGGGTAGGATGAAGCTTGTCCTCGATTTTATCAATCATCTTCTCCAGATAAACTACATGGTCATGGGTAATCTGTGGCTCATAATTGTTGATGCTGGCAAAATCTGTCATCAGCAAGCCATTAAGTTTCTGCACCTTAAGGATGCATTCCTTAACCTCTTCATTCTGACAGAAAGCTCTGGCCATGCCCAAAGTAGAACCAAATTCATCCAAGGCACCATAGGCCTTTACACGCCATGAATTCTTGGCAATACGCTGACCTGTGTACAGATCAGTCATACCCTTGTCGCCTCTAGCAGTATATAAGCTCATTACACTTCCCCCTTTGTTTAACCCCATTAACAGCCTGCCCTTTCTGCAAGACCATTATGGACATCCTTTTACTTTACCTGATACAGAGCCTTAGTCAAAAATCTCTGCGGCATTGAAGAAAATAGAAATTTCCCGCTTAGCATTCTCTGGTGAATCAGAGGCATGGACGGCATTACGACTGCCGCTGGCTGCATACAGCTTGCGGATAGTCCCATCAGCAGCCTGGTCTGGATTGGTTTTGCCATTAATAGCTCTAACATTGGCAATAGCCCCTTCACCCTGCAGCACCATAGCAACAATTGGCCCAGAGGTCATGAAGCCTATCAGATCATCGTAATAATCACGGCCGATATGCTCCTCATAATGCTTGGAGGCCAGCTTTTCATCCATTTTCAGCATTTTCATAGCCAAAATCTCCAAGCCCTTTTCCTCATAGATCTTGATAATATCACCAATATGCTTTGCTCTTACAGCATCGGGCTTAATCAGCACCAAAGTTTTTTCCATTTCATTAACCTCTCTTTTTGACCTTGCAGAAGATATTTTATGCTTCTGCCTCTGTCTTGTATTTATATAATTCTACATAGAAAAGAAAATTCCTGCTTTTTCAGCAAAAAATCATACAACTAATTTATTTGTCAGCCTTTTCCTTGGCAGCGTATTCCTCCAGCTCCTTGGCATAAATCTGCCCTAAGCGATAATAGTTCTCTGTGGAAGCCTTCAAGGCCTCCAGCTCATCCTCCCGCAGCTCCCGGATAATTTTGGCAGGATTGCCATAAACCAGACAGCCGGAAGGGATTTTTTTATGCTGGGCAATAAAGGTATCAGCACCAATAACACAGTTATCACCAATCTCAGAATAGCCTATCAAAACACTGCCCATGCCAATCAGACAATTACTGCCTACCTTGCTGCAATGTACCACTGCATTGTGGCCAATAGTTACATGATCCCCAATAATGGTTGGTGCGTCACTCATGGTATGAATTGTAGCATTATCCTGTACATTGGTATGCTTGCCAATAACCACGCTATTTACATCACCCCGCACCACGGAACCAAACCAAATATTGGTACCAGCCCCCACCTTAACATCTCCCACTACGGAAGCAGTTGGCGCAATAAACGCATCCTCAGCCACATCAGGCATCTGGCCTTTATATGGAAAAACAGCCATTTTTATTCACCCCTTAGCAAATTTTTCAAATCTGCTGTTATAATACAGATTTACATTCTACTTCCCTTTATTTTCGACAAAAATTTTCTAAATCCTGCTTTTGAACAAAATTTATTTTTTCTAGGCAAAATTTTACCTTAAAGACCTATTATTTATTTCCCCTAGCCATATTCTACAAAGCTTGGTTCTTTCCTGTTCCAGCCATTGACCAACAGCCGGCCCCTTTATGTTCTCCGGAGCCTCCCTGCCTGTAATGGCTTTAAGTCTGTCAATTCCTTCCTGAGCATAGAGAAGATAATTAGGCAGGCTATGGTGGTCTGCTTCTATAATAATCTTAAAATCTTCCACAGGCAATTCCTGACTAATGGCATCCATAGACATGAGAAGCTGGCTGATTTTTCCTGGCTTGCTTAGACGAGGTGCCCGCATATGCTGGGTAATAACATATTTCGCCGCCTTCAGCCAACGGTTAGGCAAGGTCATACGGCTATTCCAATGGGACAATACCTTCAGTCCCTTCACCTCATGACCATAATGGTGAGGCAGCATCTCCGCCGGTGTTTCGCCTTTGCCTAGGTCATGACAAAGAGCGCAAAATCTGGCCACTATATTCGTTGTCCGCTCTGCCACCTTAGCCAGAATCAGCATGGAATGCTCAAAGGCATCCCCCTCGGGATGATATTCCACAGGCTGGACCTGGCCAATCAGGGCATATATCTCTGGGTGTACCGCCTCTAAGATGCCAGCCTCATTCAGCAGGCGAAAATAGGCAGTAGGCTTAGGATATGCCAAGGCCTTTTTCAGCTCCCCAAAAATCCGCTCGCTAGGCTCCTGCAGCAGTTCCTTTTCACAGGCTTTCATATATTGCAATAGCTTTGGTGTAGGAACAAAGCTCAATTTGGCATTAAACCGGGCAGCTCTAAGGGCTCTAACCGGATCCTCACAAAAATGCTCTGATACGGGCTGTAAAATTCCCTCCCATATATCGGCCTGTCCATGATAGGGATCTACCAGCTCCTGCGTTAATACATCCATAGCCATACTGTTAACAGTCAGATCCCGCCGATACAAATCCTCTTGAATGGTTATATCTGAGCTGCTTTCAGCCACAAAGCCATGATAGCCAGTGCCATTTTTTCGCTCTCGCCGGGCCAAAGCCACCTCCCGATGCTCATTATCTATCTTTGCCATAAACACGGGAAAGGCATTGCCCACCAGCCAGCTATTAGGAAAAGCCTGCTGAAATTGTTGTTGGTTAAGACCTGTAATAACATAATCCTTATCGTGAGGATTCCGCCCCATAAGATAATCCCTTACCCAGCCCCCAACAATATAAGCCCGGCCTCCCGCTCTTGCCACCGCCTGGCCAAATTCCTGCTCCGTCATCATTTCACCTTCCAATCTCCAGCTTTTATACCATTTCAGCTTTTTCTTACAAAGGATATTGTACCTGTATACCTTAAAATTTTCAACAAAAAAGAGATTGAAACCATTATGCTAGTTCCAATCTCTCAAATATTACTTTATTTTATGGCCACAGCCCCTTGGCTGTCAATATCAAAAACATGATAGCAGGCTTCTACCTTGTTAGCCTTAAAAGCCTGACACATAGCCTCCCCTACTGCCTCTGGATTGTCCACCGTAAAGGCAATCAGACAAGGACCGGCACCGCTCATGCTGGCTCCCAAGGCGCCAGCAGATTTAGCAGCCTTGAATACATCGTACATACCAGGAATCAGCTTGGCTCTATAAGGCTGATGCAGGGCATCATCAAAAACACTGCGCAAAAAGCTCTTATTTCCCTTGCACAGAGCCGCAGTCAGCATAGCCGCCCGGCCAATATTAAACACAGCATCCTGCATGGACACCTCTGTTGGCAATACGGCTCTAGCGGCCTTGGTAGGCAGGAAGAAATCCGGCACTGCCACCACCAGCTTAATATTCAGCCTTGGCATCAGGGAAAAGCACTCCGGCTTGCCATTGCGGACAATACTTACAGTAAAACCACCAAAAATAGCTGGTGCCACATTATCTGGATGGCCCTCAATATCCGTAGCCATCTGCAGCAAATCTCTCCGGGAAAATGGATTGCCCAGGTATTCATTAGCTGCTTTCAAGCCTCCTACAATAGCAGTAGCACTGCTGCCCAAGCCTCTGGACAAAGGCACATCATTATGCATCCGAATCATAGCACCCTGATATTCCTTATCCTTGCCAGCTTTAACTAACAGCTTTTGGATGGAACGCCACACAATATTTCTTTCATCAGTAGGAATATTGCCTGCTCCATCACCGCTAACCTCTATAACCAGTTTTTTCTCTGGCAGCAGCTTTAGTTCCAGTTCATTATATATAGTACAGGCTACACCCAAACAGTCAAAGCCTGGGCCACAGTTGGCAGAGGTGCCCGGCACCCGAACCTTAACCCATCTATCCTTTTGACTATCTGCCTCTGCAGCCTGACTGCCTTCCTTGTAATCTTCCATTGTGAATCCCCCTGAGCTTAGTCCTGCTCAACTCTGATAATGCTCCTAATGCTGTTCACCACACCCAGGCCATTGAGAATATCAGCAGCCATCTGAAGATGCTTGTGCTGAACCACATGGGTAACAGCTACAATCTCGGCATGATTTTCCACCTTGCGAGTCTGAATTACAGATTTCAGGCTGACACCGCTTTCACCAAAGGCGGTGGCAATCCGTCCCAATACACCTGGCTCATCATCTACATGAAGCCGTACATAATATGATGATTCTGTTTCCTCCAGAGGGCAGAAATTGCGATGATTGTAGCAGGTACAGCCCACCATAGAATGAGTACCGCTAACCAGATTTCTGGTTTCGCTGACAATATCCGCTGTAACAGCAGAGGCTGTAGGCAGAGAGCCTGCTCCTCGGCCATAGAACATGGCATCACCAATAGCATTGCCTCGAATGAAAATAGCATTGAAAACATCATTTACAGAGGCCAGTGGATGGGTTTTGGCCAGGAATACAGGGTGAACTCTTACATTAACACCCTTGTCGCCGTAATCCTTGGCTACAGCCAGCAGCTTAATAACATAGCCCAATTCCTTGGCATAGTTAATATCAGCTGGTTCAATATGGGTAATACCCTCTACAGATACCTCATCCAGACTAACTCTGCTGTTAAAGGCAATAGAGCCTAAGATAGCAGCCTTTCTAGCTGCATCCAGTCCCTCTACATCCGCAGCAGGATTTGCTTCCGCATAGCCCTTATCCTGTGCTTCCTTCAAAACAGCAGCATAATCAGAGCCTTTTTCTGTCATCTGAGTAAGCATATAATTGGTAGTACCATTAACAATGCCCATAATCTCAGTGATTCGATTGCCTGTGAGACATTCCTTCAAAGGAGTAATAATAGGAATACCGCCGCCTACACTGGCCTCAAAGCGGAAGTCCACTCCCTTGGCCTCAGCCATATCCAGCAGCTCGTGTCCCATCTGAGCAACTACATCCTTGTTGGCTGTAACTACATGCTTGCCATTCTTCATGGCCTCCATCATGTATTCAAAAGCAGGATGCAAACCACCCATCAGCTCCACTACAATATCAATCTCAGGGTCATTGACAATTTCCTGAGCGTTGTCTGTCAGCTCCACATCCTCCAAATAAGGACGCTTTTTGCTAACATCACGCACCAGCACCTTCTTGACAACAACCGCTGCGCCAGCCTTCTTGGCAATATCAGCACCATTCTCCTTGAGAACTCTCACTACACCAGTACCTACAGTACCAGATCCTAACAGACCAATCTTAATCACTTTGGACATATATTATACCTTCTCCTCTCAGGGCGTTCCGGTATGACTGCTTACTGCGCCGCCTGTCCCAGAACCTCCATGCGTTTCACACCATCTACCATTCTCAGCTTGTCCAGCAGGGCCTCCAGATCCACAGACATATTGGCTGTTTCGATGGATACAGTAGCATTGGCCACACCCTGCAGAGGAATACCCTGATTAATGGTCAATACACTGCCGGAATCTGCTGAAATGGTATTCAGCACACTGGACAGAACTCCCTTTTTGTGCTCTAACAGGAAGGTCAGAGTAACAATCTTGTTCTGACTTGCCTCATAGAAAGGGAATACATAGTCCTTATATTTATAATATGCACTGCGGCTCAGCTCCATCTTTTCCACAGCCTCATTGATTGTTCTAGCATCGCCGCGCTTCAGCATTTCCTTTACCCTAATGGTTTTTTTGATAGCCTCTGGCAATATTTCTTCCCTAACCAGAAAATAGCCATTTTTTTCTGTTTTTGACATCATTAAGTTCAACCTCCGTACACCCTATAAAGATGTTTTTCTACATACAATGGATATTATAGCAGAGCTAAAAAGGATTGACAATAGTATGAGAGGACATTTGTATAATTTTTTTGATATAGCCTAAAAAAATCATAGGCAGAATAACAAATATCACCACAAAATATTTTTGTGATTATATCGTTATTCTGCCTACAAAATCAATAAGAAATAGCTCAGCCTCCAGGCTTACCCCATGCTAACGGGTGCTAAGGCTCCCTCCTCTTAGGAGGGAGTTAAGCACCCGTAAGGCTCTGGATTTATTCGACTAAATTCAGTGGGAGTCTAAAGCTCCCACTGAATAAGTCTCATTTTACTGAATCTGATATTCAATATGTACATTGCCACGGAAATCTATGGTACCAGGAGCCACAGGGGTTGGAGCTGCATTGCCGTCAGCCTTCATCAGATGAGCACCAGCCAATTCATAGCGGCCCATATTGGTTCCCTGCTCTGTTACCAGCCGTACACCAATGATTTTCACTCCCAAAGTGGAAGCAATTACATCAGCCTTGCTTCTGGCATCCAGCACAGCCCTACGGAGAGCCTCATTTCTGGCTGCCTTTTCATCCTTCAGTCCATAGCTTACATCAGATACCTGAGTAGCCCCATTGGCCATAGCTGCATCCAATACTTCTCCCAGCTTGTTAATATCGTTCACAACTACCCGGAAGGTATTCTCCGCAGTATAGCCCACTATTTTGCTATACTCCTTGCGGTCATAGACAGGACGCAGGCTGTAGCTGCTCTGTATATCCTTGCTATAGATGCCCTGACGGCTAAGGGCTGCAGACAGCTGAGCAGCCTTCTGAGCGTTTTCTGCCTGAGCCAGCTGTACAGTCTTAGCGGTATTCTCCACAGTAAACTCCACCGAAGCCTGATCCGGAGCTACTGTATAGGCTCCTGTGCCCTCTACAGCAACTACAGCAGGCTCTGCTGCCATAGCCACCCCATTGATAGCCAGACACATAGCCAGCACTGTCAAAATCATAAGTATTTTCTTCTTCATAATACTTCCTCCCCTAATCAAATTAGTTTTACTGTAGACAATATAACCTGCCAAGCTGAAAATCATCTGACAAAAAGATTAGAATTTGATTAGAGAAGCCTCACCTTAACCAAAAAGACTAAGCTGGTCGCTTTCCTCCATGCCATCAAGACAGCCATGATTCCGCAAGGCTTCCACAGAGGTTTTGGTTATACCTGTGCGCTTTTTCATATTCTCCACTGAGGAATATTCCCCATTTTCCCGTTCCTCCTCCAGAGAATGAGCATCCACACTGCCCAAGCCTCCTAGAGCTGTAAAAGGCGGCAAAATAGCATTTTCCTCTGGCAGCATGGTAAATCTATCTGCCTTAGAGCGGTACAAATCCACCTTCAGACAGGTAAAGCCCCGGATATACATTTCCCAGGCCAGCTGCAGAACCACATAAAGCTCCTCCTCCTTGGCCTCCCGCTTATCCTTGGCTTCCAGCTCCGCCATTTTTTCCTCCACCGCCTTTTGCCCCAAAGAGATAATATCTGCATCAAAGGCCGCAGCACGAATAGAGAAATAAGCAGCGTAATAAGCTAGAGGATAATGAACCTTACAGAAGGCTATGCGATAGGCCATCATAACATAGGCGGTAGCATGAGCCCTGGGGAACATATACTTAATCTTCTGACAGGATTCTATATACCACTCAGGAATTTTCTTTTCCCGCAGCATTTCCACCTGATCCTCAGGAATCCCCTTGCCCTTTCTTACCCGCTCCATAATCTTAAAGGAAGCCAGTGGATCTACACCGCTGTGCATGAGATAAATCATAATATCATCACGGGCCGAAATTGCATTTTGCAGGGTACAGGTGCCTGCCTTGATTAAATCCTGAGCATTGCCCAGCCATACATCCGTACCATGAGAGAAGCCGGATATCCGCACCAAATCACTAAAACATTTAGGATTGGTGTCATCAATCATCTGGCGGGTAAAATTGGTTCTAAACTCTGGAATACCATAGGTGCCGGAATTAGCTCCCAGCAATTCTGGAGTTACTCCCAGAGCCGTAGTGGAATTAAAAATACTCAAAGTAGCGGGATCATCAAAAGGAATGGTCTTTGGGTCCCGATGTGTCAAATCCTCCAGCATTTTAATAACCGTAGGATCATCGTGACCAAGAATATCCAGCTTTACCAAACGGCTGCTGATGGAATGATAATCAAAATGTGTCGTAATGGTTTCCGAGTTCAAATCATCTGCCGGATGCTGCAGCGGGGTAAAGAAATGCACATCCATATTCCGGGGCACTACCATGATGCCAGCAGGATGCTGGCCTGTGGTACGCTTTACCCCCTGACAGCCTGCCGCCATATGGCCAATAAAGGCCTCCCGCTTGGACTGTCCCTTTTCCTCATAGTATTTCTTCACAAAGCCATAGGCGGTTTTATCCGCCACTGTAGTAATAGAGCCGGCTCGGAATACATTGTCCTTGCCAAAAAGCTCCTCTGTGTACTTATGAGCCACAGGCTGATATTCACCAGAGAAGTTCAAATCAATATCTGGTACCTTATCTCCATCAAAGCCCAGGAACACCGCAAAAGGAATTTCGTGACCATCCTTCAGCATATTGGTACCACACACAGGACATTTCTTATCTGGCAAATCATAGCCACATCCATAGGAACCATCCAGCACAAACTCACTATGCTTGCAATAAGGACAACGCCAATGAGGTGGCAAAGGATTTACCTCTGTAATATCTGTCATGGTAGCCACAAAGGAAGAACCTACAGAACCTCGGGAGCCTACCAGATAGCCATCTATATTGGATTTTCGCACCAGCTTATGGGCAATGAGATACAGCACGGAGAAGCCATGAGCAATAATTGGCTTTAGCTCCTGGTCAATTCTGGCCTGCACCACCTCTGGCAGTTGACTGCCATATAGTTCATGAGCCTTGTTATAGGTCATATCCCTGATAGCCTCATCTGCTCCCGGAATCATAGGGGAATACAAGCCATCAGGAATGGGCTTAAACTTCTCCACCATATCAGCAATTTTCCGAGGATTGGTTACAACAGCCTCATAGGCTGCCTCCTGGCCAAGATACTGAAACTCAGCCAGCATTTCCTCTGTAGTCCGCAGGAACAAAGGAGGCTGTTTATCTGCATCCTTAAAACCGGTGCCCTTCATAAGAATGGCCCGGTAAATATAATCCTCTGGATTGAGAAAATGCACATCACAGGTAGCAATCAAAGGCTTGTTCAGCTTTTTGGCCAGCTCTGCCACCTTGAGATTGAGATTTATCAAATCCTCATCACTATTGATATTGGGAAAAGCTTCCTCCCGCACAAGAAATTCATTATTGCCAATAGGCTGGATTTCCAGATAATCATAAAAGGAGGCAATCTCCAAAAGCTCTTCCTCAGGAGCACCAGCCACAATAGCCCGCATCAGCTCTCCCGCTTCACAGGCAGAACCAATAATCAAGCCCTCCCGATACTCCTGAATCAACTGCTTGGGCAGTCTAGGACGCTTGAAGAAAAAACGCAGATTGGACATGGAAACCAGCTTGTAAAGATTTCGCAAGCCAATAGGATTCTTAGCCAGAATAATAATATGGTGGGCCCTTTTCTGCTTATAATCCTCACCAACCAGATACCCCTCTACACCATAGATAACCTTGATGCCTGCATCCTTGGCAGCAGACATGGCATCTGGAAAGGCCTGCACACAGCCATGATCCGTAATGGCAATAGCCGGCCAGCCCCATTTGGCCGCAGTCTTAATCAAGGCCTTGGCGGAAGAAACCGCATCCATAGAGCTCATATTGGTATGGCAATGCAGTTCCACCCGCTTTTCCTCAGCCTTGTCCTGACGAGCCTCCTGCTCCACCACCATCAGAGAATCAGGCATCAGGCTATAATCATTGCTATAGGTATCGTAGCGGACAGCACCCTTAACCTTAATGACACCACCAGACTTAGCCGCCTTTTTCAAACGGCCTAGAACCACCTCATAACCCTCATGCTCCCTGATAAATATCTTACAGCTAATGCCCTCGGTGCTATCAGCCAGAGAGAACAACAGCATATTGGTATTAGCAAATTCCTTGCCATCAACGCCCCCAATATAGCCCTGAGCAATAACGGAACGGATTTCTCCCTGCAGCTGATTAATAGGAGTTATATCCCCTACTATGCCCTCGCCAAATACCAAAGGAGAATCCTCTGCCCCAATAACCAGCTGGCGACGGCGATATTTTTTACCGCCCTTGTTATCTCCCCCAGTCTTGCTGTTGCCAGAAGCATTACCTGCATTATATGGCTGTACTGGCTGAGGGCCAGCAGGCTTGCCATAATCTGAGCCGCCTCCCCCCTGAGCCACTGGCACCTTTGGCTCAGTCTGAGCTCTTTTCAGCGCCTCCAAATAAGCCGGATCCTCTGGTGGCATATGCTGGCGAATAGCATCTATGGCCTCATATACTGCCTGACACTGCAGGGCCACAGGATAACCAATCAGTTTTTCTGTACCCTCCCGCAGCTTGTTCAGAACCTTGTGCTTTTCCAGCAAATACTTGGCAAAGTCCCCCTGAACCTGCAAAAGGATTGCATTCTTTCCATAAACCCGGCGGGATTGGTCCAAAATCACCTTGGCCGCATGGTCCCCCTTGGTAACAAACTCCACCAGCTGTTCCCATTTCTGCTCCAGCACCTTCTCCAGCTTGATAACAGTAGTATAGAACCGCACCTCCTGCAGGTCGTGCTTGGCCGTTACATAGTCCCGTCCTCTGTCCAGCAGTTCCTCTGGCAACTTATCCAAGGACCAGATAAGCAGCTCCCACATATTCCGGGCCGGAGTTACTTCCACATGGCGAATAACCGCTGCATCCAGCAGTTTGCCTTCCTGGGCTGTCTGCTCCATACCTGCCAGCAGTTGTCCTAGACGTTTGCAATTTTCCGGTACAATACGATACTTCTCCATTATCTCACCATTCTTGCCATAAAAATATCAGCTCCTGCCCCATGAGAGGACAGGAGCTGTCAAACCTTACAGATAGGACATTGAATTATTTTACATGATGTCCCCCAGATTTTATCTTGCTTTCTGTGCCATTTAACAAACGGCCAATGTTACTTTTATGTCGATAAACAATAAATACCGCTGCAATCAGGCCCAGAACCAGAAAGTCTGTATGGAGGCCCATAAACAAAGCCAGCACCGGCACCAGTACAGCCGCTACAATGGAGCCTAGAGATACATAGCCTGTAGCCTTTACAATAGCCAGCCATACCAGGAATACAATAATAGTTACCCAAGGCATCAGAGTAGCAATAACACCAAGGCCGGTGGCTACACCCTTGCCTCCCTTGAAGCCCAGGAAAATGGACCAGGAATGTCCCACAATAGCCAACAGACCGCAGATAATACCTGCCAGTTCACTGCCGCCAAGATGAAGGCCCAAATAGGCACTAATGGCACCCTTTAGCATATCCAAAAAGAAAATACTAAAGCCGCCAGCCTTGCCAATGGTGCGCCAGGCATTAGTAGCTCCTATATTGCCGCTGCCATGCTGCCGCAAATCCACACCCCAAATTCCCTTGCCCAACAGCAGGCCATTAGGAATGGAGCCTAAGACATAACTGATTACTGCCGCAACGATAAATCCCAACATATCAATAATCCTCCTCTTCCTTCCGGCCCCGAACAATCAGCTTCAAAGGAGTTCCCTCAAAGCCAAAGCTTTCCCGGAGACGGTTTTCCAAGAAACGCAGATAGGAAAAATGCATTAACTCAGGATCATTAACAAAGACAATAAACTTTGGTGGCTGAATATCTGTCTGTGTCATAAAGAAAATCTTCAGCTGCTTGCCACGATGGGATGGTGGCGGATTAACGGATACAGCATCCCGAATCAATTCATTCAGCACGCTGGTCTGAATACGCATGGACTGCTGATCTGCTACATATTTTACCAGCTCCGTAATTCTATGAATACGCTGACCAGTCAAGGCAGAAGTATATACTACAGGAGCATACTGCAGGAAGCCGATTTCATCACGAAGATCCTCAGTAAACCGCAGGGTAGACTTGTCGTCCTTATCTGGGAATACATCCCATTTGTTTACCACAATAATAACGCCCTTGCCAGATTCATGGGCATAGCCGGCAATCTTCTTATCCTGCTCTGTAATGCCCTCCTCAGCGTTAATCACCATCAGCACTACATCAGCTCTATCCACAGCCCGCAAAGAACGCATAACGCTATAACGCTCAATAGCTTCATCAATCTTGCCACGACGGCGCATACCTGCTGTATCAATCAGCATAAATTTAATGCCATCGGTAACAAAATGGGTATCAATGGCATCTCTGGTAGTACCAGCCACATCGCTGACAATAACCCGGTTCTCACCAATCAGCGCATTAACAATGGAGGATTTGCCTACATTTGGACGGCCAATAACCGCGATGCTGATTTCATCCTCATCCTTGTCCTCGCCAGTATTCTCTGGGAAAGCTGCCACTACCGCATCCAGCAAATCTCCCAAGCCAATGGAATTAGATGCAGCAATGCCAATAGGATCTCCCAGGCCAAGGCTGTAGAACTCATAGATAGCTGCCTCCAGCTGTGGGCTGTCTATCTTATTTACTGCTACAATAACAGGCTTTTTGGTATTCCGCAGCATACGGCCTACTTCCTCGTCAGCAGTAGTCAAACCAGAGCGGCCATCTACCACGAATACGATTACATCGGCCTCCTCCATAGCCACCAGCGCCTGCTGACGCATGGACTTAAGAATATGATCTGTATCCTCAAATTCAATACCGCCTGTATCTATCATGGTAAAATTATGATTCAGCCATTCAGCCTCCATATAAATACGATCCCGGGTTACCCCCGGCATATCATCAACAATAGACACCCGTCTTTTGCCAATCTGATTAAAAAGAGTAGACTTGCCCACATTTGGACGGCCTACAATAGCAACTATAGGCTTACTCATTTAACATTCCTCCTCTCTTGGTATAGGCTGCATTGCTCTGCCACATATACGAAGCATTGCCTGCTCCTACACCGCTATAATTATGCCAATCAGCCAGAGCAGTATAAAAATCATTGCCCCCTGCCACAGTTTCCACGCGACAGGACAGGCTTTGACAAAAGTCATCCAGACTTACATCATCCAAGAAAATATTATCACCAGTCCGCAGGGCAGATTCAGGAATCAAAATTCCATCCACCTGCTTATCAATACCCTTAAGGCTTGCCAGCATATCATGGGCTGTCAACAAACCAGAAACATTAACAGTGGAACCAAAATGATTATTAACCACAGGCACCATTGTAATCTCAACATTGGCCAGCTGGAGAGAATCTGCCAGCCGTTTCAGCAGTGGCGCAATAGAAGTACCAGATACCACCGCCAGCTTAACAGGCTTGCTATCGGCCTCTCTCTCCTCCTGCTGGGCCTCCTCGGCTGCCATTTTGAAATCCTCAATAAAACTTCTTGCCAGGCCTATGCCGTTGTCCAGCTGAGGAAAGCCATCATAATATTCTGCTGGTGGCAAAGGCCTGCCCGACAGTAAATAAAACTCATCCGACAGATAGATAAAGGTTCTGCCATCCTTGGCCCGCTGACGGATTTGGTACTGCTCCACCTGATCCACCACTCGGCCAGCACTTTCCGCATCAAAGCTTTTCAGGGGATAACAATCCTGACGGAATTTGGTCAGCCCTACTGGCACCACTGCCATAGATTGGGCATAGGGCTGTCTAGCCATAATATCCTGAATAGATCTATCCAGCTCCGCCCCATCATTCAAATCCCGACACAAAACAATCTGAGTATGGTATTCCACATCGGCAGCCTCCAGCTTTTCCAGCTGGCTCATAAGCCGGTCTGCCGTCTTGCACCGCAGCATCTGCTTCCGCAGCTCTGGATTGGTACATTGTACAGAAACAAACAAAGGGGAAAGATGATATTGCTTAATGCGCTGAAAATCCCTGTCCACCATATTGGTCAGGGTAATGAAATTGCCATACAAAAAGGACATACGATAGTCATCATCCTTGATATTCAGACTATCCCGCATATTGGGAGCTACCTGGTCTACAAAGCAGAAATAGCAGTTATTAGCACAATGTCTAATGCCGTCAAAAACAGCAGATTCAAACTCTACCCCCAGCTCCTCGTCATAATCCTTATCAAACTCAAAAAGCTCCTGCTGGCCATCCTCATGCTCCACCAGCATCTCTACCTCTTCACAGGCAAAGGCAAAGCTGACATCTATAATATCCCGCAGCTTCATGCCATTGATTTCCAGAATCTTATCTCCCGGAACCAGCTCCAGCTCATCTGCCAGACTCCCCTCCGGTACTGTCAATATTTTACCATACATTTTCATTGCTTACTATATCTTCTCCTGCCGGTCTAAACTGCCTGCACTATTTTCTAACTGTAAATAAGGAGTGATGTTACCACCACTCCTTACATAAAAATCTTTGTTTTTAGCAGATATTACTCTGCAGCCTCACCGTTGTTAGCCTTGGTAATGCTGAGGGAAATACGCTTTCTCTTCATATCAATGTGAAGAATCTTTACATTAACCTTCTGGTTCAGCTCAACAGCCTCGTCAGCACGGTTGATGCGCTTGGTTGCCAGCTCGCCCATAGGAATCAGGCCATCAAAGCCTGGCTCAATCTCCATGAATGCACCAAAGTCGGTGAGCTTAATGATAGTACCGCTGATAATGGAACCCTCAGTGTACTTCTCAGCCTTCTCCAACCAAGGATCTGGCATAGTCTCCTTAACGGAGAGGGAAATACGGCCAGCCTCTGGATCAATGTTCTTAACCTTAACCTGAAGAACCTGACCTTCCTGCAGAACATCAGATGGCTTCTTTACACGGCTCCAGGACAGATCGGAAATATGAGCCAAACCGTCTACACCGCCGATATCAATGAATGCACCGTAGTCAACCAGACGCTTTACAGTACCCTCAACTACATCACCCTCGTGAATAGTCTCAAATACCTTTGCGCGGTTAGCCTCACGCTCAGTCTCCAGAACCTGACGGCGGGACAGAACAAGACGCTGCTTGCGGATATCCAGCTCCAGTGGCAGAGCCTTTACAGTCTGACCAACATAGCTCTCCAAATCCTTTACATAGTGCAGATCTACCTGGGATGCAGGAATGAATGCGCGAACACCCATTACACGAGCAACCAGACCGCCCTTAACAACCTGAGTAATCTCAGCGTCAACAGGCTCTGCCTTCTCTACAATACCATCCAGCTCCTTCCAGCAAGCAAGGCGATCAGCCTTTACCTTGGAAACAACCAGACCATTCTCGCCGCCCTTGGAAACGACCAGAACTTCAATTACATCGTCAACCTTTACAACATCCTTAGCAGACTCAGGTGCTGGATCAGCCAGCTCATGCTTTGCAATAGGAACATCGTTCTTATTGCCCTTGATATTTACAATAGCTTCGTTGTCATTTACTGCAACTACTAAAGCATCTACCAAATCGTGCTCATTTATCTCCTTAATAGATTCTTCCTCAGCTGCTAACAGAGCTTCCATGTTCATTTCTTCTGACACTTCTCGTAAACCTCCTTGATAATCCAGTCAGGCGTAGATGCACCTGCTGTAATACCAATTTTTTTTATTGTAGCAAACCACTCGTCACAAACCTCATCAGCCGTTTCGATATGGTATGTTTTACACTTCTCTTGACAAAGCTGAGCCAGCTTTGTGGTGTTGGCACTATTTCTGCCCCCCACCACAATCATCATATCCACCTGGCCTGCCAGCTTCACAGCTGCCGCCTGGCGTTGATCTGTAGCGGTGCAGATAGTTCTCAGAATCTTTATATCCGAGGACCGATCCAACATCTTGGACACAATCTTTCTGAATTTTGCTCCCGAAAAGGTTGTCTGGGATACAATACCCAGCCTGCCATACCGTGGCAAAGCATCTGCTTCCTCCTCAGTATTAACAGCAACCGCACCTTCTCCGGCCCATTCCAGAATACTGCGTACCTCAGGATGATTCTTATCTCCTACAATAACCACCTGATACCCATCATCTGCCAACTGCTTGGCAGCACTCTGAGCCTTTCTCACATGAGGACAGGTAGCATCCACCAGTCCCAGCCCCTTTTCCTCTATCTTTGCATAGACATGAGGGCCAACACCATGAGAACGGACAATTACTGTGCCAGACTGAATCTCATCCAGTGATTCGATTTTGCCAATTCCTTCCTCTGCCAGCCTAGCCACCATCTGAGGATTGTGAATTATAGATCCCAGTGTGTAGGAACAGGTATCAGGGGAAACAGAATCCTCAGCCAGCTGAATTGCTCTCTTTACTCCATAACAGAAGCCAAGATTTTCCGCTAAATAAACCTCCAAAAACTGTCACCTCAAATACAGATTAGAAATTGTTACTCAAAACACTCTGCCATTATATCATGAAATTTTATTATTGGCTATGCAATTTTTTCAAAATCGCCAATTTTTTTGTGAAAAAAATATTTTTTAGGTATTTTTATCTAGCATAGACTGAACTCTGGCCATAATATCATTGGCAAATTCCGCCAGTGCTTCCTTGTCATTATGCTTCCCCTGAAAATAAACAGGCTCCCCAAAAATAATTTTTATCTGAGGCAATAAACTGCCCTTTTGGAAAATATTATTTGTATTGATAATAGCTGTTGGCACCACAGGCACCTTGCCCATAGCAGCCAGCAGAGCCACACCGGACTCAGCCTTACCCATACGGCCGGTTTTGCTGCGATGTCCCTCAGGAAAAACTCCCAGGCACAAGCCCTGCTTCAAAATCCCCAAGGCTGTCTTAATAGCAGCTCTATCTGCCGCCCCCCGCTTCACAGGAAAGGCATAGAGATTGCTAATAATGGCGCCGGCAATAGCAGGCTTAAACAGCTCCTCCTTGGCCATATAAGCCACTGGACGAGGCATATAGGTGCCTACCATAGGAGGATCCCAGTTGCTAAGATGATTAGCAGCCATAATCATGCCACCAGTCATAGGCACATTCTCTTTGCCCAAAATCTTAGGCCTAAACAAAATGCCAAAGATAATTTGCAGGACAAATCTTAAAACCTTATAAAACATATCCTTCTCCTTTAGGCTTTTTTACATCTTTCCACAATAGCAGCCACAACTTCCTCAATGCTCATATGGCTGGTATCCAAAAGCTCTGCATCAGGAGCCTGCACCAAAGGAGAAATTTTTCTCTCGCTATCAGCCTTATCTCTAGCTGCAATATCCTTCTGCAGCTCCTCCAGCTTTACATCATAGCCCTTGGCCTGCATTTCCTTAAAACGGCGGCGGGCTCTCTCCTCAATAGAAGCCGTCAGGAAAATCTTTACATTGGCATTAGGCAATACGCTGGTAGCAATATCACGGCCATCCATCAGCACATTACTCTGGCTAGCCATCTGGCGCTGCAGCTCCACCATCTTTACCCGTACAGACCCCAAAGCTGCCACCTGGGAAACAATAGCAGTTACCTCTGGAGTACGGATTTCCCCAGTTACATCAGTGCCATCAACCTTGACCTGGGTTTTGCCATCAATATAGGACAGCTCCACCTGAATATCCTTCACCACATCCACAATCAATTCATCTGTAACCGGCTTCTTGGTCTGCAAGGTTTTCCAAGCCACAGCTCTATACATAGCACCGGTATCAATATAGGTGCAGTTCAGCTCCTTGGCTGCCAGCTGTGCCACAGTGCTTTTGCCTGCTCCAGCAGGCCCATCAATTGCTACAACAAGATTACTCATAATAATTCTCCCTTATCATTTTATTTGTACAAATGATTCATTTCCTCATAGAAGCTTGGATAGGAAATATCAATACAGTCAGGATTTTCAATCTCCACACCCTGACCAGCCATACCAGCCACAGCCAAGGTCATGGCAATGCGATGATCATCATAGCTAAAGCAGGTACCCTGCTGCCATTTCTCTGGGGAAGTGCCCTGAATAATCAAACCGTCCTCTGTAGCCTCAATGCAAAGACACAGCTTGTTAAACTGGTCGCTAATAGCCTGAATACGGTCAGTTTCCTTTACTCTCAGCTCTCCGGCTCCGGTAATCACAGTCTTTCCCTCAGCCAGCATAGCTGCCACAGTCAAAACCGGAATTTCGTCAATAAGGCGAGGCATAATATCCGCCCCAAAGCTGGTGCCATGAAGCTTAGAACTGCGCACCAAAATATCAGCCACTGGCTCGCTGCCGCTGTTGCGCTGGTTTTGCAGGGTAATATCTGCCCCCATAGCCTGCAGCACATCCAATATGCCAGTACGGGTAGGATTAATGCCCACATTCTTCAACAGCAATTCACTATGAGGAATTACAGAAGCAGCCACCAGCCAGAAAGCAGCAGAGCTAATATCTCCCGGCACCAGGATTTCCTCTGGAGCACTTAGCTTATCCTGAGCCTCAATGCTAATAGCAGTTCCCTGATAGTCCAGCTTGACACCAAAGGATTCCAGCATCAGCTCTGTATGATTCCGGGAGGTATATGGCTCCACCACAGTAGTAGTGCCATTGGAAAAAAGACCTGCCAGCAAAATAGCAGACTTTACCTGGGCACTGGCCACTGGCATATCATAGGTAATCCCCTTCAAGGCCTTAGCTGTAGGCACAATGGTAATAGGCAGCCTGGTATTTTCTGCCCGGCCTACAATATTGGCACCCATCATGGACAAAGGCTTAATAACCCGTCCCATAGGCCGTTTGTGCAGAGAACTGTCCCCAGTAAAAACAGAAACGAATTTCTGTGGTGCCAGCATACCCATCATCAGCCGCAGGGTAGTACCAGAATTTCCTGCATCCAGCACTGTAGCCGGCTCCTTTAGGCCATGGAGGCCATTACCCTTGACAATCAGCTCTGTAGGCCCCAGAAAATCCACCTGAGCCCCCAAGGCCTGCATCACTCCCGCTGTAGACAGACAGTCTGCGGAAGGAAGAAAATTGGTAATATGCACCGGAGTATCCCCCAAGGCCGCAAACATTACACTGCGATGGGAAACGGATTTATCTCCTGGTATAATCAACTCACCCTGCAAGCCATGAGAAATTTTCTCAATAATTTTATTTGCCATACGCCAAGCTCCTTTTTAATTATTCCAAACACTCCAATTACCAGCAGCAGCCCCCATAGAAAAAGCTGCCTGCAGATTGTAGCCACCAGTGTAGCCATCAATATCCAAGGTTTCCCCTGCAAAATACAAGCCCTTTACCAGCTTGGATTCCATAGTCTTAGGATCAATCTCCTTCACATCCACCCCTCCAGCCGTAACAATGGCCTCTGCAATAGGCCTGGTACCGCTGATAATCATAGGCAGGCATTTCAGTACCTCAGCCAATTTGCGGCGTTCCTCTCTGGTAATAGTATGTACCAGTCTATCCGGCTTCAAATAGGTCGCATCCAGCACCGGCTCAATCAAACGACACGGCAGCAAATCCCGCATACCGTTTTTGATTTCCTTGTTTTGATATTTCTCAAAATCCCGCAACAGCCTAGCATCCAGCTGTTCCATAGTCAAAGCAGGCTTCAAATCCAGCTCCAGCTCCACAAACCGGCCTTTATCCAATTCCTGAGCTGCCTGTCGGCTGAGGGACAAAACAATAGGACCGCTAACCCCAAAATGAGTAAAAAGCATTTCCCCAAACATATCGGAAATCTTTTCCCCCTCAGACAAAAGAGTAGCCCGAACATTTTTCAAAGCCAGTCCCTGCAGCTCCTTGACCCATTCATCCTCTGTTTCCAAAGGCACCAAGGCAGGCAGTTGTTTCACCACCCGATGGCCCAGCCTAGCCGCCCAGCGGCTGCCATCCCCTGTAGATCCAGTACCTGGATAGGACATACCACCAGTAGAAACAATCACACTATGGCCTTGATACTCCCTGCCATCAGCCAATTTTACTCCTACAGCCCGCTTACTATTACTGTCCTCTTTCTGCACAGCCTTCTCCGGCCCATCAATCCCTGAAGCCTCCATGTCCTCAGTAAGAATCTCCGTTACTCTGGCATCTGTAATTAGCTTCACCCCTAATTCATGAAGCTGAAGCACCATGGCATCTACCACATCAGCCGCCTTATCGCTAACAGGAAAAACCCTGCCTCCCCGCTCTACCTTGGTAGGCACTCCCAAGGTCTGAAAGAATAGCTGTACGTCCTCATTATCATAGGCCTTAAGACAGCTATAAAGGAATTTGCCGTTTCCCGGTATATTCCGAATCAGCTCCTGCTTCTCTGCCACATTGGTAATATTACAACGCCCCTTGCCAGTAATCAGCATTTTCTTGCCGGGACGATTCATTTTTTCCAGCAGGACAACCTCTGCCCCATTTTCCGCTGCCTTAATAGCAGCCATCATGCCAGCAGGGCCAGCCCCTACCACAATAACCTTATCCACATTTTCCATAATTATTTCTGCACTCCTGCCAATTTTTTCAACGCTGCTACTTCCTCCGGTTTCAGCTCCCGATAATTGCCAGGAGCCACTCCCTGCAAATCCAGCCCGGCAAAGCCAACCCGGCGGAGCTTCAGCACTTTATGGCCCACAGCCTGCAGCATACGCCTTACCTGACGATTCCGCCCCTCGTGAATGGTTAGCTGTACCAGGCAGGAGCTATTATCCTTGGCCTGCTTCAACAGCTTCACCTTGGCAGGAGCAGTCATGCCATCCTCCAGCAGAATCCCCTCTGCCAGCTTTTGCAGCTGCCCCTGCTTCACCACTCCCTGAGCCTGGGCAATATAGGTTTTGTCAATCTCATAGCTAGGATGCAGCAGACCATTCATCATTTCTCCGTCATTGGTCAAAATCAACAGGCCCTCTGTATCATAATCCAACCGGCCCACAGGATAAATATACTCCTTAACCTCTGGCAAAAGCTCCACCACAGTTTTCCGGCCTCGATCATCCTTCACAGCAGAAATATATCCCTGAGGCTTGTTTAGCAGAAAATACAGCCGAGGCACAGCCAGCTGCAATACCTGTCCATCTATGGCAATTTCATCCTGACCAGCCTCGGCCTGAACTCCCAGCTCTGTTACCACCTGTCCATTAAGCTGAACCCGGCCAGCCAGAATCATCCGCTCCGCTTCCCGGCGGGAGGCTGCTCCTGCTCTGCTTATAATCTTCTGCAAACGCTCCATACTACACCTCAAAAAAATTTATATTTAGCCAAAAAAACTATAAAGTAAATAAGCTATCATGGCTACTACAACCACCACAGACAAGAATGGCAAAGCCACAAAAAGCAAAAAGGCCAAGACCGCAGCTGCCACCAAGCCCCCAAGAATCCGATACTTCCAGCTTTTACCCAAGGAAGTACCCCGGCCTAGATTAACACTGAAAATCCTGGGGCCTCTGCCGCTGCCATAGGTGCGGTAGCCTTGACTATAGCCTTGATAGCCCTGCTTCTGCTGTCTATTGCTATTATCCTCATAGACTCTATCAAAGCTCTCCGGTCTAGCGCTCTGCTTCTGACCAGCCTTGCCATTTCCCTGAGGATGTTCCTCCTCCAGAACCTCCTCAATGGTAACATCATCATAATTGGCCTCATCCTCATAGGTCATGAGACGGACCTCTTCTTTATTGGTTTTATTCTCGTGCACATCTGCCATCTAATTACACCTCGCTTTATTCCTCATCTGCAGCCCAACAGCATACAGATATTTTTCTCTTCAACCTATAGTCGACAGGCTGACAATATTTTCCCTGTCTGACAGACTGTGACAAATCTCCACAGCCCTTTTGCCATTGGCCAAGACCAGCTTTGGAGCAATCTCCGCCAAAGGTACCATGACAAAGGCCCTTTCCAGCATATAGGGATGGGGCAGCTGCAGTTCCTCTGTATCCATCATCAACAAAGGACATGCCAACTCAGGGCTATCCAGCAAAGCCTCAATAGCCTGTCTGCCACTCTCCAGCTCATTTATGCTCTGGACACACAGTATATCCACATCAATGGTTCTGGCTCCCCAATGCTCATGGCGAACCCGGCCAAGATTCTTTTCAATCCTCTGACAGCCATGCAAGAACTCCAGAGGAGCCAGCTGGCTAACAATTACCACAGCACAATTAATAAAAGCCGGCTGATCCAGCTTCCCCCAAGGAGGGGTTTCATACATCTGGGAACCCCTGATGATTTCCCCCTGCTGTCCCAGAGCCTCAACAGCCTTGCCAATAGTGGCCAGCCTATCTCCCAGATTGGCTCCCAAACTGAGATAATAAATATATTTCATATTTCTATCTTTCCAATGTTACAGACACATCATGAAAAATCCCTGCAATCGGAGCCCCCGGCTTGTGCACCGTAATTTTCAGCCCCTGCAGCGAAGGATAGCTGTTTTTCAATTTCTGAGCTGCCGCCTCTGCCACCGCCTCTATGGTCTTAAAGGCAGGGCCTTCCACCACAGCCTTTATCACCTCATAGGCCTGAGCATAATTAATGCTGGCAGACAAATCATCCCCAGCTCCCGCCTGATGCAAATCCAGATAAAGCTCCAAATCCACCAGAAACCGCTGGCCTAATTTGTTTTCCTCTGCCAAAGCCCCATGATAGCCAAAAAACTCCATACCTGTTAATTTTATATTATCCATGCCAAATTCCTTTAAAACTTCCTTAGGCCTCTGATCTGCCTGTGGCCAAAATCGCGTCGGTAATCCTGCACATTCTGCTAATAGGCAGTACATCGTGAACCCGCATGATTTCACAGCCCTTGGTTATGCCCAGCACACAGGTAGCTCCTGTAGGCTCCATTCTATCCTCCACTGGCAAATCCAAGGTATTGCCAATAAAGCTCTTACGGCTGGTGCCCAGAAGCAATGGATACCTATGACCAGTAAACTTCTTCAGCTCCTGAAGACGATTCATAACCTCCAGATTTCCCTCTACGTCCTTGCCAAAACCAATGCCCGGGTCCAAAATAATATTTTTCTGCTTTACCCCGGCCTCACAGGCAATATCTATGCTACGCTGGAAAAAAGCCCGCATACTGTCAATAATATCACCTTTGTACACCTTGGAATCCCGATTGTGCATAACCACCACAGGCAAATCATATTCAGCAGCCACCTTGGCCATTTCTCCCGGCTCCTCTGCATATTGCAAGCCCCAGATATCATTCAGCATATGTACACCCTGCTCTGCCGCATAAGCTGCAGTTTCAGCCTTAAAGGTATCAATGGACACAGGCACCGGACAGGATGGCAGTACAGTTTCCAGGAATGGCTTCAAGCGCTCTATCTCTTCCTTGGCCGACATGGTAACAAAGCCTGGACGGCTGGATTCTGCCCCAATATCAATAATATCAGCACCATTTACCACCATTTCCAGCATATGCTGAACAGCTCTATCTACACTGTTCCACTTGCCACCATCGGAAAAGGAATCCGGGGTTACATTCAAAATACCCATAATCAGAGTTTTTTTGCCAATAGTCAGCTTCTTGCCATCCTGCCAGCTATACTCTCTCTCCTCTGGATACATAACCTGCTGATTCTTCTGCATTTATGAGCCTCCCTTAATCAAATATCTTTCTCCGGCACAGATAGCCTATTAGTTGTCCTGTCCCAACAGCATCCATGCCTGATGATACAATTCACTATTTTCTGCAAAACAGCCCCGGCTGGCCGAGGTCAAGGTAGTAGTGCCCTGAGCCATATCTCCCCGCATGGTCATACACAGCTGTTGAGCCTCTACCACCACCAGCACCCCCTGAGCCTGAATCCCATCCACAATGCTCTGGGCAATCTGCTCCGTCAGCCGTTCCTGCAGCTGAGGGCGGTGGGAAAGCAATTCCACCAGCTTGGTAAACTTGCTAAACCCAGCCACCAGACCATTGCCTGGCTTGTAAGCCAAGGATACCCGGCCAAAGAAAGGCACCAGATGATGCTCGCACATGGAATAAAAAGGAATATTCTTTACCGCCACAATGCCATCATTTTCTGCTGGAAACAGCTCTCCCCATATATGCTTAGTGTTCTTGCCCAAGCCGTTAAACAAATAGGCATACATATCCGCCACCCGCTGAGGAGTTTTCTCCATATCCAGCTCAGTCAAATCCAGTCCCAGAGCCTCCAAAAAACTACGGATGGTCTCTCCGGCTTTTTCCTTATCTACCATCTTGGTTATCACTCCCCGCCGTCAGTATGGGCCTGAGAAATTTCATCCTTGCTATTTCCCATTCTATCCTTTGCCAGAGCCTGCCTCTTAATCAGCATAGCATCACCAAAGGAGAAGAAACGATATTTTTCCTCCACTGCTGTCCTATAAGCATCCAGCACAAATTCCCTGCCAGCAAAAGCACTAATCAGCATAATCAAAGTGGATTTTGGCAAATGGAAATTAGTCACAATACCATCCACCAGCTTGAACTCATAGCCAGGATAAATAAAAATCCCCGTCCAGCCAGATTTGCCACTGATTTTTCCTACCCCATCAGCAGCAGATTCCAGAGTACGGATAGAGGTAGTACCTACCGCAATAACCCTTTTGCCTGCAGCCTTGGTAGCCAAAATCAAATCCGCCACCTCCTGGCTAATGCTGTAATACTCCTTGTGCATAATATGGTCCTCAATATTCTCCACATTTACAGGACGGAAAGTGCCAAGTCCCACATGGAGGGTGACAAAGCCAAGATTTACACCATAGTCTTTCAGCTCCTGCAGCTGTTCCTTGGTAAAATGCAGACCAGCCGTAGGGGCAGCAGCAGAGCCTTGCTCCTTGGAATATACCGTCTGATACCGCTCCTTGTCTGCCAGCTTTTCGTGAATATATGGAGGCAGAGGTGTCTCTCCCAATCTATCTAAGATCTCCTCAAAGATACCCTCATACTGTAATTTTACAATACGCCCGCCAAAATCCGTATGGTCCGTAACAGTACAGGCCAGCTCATCACTAAATCTGATAACCTGCCCAATCTGAGCCTTACGGCCTGGCTTCACCAGAGTTTCCCAGGTATCCCCATCAATACGACGCAGCAGAAAAACCTCCACCTTGCCACCGGTACCATCACGCCAGCCCAGCAATCTAGCTGGCATAACTCTGGTATCATTCATAATCAAGGTATCCCCAGGCTCCAGATATTCCTTCAATTCATAAAAATGTTTATGCTCAATGGTTTTCTCCACTGGGTCCAGCACCATCATTCTGGATGAATTTCTTGGCTCCACCGGAGTCTGGGCAATAAGCTCCTCTGGCAGATGATAATCAAATTCTGATAATTGCATTTCTATCTCCAAACTATCTAAAAATTAATAAATTTCCTGAATAATTACATTGGTGTAATAATGATGCAGGATTACATCATAGCTTTCGCCAGCTGCCGCCATAGCATTAGCACCATATTGAGCCATGCCCAGGCCGTGACCAAAGCCATGTCCCTCAAAAACCACATTATCCACCCCCTGCAGCTTCATGATGCCATCATTCATAGCTGCCGGCTTGGCATCAATGGTTTGACCATCTGAGGCAGTAGCTTTTTTCGTTCCTTTAGCTGGCACCTGCACACTGCGCTCTGTCCGCACATTAAACATGGCACTTTTCAAGCCAAAAGTCCGTCTGGCCTGCTCTCCTGTAAGGGTAATCTCCCCATTAGTGCCGATAAACTTCACCCCATAGGCCCGGCCAGAGGCAGACCTGCCGGTAACAGATCCACTAGAGGATATAGGCACCAGAGCAATGCTCTTCAGATTACCTACCGCCTTGCCAGCAGCAGCCAGCTGTTTCTCCACCTGCACCACAGTAAATTTGCTAGTCCAGTTATGATAAGGTGACTTGCTGTCATCATCGGTTACAGAGCGGAGATAAGGCAGATAATTCCCCCACACATCCTCGCTGTTTTCCGTAGCACCACCGGAGGAAGCATGAAAAGCCGCATATATAGGCTGACTATTATACTGCATTATCTGGCCATAGGTTTCATCCACAGCCTGATTGGTAGTGCTGGTTTCCGCAGCAGTACCGCTGTACACTTGACAATGACTGGAACTGCACAAATCATAACCACTGCTGGCAGTATGTCCCTTGCCCTTATTGTACAAAGCAAAGGTACGGGCTGCCACAGCCTGAGCCTTCAAGGCCTCTGGCTGCCAGCTAGGAGACATTTCAGAAGGCAGTACCCCCTTGGCATAATCCTCTAAGGAAATTATATTCAGCACCTGAATCCCACTGCCATCATAAACCAGCCGCAGCTGTCCCCGATAGCTAGAGCCATTATAAATAACCTGCTGACCCTCCCCGGTACGCAGGGTAATAATTCTGCTGGCCAGCTTCTCTCCATTCAGATACACAGCTCCCCCAGAAATTTTCACCTCAGCAGAAACATTGGCAGGCATTTTTCCCAGCACCTTGCCTCCATTGCCATCCACCAGCTCAAAATCGCCACTGGCAGATACCTTGACCGAAGAAAGACTCTCCCCCAGCATAACACTGAGCATGGTAACTGTGGTTTTCTTGCTTTTGTCCAGCTTCTGTACACTTTTGCCATCCTTAGTGGCTACAGCACCACTGCCACCTTCCTGATTCTTCACATTCCAATCTGGAGTTTTAGGCGGGTTGTTGCCTACCCCTGGACGAAGCACACCTATACCTGCGCTGGCCACCCCAGCATTAATGGTCAACAAAATCCCCAAGGAGCCTGCCACCAGTGCCGGCATATATTTTCTCAATCTCTTCCCTAGCATCCCTATACCGCCTTTCAGCTATTTATCCCCATTTGCTCTGCTTCCAATCTAGCCCGCTTCTTGGCCTTGTTAGCCTTTTTTCTCGCCTTGCGAATGGCCCTGCTATAGCGTTCCTCCTCACTAAAGATACATCCACAGTAAGGCTGGCGATATAGCTCCAGCTCCTGGCTTATATCTATGCCCTCCTGCCAGCCGGGACGGAAATCCTCATAGTAGAACTCTACCCCATATAGCTTGGCAAAATGCTCTGCTGTTTCCTTCATCAGCTCATGCTGCTGATAAATACTGTAAAACAAAGTGGAAGTAAAAGCATCAAAGCCCTGCTCCGCTGCAAATCTGGCTGTTTCCTCCAACCGCCAGGTATAGCACATACGGCAGCGGCCATTTTCCACTGCTTCCGCCGCCAAGGCCCGCCGAAGAAAATCCCTTAGGCGATAATTGTCATCATCATACATTTTCATATCCACCTTGGCCGCAAATTCTCTGGCGGTCTTTAGGCGCATATCCCATTCCTTGTAGGGATGAATATTGGGATTAAAGAAATACCCCACAGGCTCTATACCCTCCTGCCGCAGCTTTTTTACTGGATAGCAGGAGCAAGGGCCGCAGCACATATGCAATAACAAATTCATTTATTCTCAAACCTCCGGATAAGGAACCCCCATATGCTCATAGCCAGCTCTAGTTACCACCCGTCCCTTGGGGGTACGGTTAATAAAGCCCTGCTGCAGCAAATAAGGCTCATAAACATCCTCTATGGTATCCCGTTCCTCGCTGGTGGCTGCCGCCAAAGTATCCAGGCCCACCGGCCCCCCAGCAAACTTACTGATCATAGTATCCAGCATCCGCCTGTCTGTATGATCAAGACCTATCTTGTCCACCTCCAGCCGCTGGAGAGAAGCATCCGCAATAGCATCTGTAATTACACCGTCACCAGTAATCTGGGCAAAATCCCTTACTCTTTTTAGCAATCTATTGGCAATACGAGGGGTACCTCTGGAACGGCGGGCAATCTCCCAGGCTCCCTTGTCCTCAATAGGAATCTGCAAAATCTCCGCTGCTCTTTTTACAATCAGCATCAAATCCTCTGGCTCATAGTATTCCAAGCGGGAAATAACACCGAATCTATCCCGCAAAGGCCCAGCCAGAGAGCCAGCCTTGGTGGTAGCCCCAATCAAGGTAAAGGGAGCCAAATCCAAGCGGATGGAGCGGGCACTAGGCCCCTTGCCAATAACAATATCCAGCGCAAAGTCCTCCATAGCAGAATAGAGAACCTCCTCCACATTCCGGGAAAGACGATGGATTTCATCAATGAACAAAACATCCCTTTCCCCCAGATTGGTTAAAAGAGCCGCCAGATCCCCTGCATGGTTAATGGCAGGCCCAGAGGTTACGCGGAAATTCACCCCCAGCTCATTGGCAATAATCCCCGCCAAAGTGGTTTTGCCCAAGCCAGGGGGGCCATAGAACAGCACATGATCCAAGGCATCCCCTCTGGACATAGCCGCCTTGATAAAAATATCCAGATTATCCTTAACCTTCCTCTGGCCAATATATTCCCGCAAATGCTTTGGCCTCAGGCTATATTGCCAATCATCCCCATTCTGGGCATTGGTATCTACCACCCGCTCCTGAGCAAAGTCACCGTAATTAATTTCCTCCAACCTCTATCACCTCCCTGACAATTCCTTCAAGGCAAATTTAATTACTGCCTGTACATCCTGATCTGCCTTTAGCTTGGTACATTTTTCCAAAACAGGAGCCAGCTGCTGAGGATTGTAGCCCAGACTCTGGAGAGCTGCCGCCGCCTCGGCTACAACCCCTTCCCCAATATCCGGCATACCAAAGAAATCCTCCAAGGTTTCCACCTCTCCGGCATCTGCAAAATGCAGCTTATCCTTCAGCTCCACAATCATTCGCTCCGCAGACTTTTTGCCGATTCCCGGCAGCTTGGTAAGCACCGAAGCCTGCTTTTTCTGAATGGCCTGACAAAGCTTCGCCGGAGTAATGGCACCAATAATACCCAAGGCTACCTTAGGTCCAATACCGCTTACTGTAAGCAAAAGCTGAAACAGATCATATTCCTCCTGAGAATAAAAGCCATAAAGCTGAATGGCATCCTCCCTAACAGCCGTATGGGTAAACAGGGTTGCTTCCTCCCCCAAATGCAGCTGCTGGTGGGTATTGCCAGCAATGTATACACGATAGCCTACTCCATTAACATCCAGCAGGCAGATATCAGACAGCAGATAGGCCACTGTACCACGCAAAAATCCAATCATCTTACTACCTCTAACAAACAAACTATATCATCTAATTGTATCATTACCAGACTTCTATTTCAATATAAAAGATAGTATACGGCCTAATCAGGCCATATACTATCTCAGACTGTAGAGGTGGAATACATCGGACACCTCGTTATATCTTTCTTTTTTTCTTCAGGACTTGCAATTAACATCCCTGAAAGGTATAATAAAAATAAGAGGAGCACCGATAGACGGTTGCCCCAAGTGTAGATTGGTTTATAGGAAAGACCGCTCAAAGTTGGTAGCTGTGGCGGTCTATTCTTATGCCTTGATTGCGACAAATTTTTGAAAAAGAGACCGCCAGCTAATTACTTAGCCTTGCAGTCCCTGTTCAATCATATTCTCAATTTAAATAAGCCTTTAACTCTGGATAATCATAGGCCAGCTCTTTCAATACATATCTGCAAGCTGCAGCCTCATCCTCAAAATGCTTTTCCTCAATAGTTTGCATCCGCTCTATGGTTCGAACCCGATAGCCTCCATCAGCCTTATCCAGAGCAGTATATACCTCTCCTACCATTGGTCTGTGCTCCATCAGACTATAAAAAGAGGTATCCACATGGTGCTTGCTTAATATCTTCCTTAGCTCCTGAACCGTCATAATATCACCTGCAAATATTCATCAAATTCAGCAAAAACCTCCTTAGAGATTTTGTACTGAACACCCCCTCCTGGCTGACCAAACCAAGGTGCAATAATTGCCTTTTCTGCCGGCATATCCTTTTTAAGACGGTATTTGTGATACTGACTCACATCCGTGGTTCTAGGCAAGGACCGCTGAGCAAAGGTATCCTCCTCATTGCCGAAGTAACTGCCCTTAACACGGCCATATCTGGTAAGAATAGTACCTGCCTTTAGCACTACCGGTTCCGGTGTGCCCAGAGCACCATCATTAGGTGGATAGATAGGCTCCCCATAGCGGGAATAATACCTATCCTCACCCTGCAATCCCGGCACATACTCCAAGCCCAGCTCTTTGGCCCGCCGAGCCAGCATTTCATCTGTAGGGCCATTCTCCACAGCAGCACACTCTGCTGACTCCTCATTGGCGTGACACACTGTAGCAAATACAGCCGTAACCAACAGCATAAACACCAACAACATGGTAGACAATCTTTTCATAAAACCGCTCCTTTCTGACATTAACATCTTGCCATTAAATCTATTTTCAAACCATGTATTTCATTTTGCTTTATTTCGCACCAAAGACATAAATATGGCTGCAATGCTGATACAGCCAAATATTCTAAAGGCTATCTGTATAGCTCCCAAAAGCTGTACATTATCCTCCCCGGTTAGGGAATGTACCTGGCACAGAGCTATAATCATGGTAACTACCGCCATAGAGGTAGACTGTCCCATTAACCGCATGGTGGCCAGCAGAGAGGAAGCAGTGCCATAATGTTTTTTCTCAACAGCTCCCATAATAGCATTATTATTAGGAGAGGAGAACAAGGCAAAGCCCAGGCCTATCCACATCAGAAGCAGGCCCACAATCCAAATAGGGGTATCCCCTGTCAAAAAGGACATTCCCCAAAGGCCGACGGCGGTCATAGTCATACCAACAGAAGCCACCAGTCCCGGCTGGATTCTATCTGACAAAGCCCCAGCCTTGGGTGACAGAGCCGCCATAACCACGGGCTGCAGCAAAATAATCATCCCGGCCATAGAGGCTGTATAGCCTACAATTACCTGCAAATACAGAGACATCAAAAAGCTCAAGGCAAAGGTGGAACTATAGTGAAGCATAGCCGCCAAATTACTGAAGGTAAAAACCGGATTGCCATGAAACAGCCTTACATCCAGACAAGGATGCTCTGCTTTGGACTCAATCCACCAAAACAACAAAAGTCCCAAGGCACCAGCCCCCAACCAAAGCAGGCCGGTACTGCCCTCTGTGATTTTAGACAAGCCACAAAGCCACAAAGGAGCTGCCACCAGATAGCAGATACTGCCCTTTTTATCTATGGCTGCGCCCTTATCCCCGTACCATTCCTGCTTAATATCCTTTAACAAATAAATGCTTATCAGCACCACCAAGCCGGTAATTAGAAAAATACTGCGCCAGCTAAGATATTCACAAAGGAAACCGCAGATAACCGGCCCCATAGACAAACCGCTATAGGTAGAAGCTGCGGAATAGCCTATTACCCTGCCCCGCTGACTGGCTTCATGGGAAGAAACCAGCAGCGCCATACCTGGCCCAAATATGAGGGACATAACACAGCCTTGGAGAAACCTCAGCACATTCAGCATGTCCACCGAGGTGGCACAGGCGCCCAGCAGAAAGGTACTGGCAAAAAGCCACAAACCTATGGTATATACCCTCCGTCTGCCATAAATATCTGCCAGCTTCCCTGTAGGCAGAATAAACATAGCCGAGCCAAGTAAAAAGCCAAAGACAACCCAGCTTAGCTCCCCGGCAGAAGCCCCAAATTCCTGGCCCAAAGCCGGTATAGCTACATTGATACCAGAGCCGGCAAAAGGCCCAATAAAGGAAGTAATAACCACCGCCACAAACAACCTGCGGGCAGCCGCCTTATCCAATATCCCCTCTGTATCTATTTTCATTTTATCTTCCATAAACATCATTTCCTTTATCTGCACAAAAAAACATTCCCTGCTAATGTACTTATTGTACACCATCAGGGAATGTTTGTCATATTATTTAGTATTATTTGGACTGAGCAGTCAGTACCTCAATCGCCTTATCCAGTGCAGCCTGTACCCCCTCTGGCTTCTTACCGCCAGCCTGAGCCATATCTGGACGGCCACCACCGCCACCGCCTACCAGCTGGGCAGCTTCCTTGATAACCTTGCCTGCATGAGCACCAGCAGCTACAGCAGCCTTGGATGCCTTTACAACCAAATTTACCTTGCCATCGTTTACAGCAGCCAGAACTACTACGCCGGTATCCAGCTTGTCACAGGACATATCTGCCATATCACGGAGATCATCCATGCTCAGAGCATTAACCTGAGCAGCAATTACCTGGAATGCACCGGCAGTCTTAACGCTGTCAGAGAGAGCTGCGGCATCAGCCTTAGCCTGCTCTGCATGAATTGCATTCAACTGCTGCTGCATTTCCTTGTTCTGAGCCAACACACCATCTACATGATGGAGAAGCTCATCCTCACGGCACTTCAGCTTGTCAGCAGCTTCCTTAACTATCGCCATTTTGCCAAAGGCATAATCCAAAGCAGCCTTGCCGGTAATAGCCTCAATACGGCGTACACCAGCAGCAACGCCAGTCTCACTGACAATCTTGAACAGACCAATCTGGCCAATATTCTGTACATGGGAACCACCGCACAGCTCCATAGAAAAGCCTGGTACGCTGACAACCCGAACCACATCGCCATATTTCTCACCAAAGAGAGCCATAGCACCCTTATCGGTAGCCTCATCCTTGGACATATGCTCAATAACGACATCAGTACCCTTGAGAATCTCCTGATTTACCAGCTCCTCTACATCAGCCAGCTGCTGAGCAGATACAGGCTCAAAGTTGGTAAAGTCAAAGCGAAGACGATCTGCATTAACAGCAGAGCCTGCCTGATTTACCTGATCGCCTACAACCTTCTTCAAGGCAGCCTGCAGGAGATGAGTTGCAGTATGATTGCGGGCAGAAGCCAGCTTGTTAGCCTCATCCAGCTGAATCTCAACCTGCTCGCCCTTTTTCAGCTGACCTTCCTCAACATAGCACTCATGATAAATAGTGCCATCAGGCAGCTTCTTGGCATTAACAGCCTGCAAACGGCCGAACTCGCTGACGAATACACCCTTGTCGCCAACCTGTCCGCCACCCTCTGCATAGAATGGAGTATTGTCCAGAATAATACCAGCCTCATCACCGTCACTCAGCTCATCCACCAGCTGTCCATCCTTCCAGATAGCTACAACCTTGGCAGACTTGGCCTCTGGATCATGCTTCAAGGCAGCAGTGTCAATACCCTGCAAATCAGGAATAGCATAACGCTCATTCTCAGCACGGGCAGCACGGGCACGATCCCGCTGAGCCTGCATTTCCTTATCAAAGCCATCCTTATCCAGCTCCATATCCTGCTCATGGAGGATTTCCTCAGTCAGCTCCCAAGGGAAGCCAAAGGTATCATAAAGCTTGAAGCTCAATTCACCAGACAGAACCTTGCTGCCAGCAGCCTTGGTATCGGCAATATAGCCATCCAACAGCTCAATACCCTGCTCCAGAGTTGCAGAGAAACGATCCTCCTCCAGAGCAATAACCTTCTTGATATAATCCTTCTTCTGGCCCAAAGCGCCAAAGTCACTGGCATCCTTGTAGATTTCATAAACAGCATCTACAGCCCCCTCCAGGAACTTGTCCTTGATGCCCAGCATACGGCCATGACGAATAGCACGGCGGAGAATACGGCGCAGTACATAGCCTCTACCCTCATTGGAAGGAAGAATGCCATCCATAATCATAATAGTCATGGAACGGGCATGGTCCGCAATAACCTTCAAGGAAACATCAGTCTCCTCGCTGGCACCATAAGCCACACCAGAAATCTTGGAAGCGTACTCAATAATAGGGAACAGCAAATCAGTCTCAAAGTTGTTACGTACTCCCTGAATCACAGAAGCAATACGCTCCAGTCCCATACCAGTATCAATATTCTTGTGCTCCAGATCGTTGTACTTTCCATCCTCAGTTCTGTCATACTGGGTAAATACATTGTTCCAGATTTCCAGATAGCGGTCACAGTCACAGCCTACACCGCAGGTAGGACTGCCGCAGCCTCTTTCCTCACCCAGATCAATAAAAATCTCAGTATCAGGACCGCATGGACCAGGGCCGATTTCCCAGAAGTTATCCTCCAGCTTTACCAGATGATCTGGATTAAAGCCAGGCTGTGCCTTCCAGAGAGCCTCTGCCTCAGTATCCTTTGGATAAATAGAAGCCCACAGCTTATCCTTTGGCAGTTCTAGCACCTCAGTCAGGAACTCCCAAGACCAAGGAATAGCTTCCTTCTTGAAATAATCACCAAAGGAGAAATTGCCCAGCATCTCAAAATAAGTCTGATGACGGGCAGTACGGCCTACATTCTCAATATCACCGGTACGCACACAACGCTGGCTGGTGGTAATACGACCACGAGGCGGCTTTACCTTGCCTGTAAAATATGCCTTAAATGGCGCCATGCCAGCACCAATCATTAACAAAGTAGGATCGTTCTCTGGAATCAGAGAAGCACTTGGCAATCTAAGATGGCCCTTCTTTTCAGCAAAGAACTGAAGATAAGCCTCTCTCAATTCATTACCTGACATTTTCTTCAAAACACTCTACCCCCAAATATAAGGATTTTCTAAAAATACATTTTAACCATGTTATTATAGCATAGATTACCTATGTTGCACAAAGTTTTTAATCCTGCCTTAACAAAATTTTATCCACAGAAAAGGCAGGACACCTCCCTATGGCATCCTGCCTTTATTTCTGCCTATATTATTTCCGTTCTTTTCCTTTTAATTCCCCGTAATCCCTATAATCCGAACATTTTTATATAATTTACCTTGTAACCAAAATAAGACTTAGATTTCCTCAAGCCTGCTTCTGGAAGCTTCCGTTGGAAATGCTGTAGGTGCCATTGCCAAACTGTACAGTATCAATGCGGTCACTAGCTGTATACCAGTCAGAAATGGTTATAGAGCTTTCAGTGGTCATACCAGTCTGCTGATAGGTAATAACCAGATCATCATGCTTCTGGCTGATGGAATACTCCTGAGCATTGAAATCATTAACGAAGCGGATAACATCCTCACTGCAGCTGCCTACAATAGTATCATGACCAAAGCTGTTGCCAAAGACAAAGGTATCATTGCCTGCACCGCCAATCATCAAGTCATTCCCCTTGCCGGAATACAACACATCATCCCCCTGGGAGCCTACCAGCACCGTACCATTATATTTCTCATCCTCATTAGCACGAATCTCCCCAGAGCCTGCCTGAACATTAAACATAACATCATCTACATAGAGCCTGCCATTGGTAAACTGCATATCAATCTTGCCACTATTGGCAGCAAAGGCATTAAAACCATCCTTAAAGGTAACGCTGGCTGCCTCATTGCCCAGATTATCAGTCATGATAATATCATTGCCCTGCACAGACCAACGCATATCCTGCATTCTGATTTCATCAGCAAAATTCAACAAAAGACTGCTATCTGCTCCCATAGCACCTTCCATAACCACCTGATCATGGCCGAAATTGGTGTAGTTACGCTCCCATTTGATCTGGCCCTGTCCCTGTACCCCATCGCGAACAAGCAGAGTATCATTACCCTCATTGCCGTTGAGAATATCATTGCCGACAGACCACACAAGGGTATCATCCCCCTCACCGCCAAAGAGCAAATCATCCCCTTCGGCGCCATCCAGGTAGTCGTTGCCAGCACCGCCATAGAGAATATCATTGCCAGCGCCTCCCAGCAAAATATCATTGCCTTCACCGCCAGCCAGATAATCATCACCAGCACCGCCAATAATCAAATCATCACCAGTACCGCCATCCAGAATACTGCCTACATTACCCCCAATGATAACATCATTGCCAGACCCAGCATAAACCTGAGTTGCCTTGTCCCCAACAGTAATATAATCGTCCCCATCAGAGCCAAAAACTGTTGTCTCTGGCAAGGTAAGAGAAGAACCAGACCATACCTGACGAGGGTCCAGATAAGCACGGTACAGGGCACTGCCAGTACCTACAATACTAGGATCCTTAAAGCCCACAGCTGTACCAGACCACAAAGCAATAGACTGGTCAGGCTCATGACGGTCAAAACGGGTAGCCCAGATACCGCCCAGACCAACCTTGTCCAGGCTATCAGGAGTTACCAAATGCTTGGAGTTAGCCCCATCCAGCGTAGTATATTCCAAATCCTGCAAATCCTCTCTAGCTGTCAGCAGATAAGGAACAATCACATTTACACCTACATGGCCATCCTTATTGGGATCTGCATTGTAGTTTACAGCACCAACAGGGTCCCCAATAGTAATCATATTGGTAACAAAGCTGAAATCCTGAGCCTTGAAGGTATCCACAATAGCCTTAGCCTCAGCAGCCTGTGCCTTGCGGCTCCCCTTGCTCAGTCCAACCACCTGGCCGGTAGGTAGATGAATCTCCTTTCCTGCCAAAAGCTGTTCCTGAGCGTAGAGCTTCAACTGTGCCAGCATACCAGGGCCAGCCTCTGCCAGCGTTGGCAATGCAATACCGGTATCAATATAATACATACCTGCCATCATCTGAGCCAAACCACCGCCCAGAGAATGACCAGCTACAGAAATACTATATCCCTGAGTGCCATAGGTATTTACTGCATCTGCCACCAGATTCTTAAACTCCTCATAGCCCTCACGCATCTGAGGTGGAATTACCCCCAGGCCAATCTCCAAATCTGCCAAGCCATCCTTACTAATCCACAAAGGACTCAAATCGCTATTAGGCTGGGTTCCCTCCAAGGTAATTACCAGCTGCTGTTCCCCTTTGTTTACATAGATACGGCTGTTAAATCCGTGACTGGTTTCCACCTCTCTGTACTGAGTCCATTTGTCCTGCATGGCCTGATTAGAAACCAAACGCCCCTTGTAAATCAGCCAGGACATATCTCCAATAGAAGCACCAGTCGTAAATTTGCTCTCAATAACAGCCCCATCAGCCTTGCTGACAGCATTATCCAGACGCTCATACTCCTTAACAGTGCCATCCTTGGACAAAGCGTTGTACACCTTCAGAATATTATCCCTGGTAATACCAGCCAAGCCCTTGACAAAATTTGCCGCATCCTCTGCTGGATGTGGGCCATTATGGCCCCAGATGGCTACCTTGGTATCCTCCACGATACTATCCAATGTACCCTTAGGGTCATCAATAATTCTCCCGGTTACGGCAGCAATTGTATCTGCTACCTGGCTTACAGCCGCCTTTACCTTGGCGGCCTGCAAATTTGCCTGTGCATCGCTGGTTGCCCCTCCTGAAGCATCCTTCTCCAACATACCCTCCAAATCATCCATAATAGTGCTTACCAATGCCATTTTTCTTTTCCCCCTCTAAAGAAATTTATGATACAACAGCAGTATTCTGCTGCTCCATCCACAGTGAATAATAGATACCCCTTTGCTCCATCAGCTGGCTATGGCTCCCCTTCTCTGCCACATTCCCCTGAGAAACAACATATATGTTATCGCAGGCCATTACTGTTGACAGCCTATGAGCTATCATAATAACCGTGCGTCCTTTTTTCAGCTTAGCAATGCTATCCATAATTATTCCCTCGGAGGCCAAATCCAAAGCACTGGTAGCCTCATCCAGAATCAGCACCGGAGGCCTATTAATAATAGCTCTGGCAATAGCCACCCGCTGTCTTTGCCCCCCTGACAGACTGCCTCCCCGCTCTCCTACCAGAGTATCCAGCCCCTTGGGCATTTCTCTGGCAAATTCCATTACCCCGGCCAGCTCCGCTGCCTGCTGAATCTCCTGCAGAGAGGCTCCCGGCTTAGCCATAGCTATATTCTCTGCAATGGTACCGTTAAACAAAAAGCTTTCCTGCAGCACCACCCCTAGCTGGCGTCTAAGCCAGGCCGGCTCCATCTGCTTCATATCCATGCCATCTACCAGCACCCGGCCGTTATCCGGCTTGTAGAGAAGCTGCAGCAATCTGGTAATAGTGCTTTTCCCTGAACCAGATGGCCCTACAATGCCTATACACCTTCCCGCCGGAAAATCCATATTCAGCTGTCTCAGCACCTGCTGTCCCTGGCCCCCATAGCCAAAGGAAACATTCTCCAGCCGCAGCTCTCCCCGCAGACGGGGCATAACTGTACGGTTGGGATTAAAAGCAGGCTCCACAGGACTGTTCAGAATATCCCCCAGCTTATCCCAGGAAACCCTGGCCTCCTGAAAGTTCTGCCACAGAGAAAAAATCCTCATTACCGGCCCTATCAGCATACCGGCAAACATCTGAAAGGCTATCAACTGGCCCAAGGTCAGCTCCCCCGCCATAACCAGATAGGCTCCATACCACAATATAGCCAGCATAAATATCTGCTGATACATATTGCCTACACTGCCTGCCATATTAGCCAGATTGGCAATACCTCTGGCAGAGCCAGTGGTACGGCCCAGAAGCTCCTGCCACCTCTGCTCCATACGGCCCTCTACCCCATGCTGTTTCACAGTTTCCACACCAGTAACAGTTTCTATAATATAGGCCTGACTATCTGCATTGGCATGAAAATTCTCATTCAGCCGTCGGCGATAGATAGGCACTATAGCAAGATTTAAGAAGGTATACAAAGGCACCCCTACCAGCACAATCAGCCCCAGCTGTATACTGTAGTGAAACATTACCACCAGATAAATAATAGCAAATATGCCATCCAAAACCAGCGTTACCCCTGTTCCTGTAATAAACTGACGAATTTTCTCCAGCTCTCTGACTCTGGCTACAATATCACCAGCAGACATATGACTGTAAAAGGAGCTAGGCAGATACATCATCCGCTTAAACAATTTACTGCTTAGCTCTGCATCCGCCCTATTAGCACCGTGGGTAAAGATATAACTGCGAAATCCCCCGATAATCAGTTGAAATATCATTACCAGGGCCATGCCCCCCACCATAATATCCAAGGTGGATACACTATGGTGCACCAGAACATTATCTATAATCACCTGGGTAAAAAGAGGACTGCACAAGCCAAACAGTTGAAGCAATAAGGACAAAAACATTACCTTTAGCAGCTGTCCCTTATATTTCAAGATAATTTTACGAAACCAGCCAAGACCTGTCCCAGCCTCAGCTGTATTAGCCTCCTCCAAGGCAAAGAGGACACAGTGGCCGGTCCACCGCCCTTGAAACTCATCCAGAGGCATAGCCTCCCGACTATTTTGCCAAGGATTGTAGAAGATTACCTGGCCTTGACTACAGCCCAGAACCACCATGTATTTATGCTGTTCCTCCTCCATAATAGCCAGCAAAGGATGAGGCAGCATAGCCAGATGGGATTTGTCCACCTGCATAAAGCCAGCCTTCAGCCCCAGCTCACCGCTAATGCGTATCAGTGTATCCACATCAATAGCCTGGCCTGTATCATAGGCCCGCATCAACTGCTGTTCCTGTACCGGCCGTCCCTTGGCAGTAAGAACCACGGACAAGCATCTTATTAATACATTAACACTGTTCATGGTCTGCTACCTTTCTCGCAACGCTTCACTGGTATACTGTCTAAATGGATCCAGGAAGAACTCTATAATTCTCTTCTGGCGAATCTTTATCTCTGCACTGGCTGTCATACCTACAGCCACATCGGCAGTTCTATCCACCAGCTGGAACTTCGGCTTGTCCAGAGCAATTACCACTCTGTAACGGCGTCCCTTCTCCTTGTCCTCCATAGCATCAGGACTAATCTGCACCACATGGCCTGACAGGGTGCCATATTTCTGGAAGCTAAAGGCCTCAATCTTCACCTCTGCCTCCTGTCCCTCCTGCACAAAGCCTATATCCTTATTCTGTACCCAGGCCTCCACCTCTGGTACAGCCTGATCTGGAACAATCTCCATAACCGCCTGAGCCGCTGTAACCACTCCTCCCACAGTATGAACAGAAAGGTGAGCCACCCGACCATCAATAGGCGCCCTCAGCATAGCCAGACGATTTTTTTCCTGAGCCTTTTTCAGCTCCTCCTGAGCCACAGCCAGCTGACGACGGCTTTCCACCAGCTGAGCCGTAATCTCATTGTGATGCTCTGCCTGAATCTTGGCTATTTCCTGCTGAGCCTGAGCCGTCCCACAGATTGCCTGATCTATCTTATGCCTTTGACCCTGAACATCCTCCTGCAGTTCCACTGTCTTGGCCTCATATTCCAGAACCGTAAAGGTAGAAATCGCGTTTTCATCAGCCAGACGGGCTACCCGCTGGCTTTTCTCATAAGCAATATCATACAGCTTGGACAGCTTTTCATAGCCAGCCTGCTCCGCTGCCAGATTTGCCTCCTGCTGTCGCAGACCATAGGCCGCAGCCGCTAAACGGGTGCGATAAGCCTCCATACGGCTATGATACAGATTCAACTGGAACTGCCTGTCCTGCTTATCCAGAGGACTATCCTCCGGAATAACAAAGGGGCTCCCCTTTTCCTCTGCCAGCAATCTATCTATATCTGTCAGATAATAGCCAACCCTTTGCTTCATACTATCCAAATCCGCCTGAGTAACAGTAGTATCCAGCTCAATCAGCAAATCCCCCTGATGCACCAGCTGTCCCTCCTGAACACAGATGGACTTAATAACCCCCTTATCCTCAGCCTGAACCACCTTGCTTTCACCATTAGGAATAACCTTTCCCTCAGCTACAGCCACCTCATCTACATGGCCAAGGCATACCCATAGCACCACTGCCGCCAGCAATCCCGCCAGCACCCACAGAAGTCTGCGAGAACCAGGAGCCACAGGTCTTTCCATAGTTTCCAGTACCCCAGGCAAAAACTTCCTTTCCTGGGGAGAAAGCTCTTTTTTGTTGTTTTTCCCCTGCTTACCTGCCTTGGCATCTATTCCTGTCAGTCTGTCTATATACCCCTGCAGACCTTTCCACATAGCTATACCCCCTGCTGCATCCACAGCCTATAATATTCGCCCTTTTGCTCTACCAGCTCCTGATGGGTTCCCTGCTCCACCAATCTCCCCTTGTGCATAACCAGAATCCTGTCACAATGCTTTACCCAGGACAGACGGTGAGCAATAATCACCATAGTTCTGCCACCGGCCATAGCTTTCATATTCTTCATCACAAGGCTTTCCGTATGATAGTCCAAGGCACTGGTGGCCTCGTCAAAAATCAAGATGCCAGGCTCCATCAGCAAGGCTCTGGCAATAGCTATGCGCTGTTTCTGTCCTCCAGACAGCCTGTCCCCCTGCTCTCCCACCTGAGTATCATAGCCCTCTGGCAAATCCACAATAAATTCATGAGCACCGGCAATAACTGCTGCTCTAGCTACTGCCTCAATAGAAGCATTCGGCCGGCCAAAGGCTATATTATCCCGGATAGTGCCACGAAAAAGTATATTTTCCTGCTGTACTACCCCCAGCCTGCTGCGATACCAATGTCTATCCAATCTGTTCAAATCAATGCCATCCACAAGGACTTCCCCCTGAGCTGGCAGATACAGCTGTTCTATCAGCTTACTAATGGTACTTTTGCCAGAGCCTGAACCGCCTACAATACCTACCTGCTGTCCCGGCTCTATACAGAAGCTTACATCATCTACTGCCGGAGGCTGGCCTGCATCATAGGCAAAGCTTACATGGCGAAACTCTATAGCACCGGACAGCTTAGGAAGCACAGCCCCCGAGGCTGTCTCCGGCCTGGTATTCATAATATCCCCCAGCCGCTTTACCGACAGCATAGCCTGCTGGGCCTTCTGCCACATGGAGGACAATCTCAGCAGTGGCTCGCTCCCCTGTCTAGCCAACATCTGAAAGGCAATCAGCTGGCCTATAGTCAGCCTGCCATCCATAACCATATGACCTCCCACCAGAAGTATCAACAAGGTGGAAAAATTCTGCACTGCCGAGGTACCTGTATTAACCAGCATCCCCAGCTTGAAACTGCCAAAGCTTCGACTAAGACTGGCCGCCAACAGCTCCTCCCATTGATTGATAAAACGATGCTCCAGAGCCAAAGCCTTTACGGTCTGTACCCCTGTAACAGTTTCTACCAAAAAGGCGTTACTGCGGGCACCTGCCTGCCAATATTCCTCCAATCTCTTGCGATATACCGGCGTAACCAGTATATTCTGCACCAGATACAGAGGCAGTGCCAATAGGGCCAGCATGGTAAGCTGCCAGCTATAATAGGCCATCAGCCCAAAGAAAATAATGGAAAATACACCATCCAAAAGAGCTGTTATAGTAGAACCAGTAAGAAATTCCCGAATACTATTCAGAGCCGAAACCCTGGTGAGGGTATCTCCCACCCGTCTTACCTGAAAATATCTTAGAGGCAACGCCAGCAGATGATGCATCAGCTGAGTGCCCAGAATAACATCTACCTTGGCTGCAATATCCGTTTCCAGCCTTTTGCGGGCTATGGACATCAAGCAGACAAATACCGCCGCAAATATCAAGCCGATTCCCAACACGGTCAAGGTTGCAATCCCCTGCTGACCTATAACCTTGTCAATAATCACCTGAGTAAATACTGGTGTCACAATCCCCAGAAGCTGCAGCAGAAAGGCACCCAGCACCATTTCTCCCAAACAGCCTCTATAGCGGTTCAGCACTGGCAAAAACCAGCCCAGGCCAAAATTCCTGGATACACTATGGAGAGATAATCTTTCTGTCAACCGCAGACACAGTCCCTGACTGCTTTCCCTAAGAGCCTGCCAGGTCACAGGCCCGGCTTGGCCAGTAACTGGATCCAGCACCATAACCTGCTGATGGTTGGCCTGCCCCAACACCTGCCAATGACCATCCTTGCCCAAAAGCAATAATGGCTCCTTGGCCTCTGCCAGCTTTTCCATTTCCCCATGATATTTATATTCCTGTATTTTGATACCCAAGGCCTTACCGCTGGCCACAAGAGAGCCCCAATCTCCCCAGGCCTCTGCCTGCCATGCTGTCAGCCTATCCTGGGTTACAGGTATATTCTTTAGCTGCAGCACACAAAGTATGCCTTGTTGCAAATACTTTTTATCCCCTATATTCATACTTAACCCCTAGAACATTAGCAAACAATTTACATAGTAATGAATTGAGCACATTTTATCATCAATATTGCTACAAATCAATAGATTTATGCAACATTGTAAAAATAATTTTGAACAATTCGTACAAATAAATTAATATTTTCAATCTGACAGAAAATTTATTTTACCTTGGCAAAAACAATATTTCATTTTTTATTATTAGCCTTTTTATGAAATTGTTGTATATAATGACAAAGCTTAGGCAAATTTAGTATAATATTTCTTATAAGATTTTATAAATAAAAGGAGAATCCACCATGCATATTCCAGAAAATTATCTTAGTCCCAGCACCTGTGGCGTGCTGGCTGTCGCTATGGCACCTATTTGGTACATATCCATTCAGAAGGTAAAGGAAAAAATACCTGCCGAAAAACTGCCTCTTTTGGGCATTGCTGCAGCCTTTTCCTTTGTAGCCATGATGTTTAACATTCCTCTGCCAGGAGGCACCACCGGTCATGCTGTAGGCGGTACCTTGGCCGCAATTATGCTGGGGCCTTGGGGAGCCTGTCTAGCCATAAGCACAACTCTATTGGTACAGGCACTTTTCTTTGGCGATGGAGGTATTCTAGCTCTAGGGGCCAACTGCTTCAACATGGCCTTTGTCCTGCCAATGGCAGGCTACAGCCTCTACCAGATATTGCGCAAGCACCTGCTGGATTCCCTAGCTGCCGCTGTAGGAGGCTATATAGGTATTAACGCAGCCGCCCTTGCAGCCGCTGTTGAATTTGGCCTGCAGCCCCTGCTCTTTACCAATGAATTGGGACAGGCTCTTTATTGCCCATATCCTTTGTCCATTTCCATTCCAGCCATGATGGCAGGCCATCTAACAATTTTCGGCTTGGCAGAAGCCATTTTCACCGGAGGACTGGTACTCTATATGTCCAAGGCCAAGGCAGGCAAGCAGATTGGCACCAACCCTGGCCAAAGCCCTATTTCCGCCCTTTATGCCATCCTGATTGCCATGATTGTACTGTGTCCTTTGGGCCTGCTGGCTGAAGGCACTGCCTGGGGAGAATGGGCACCAGAGGAAATAGCAGAGCTGACCGAAACCGGCACCGCCCTAGGCTATACCCCTCAGGGACTTTTAGAGGGCTTCAATCTGGAGGTATTCTTCCCAGATTACGCCATTAGTGGACTGCCAGATATTTTTGGCTATGTACTGTCTGCCATTATGGGTACAGCTATGGTCATTCTAGCCTTCAAGCTAATGTCCGCTGCCGCTGCCAAATAAACCAAAATGAAATTACCAGAATGGATTGTCAAAGAGGAAAATTACCACCCCGCCACAGATAGAGAATACTTTCTAGCCAAATCCCTGCTGAAAATAACCAGCATACTAAGGCGCTATCAGCCCAGCCTCCAGCAAAAGCCTCGCAGCAGGCTGAACCCATCCCCTATGGGGGCTCTGGCTTCCTGGCTGGTGGTACTGCTCGTTTGTGCTCTAAGCCATCACAGCATTTTACTCCACAGTATCTGCTGTATTTTGTTGTGCCTCCTTTGCCTCTATCAAGGGAAAACCATTTGGCAGATTCTCAGACCAGCCCTGCTGATGGGAATTTTTACTATGGTGCTGATACTGCCAGCCCTCTATCTCACCCCCAACCCTTTGCTGATGCTATTACCCTACAAAAGCTTTATTTCCTTGGTGTCTACGGGAATATTTATCCACAGCTACAGCTTTCAGCAAATAAGCTGTACCCTTAGCTGGCTGCACCTGCCCCATATGTTTATTTTTATTCTGGACACCACCCTGAGATATATTTATCTGCTGGGAGGCATTGCTCAGGATTCCCTTACCGCTCTGAGCCTCCGCTCCGTCGGACGAAATCCTCACAAAACCAGCATTACCCTGAACATTCTAGGTACTGTCTATCTCAAATCCCAGCAGATGTCCCTGGAAATGTATCAGGCCATGATCTGCCGAGGCTTCTCCGGCCAATATCTCCATCGGCATCAACAGCCCTTTGGGCTGGCAGATATATGCCCTGCCATCATATGCATTCTGCTTATAGTATTACATATATACTTAGAGTATTAACTCCCAAAGGAAAAATACGAAACAAAGAATTTAGTTGAGGTTTTTGACTATGCTGCCTATAATTACATTAAAAAATATTACCCTTGGCTACGAGGGAGCCAGCCCCATATTGCAGAATTTCAGCTGTACAATTCATGGTGGCGAAACAGTGCACCTAATGGGAGATAACGGCTGTGGCAAAACCACCCTGCTAAAACTCCTTAACGGCCTGTTACTGCCCCTGCAGGGACAGTACATCTTTCAGGGCACAGAGGTAAGCAGGAAGCTGTTACAGCAACAAAGCTGGTCCAAATCCTTTCATCAAAAAATCGGCTATCTCTGGCAAAAGCCAGAGTCCCAGCTGTTTTGCAGTACAGTAGAAGAAGAGCTGGCCTTTGGCCCCCTGCAAATGGGGCTAACCAAAGCTGAAATCCAACAGCGGGTGCAGGATACCCTGGAGCTTCTAGGCATAGACCATCTCAGAGAACGCACCCCCTACACCCTAAGTGGCGGGGAACAAAAAAAGACCGCCATAGGCGCCATCCTAACCATGAATCCCACTATCTGGATTCTGGATGAACCTATGAACGATCTTGACCGCCAGTCCCAAAGCTGGCTGATAGACTTTCTCACCAGCCTAAAAACAGCTGGCAAAACCATTATCTTCACCTCCCACCACCAACAGCTAAACCAAATCGCCGATAGAAGTATTATTTTGGGGTAGGTAAAGAATCAAATGAAACCGGAACAGATTGCTAAAATTGCCAACATGACTGTAGAGCAGATTATCTCTATTGGCAAAAACGCAGCTGTTCTATAGAAATAACAATCCAATAAACCATAAGCAAAAAGCAGTGAGTTATGATATTATCACCTATCTTCACTGCTTTTTATTGATTTAAATACTCTCGACAATACTAGATTCTGTGCCAGTACCACAAATGATGAAGAATTTCATCTCTGCTTTGATACATACAATGTGTACTCCTACCTACAGAACCAGTAAAGGGCTGGTATAACTTTCATTCTGTCTAATATGACAACTTGAAAAGATTAATATATTTCGTTATTTTACATTAGTTATTTCTGCATATACCCCTTGTCTATGGTATGTTATAGAAGTATCATAAGGATGTAGCCCAAAGCAAGGCTAACAACAACAGTGAAAGAAGATGTTATTATGTCAGCAAATCATCATTTGGTATTTTCCCGTAACAAGTCCAGCCAAACTCTCATCATTACCGACCAAAATTCAAACCTAATCAAAGCCAAAGTATTGAAAGCTATGAAAAATATGGTAGCCCGCAAGACTATTCCTGCAAGCAAGAAGATTGTGGAACTGCAAAAATAATACTATACGACCACAATTCAATCATAAATTCAATTGCCTAGCATCTTTTACTATGTTATAATCAAATTAGAAACATGTTTTCTTATGCGAAAGTGGGATTATATGACAAACAGAAAAATTCGCGATACTGTTTTTTGCCATTTCATGAGTAATGAATCACATCCTTTGTCACTCTGTAATGCACTAAATGATTCAGATTTTGACGAATCATCAGATATTACGATAAACACTTTAGAGGGCAGTTTTTTCAGCAATATCAAGAACGATATTTCCTTTCTGCTGGATAATCTCATGGTGGTGCTGATTGAACATCAGACTACCATAAATCCCAATATGCCCCTGCGTTTCTTGAGCTATGTTGATGAGCTGTACACACGTTATACCAGCGCCTCTCACAAAGAGATTTATGGCTGCAAATTAATCAAGATACCTGCGCCAGAGTTTTATGTATTCTACGATGGAAATGATACATCATTTGAACGGCAAACCCTGAAGCTAAGCAATGCCTTTGAAACTCAGTCAGATAAATTGGAACTTACTGTCCATGTATATAATTTAGCTGATGGCATGAATGAGGAGCTGAAAAGGAAATGCCTGCCTATAGGAGAATACAGCTTCTTCTCCAACGCATATAAGCATTTCCGTCAACAAAAATTGGAAGTTGACCATGCTGTCGACGCAGCCGTTAAATATTGTCTTGAGAATAATGTTATGGTTGACTATCTAAAAAACAACCAAAAGGAGGTTATAGATATGTTCGGATTTGAGTGGAATGAAAAAGAGGCACAAGAAGCTCTGATAAAAACCGGCGAAGCTCGTGAAAAGCTTGAAGGAAAACGTGAGGGATTATTAGAAGGAAAAACCAAGGCCACAACCCTTAACATTAAAAATCTTATGAAGAATATGCACCTCTCCCCAGAGGATGCTATGAAGGCTCTAGGAATCGCACCTTCCGAATTTAGTCGTTACCTTGCCTTACTCTAATAAAACAATATTGAAAATACTCATAAGTTAGACCTATACCGACATCCAGAAATTAGACCTAAAATCTAATTTCTGGATGTCGGTTTTCTTTTGGCAAAATATAGTGCTATTTTATAGAGATTCTTACCATTGCCACTCATGAAACCCACCGTTTCTAGCATATCCCCACAGATTAACCATCATATCATCACTATAATTTTGAAAATCCTCCGCTACACATTGCAATGAACTGCCATACGTACGGATAATATCATTACGCTCAATGACAAAACGTATCACAGGCTTTGTTGGAATACGATTATTTTTGCTTGCATTGCAAGAAGGACAAGCCAGAACAAAATTCCATAGCTTATCCTCCCGCACCATCTGCCAAGGAATCACATGATCCACCTGGGACTTATCTGTTAATTTTTTGTGACAATAGAAACAGCTTACCGCACCAAATTCATTTCTCAAAATATCTCTGTAGAGCGACAGATTATGCCGTTTCGGCGTTGCAGCCTCCAATTTGTTTAGCAAGCAATTGGTCACATTTCCGCCATTATACTTCTCCAAAAGCTTTGCCCAGGCATAATAATTATTCTGTTCTATATTTAACTTAAACTTTTGCAAAAAAGCATAAAACGGTATATTAAGCCATATTCTTCCTTCTTTTTTGCTAAAACCATACATCTTCCCAGCAAAATCCACATATACAGCACCCACGACATTTTCTTGGCAGACAAACATTACCTTTTGGGCAATCTCCTTCCGCAGTGACGCATCTAAAGAACTATATTCTGCAAATTCAGGTAATCTATATTGGTGTACAGCCTCTCGAATAATACACTCTATACCCGAATATTTAACTCTGCTAGTTACTTTTGCCTGCTTTAGATTGTACTTTAGAATTAAATTCCAGTAATTTTCTGTAAATTTATCGAAAAGCTGCTGAAAGCTCAATTCCAAACCTCTACTCGTTGATTCTACAGAAAATAGATTATCCAGGATGGCTTTCAAAAAACCATATTTATAAGTTGTTTGCTTACGGCAATTATTTGAAAAGAAATTATTAAAAGCTCTCCATATTTCTTCTTCAAAAACAACTCCATCTGAAATATCCCCACTAGAAAGATTCCATCCTGCCATAATTCTCACCACCCTGCCATAAATCATACCAGCATTTGTTTGATATGAATATTATAACATCACTGGTGGTAAAATACACCATATAGAATAATCTTTTCTTATCCTAAATTATATTAAAATTTCTACTGCAAGCCACTGTAAATATCTCTTATGGATTTTTTGAAAGCTCCTTGACGTGCGTGTAGTTCACTGCGCTTAGAGTCATCCTTGTTAGTAGATGAATACCTTCCTAGCAATTTATCTTTGCCTAGCAGAAAACCTTTAATTTCGACTGATACTCTTTTTTCCTCTAAAAATCCAAATAAACCTATTTTTCGTGTATCTGCTACATCTCAAATCACAATTTATGGCATACCAATATCACAATGTGTTTTCAACATGATATTTATCATACTTGTCAACAAAAAATTGCAAAAAAGAACCATATGCTTTTTTTGCTTCAACACAATCATCCATATTGTACTTAGTAATAGAAAATGGACATTCTTCTAATATACCATAAAAATTTGGCTCTTTTATTCCACCCTCCCATAAAAAATAAGGATCGTAATCGCAATATTGTGCCGGATTTAGCCAATGTTGATTAAAAATCCCATTAGTATCAAATAACTCGAATTCAAATCCTTCTCCCTCATACCACATCCTTGGCATAAAATTGCCTTTTTCATCTTCCCAAACTATCTCACCATTTGGCAAATAATTTGGTGCTGGCCAATCAAGAACATCATCCAAAACCAAATTCTCACTGAGCAATGCATACTTCCATGTACCATTACTTCTAATGTAGTTGCATGAAATGTCCATTAAAGCTACTTCGTGGAATCCCCTATTTTCATCTACATTTCCTATAACTTGCTCCATAAGGTCATCTGCCTCTATCAATGCTTTATTTTGAAAAACTATTTCATCATCAATATTTTTGATAGTCACTTCAAAAGAGCTAACTTCTATCAATTTCCTAAATTCAACGGCTGCCATTTCGTACAAGCCGTCTACATCACTATCAACATCCTCATAAATATTATGTTCAGCTATATCCCACATAATATCTCTAAACTCATCGACAAGACCTTCCGCTATAAATTCGATACATCTACTATAAATCTCACCATTAAGTAAAATATCTTCACTATTCCATTTAAAGAAATCATTTTCCTGAAAAAGCTCTAAAAATTGATTAATATATGTTACATGGTAAGTATATATCATGTTCTATTCCTTTTCATCAGATATTATTGCCAGTCTAAAAGACAGTCCTTTATTCTATTCTCCACCTCTCCCTTCAGTGCATCGAATCTATTAGAAAGAATACCTTTTATTTTTTCTGTATTTTCAACATCTGATTTATTTGAGTATACACTAATATGTAACGCAGATTTTGCTCCATCCAATAATCTAGAGGCATAATAATCTAATGATTGTGCTGAAATAGCTTTATTTGCTTTTTCAGTAATATAAACCAAATTAATCGGCGAATTGCAAATGTGTTCAGGATTATCCCTTAATTTTTTGCTTGATTCACCGATTTTTTTCATATTTGCAAGTGGTATAATGTGATGAATTTGCAAATTTTCACTATCTGCACAGAATACACTAATATTTTTATCATTATCAAACATATCTGGATATACTTTTGCCAACATATACTGGCATATAAAATTTCCAATGTTTTTTTTCGGTCTCCTCCCATCCTGCACTTTTTGCATCAACAGTAATTTTTTATCTGAAAAATTAGGAAAATTAAATACGTTTATTTTTATCGTATTCAGCCATGTTATATCTTTTGTTTTTATGGTACTAAGTATATTTTTTAGGTTATCAATAGCTCGGGAATTTTGGTCTTTATCATATTCGCCAGAAAATAGTACCGACCAGTACCAAGCCTCTAACAAATCATGTATTTTTTTCTCATAAAAGTTTTTCTCCTCCAAAAATACCACTGTTATTACTAGCAGCATAAGCGCATAATTTACTTCCTTTATAGAACGAATACCACACCTAGTCTGCAAGAAAAACATAGCACGATCCAAAGCTATGATAACCTTTTCACAATTATCATTTATTTGTTCAGGTAAAAGGGATAAAATAGTATTTTTCTTTATATGATCCAATTTTATTTTATCTGGATTTAAATCTTGCACATTTGAATATATTGTTAATGCGTCTAGAAATATATCTATGTATTTGGAATTTATCTCACCTTTGCTCAAATTCAAACACTTCATAGCCATGGTTGCATTATATTTATGCTGTGAAATTTTGTTTGATATAATACTCTTGATTTTATCTGGCAAAACGTCAACTGGATATTTTTTCTCAGATTCCATTGCTTCTTTTACTCTTGTATAAAAATTTTCAGAACTTACTTTGGCAACTCTTGCCATAATAAGGTCAAAAGTATTTAAACATACACCACCTCTATTTAAATTCTCATAAATATCAATAGCACGAGCACGCTGAGAGGCAGATACCTTTATCTGTCCCATTGATATATCATCTATACAAGAATTTAAATATGATTTCAGACCATCTCCCCAACAGTCTTTTCTTTCCTCCAGAGCGTTTTTTATTTTTGAATCGTCCAAAATATCAATATTCTCACCATCAAAAAAATCACTCAAAAATCTACATTTATCCTCTTTTTTATCTAATAATTCATAATGATTTATAATAGATTCTTTTATTTTATCAGCTATGCGATTAACTATTGTACTAAACCTAGTTTTTATAGCCTTAGCCTTTGTTCCAAACGGACACATAAAAAATAATGGTATCAAAGGGCCTGATTCGTTTGCCAAACAAAAATCATCCAAGTCAGTTGATATTCCTTTAGCAGGATTAAACGGTTCATCATCATTTGCCGTAAAATTTTCTATATGAATATATTTGTAAATTTGCGCAGTTAAATATGTAGGTATATCATTCCTCTCAAAAGGAAATTGCAATTTGCTTACGCCAAACCAATCATCTTCTAAATATGGTTTCCAGTCTGGAATGATTAAAAAGAATCTTTTTTTCAAGGAAGGAGAAATTAATTCACTTACTTTAGGACAGTTTTCATGTATAACATTGGAAAATACATTAGCCAAAACCGTGATACGCTGCTGACCATCTAACAGAAAATATACATCGTTGTTTAAATTGCCAGTATCTACCTTTTTCTTAGCACAGCCTATAACTTTAGCTGCGTATTCATTAGGATTAGCCTGCAATAATAAGATACTTCCTATTGGCATTTTACATAACACGGAAGCCACTAACTTCTTCTGTTGTTCTTCATCTTTCCAGACGAAATTTCTCTGAAAATCTGGTAACAATATTTCATTCTTATTTATCTGCTCGATTACTGTTGTTAAATTTGATTTAGTTTCATCAGCCATACAATATTTCCCACCTTCATCTATTTTCAATAGACTATATCCTGCAAGCAACAATTATTCTCCAGCCAAATTACACAATTCTATAATATCCTCTTTAGTTCTCTTCTTAGGTGACAATTTATCAAATTCATCAATAAATTCTATACAGTTCATAAAATCTTCGTCTAATGTACTCGAATCTTTTATTAATTTTTCATATAAAACCTCTATGCCTCCTAACATATATGCTTTAAATATGTCATCTCCTGCTTTTCTCTTCATCGGATTTCTATCATATTTAAATGCTCTATCTAACCTATCCTGAGCAGAGATTTCTTCCTTTTGATCCAATATCATTATAATTCTATACGACCTTGTTAGTATATGGCTTATCTGCATCATCTGTGAGGCCAACATACTTATATCATCACCAGAATCATGCACCCCTTTTTTTTTGTAAATAAATCCTACAATAGGTGCCACTGCCATCACATCAACATAGCGTTGAAATATAGGTATTCTTGAAGATTTTATTTTGTTTCCTGAGGAATTGGTTCCTACCAGCGCCCGTACATATTCTGCATGTCGACCATATATTTTGTAATCCTTTTGAAATATTTCCATCGAATCAGTCATATTAACATTTCCTTTCAATATTTGAGTATGCTTTGCTAATAGGTAAAATTTTATATCTGGCCCCAATTCTATTAGCTAGATGTTTTTCCGCTATATCTCCATCTGTATCCTTTATAAAAAGAATGAACTGCTCCGCTATATCTGGTAATGATTGACAAATATTTGCTATTCTGGTTTTATCAAATGAGGATAATGGCGCATCCATTACCAACGGATAGCTTTCCTTAGTATTGCATAAGACATTCTTATTTTTACCATTACCGCGCTTTTTCTTTGCCATCTCAATAATTCCTGCGATAAAAGCAAAAATAATCGCATAATTTTGCGCAGTATTTCTATCTACATCTCCGGATAATAAAGACAAATCCATATTTCTTATTTGTGTTGAAACTCTATATTTTTCATCTACTTTTAATAAAATCTCCCCATCATATATATTAGAAAAAATTTTATTTATAGTTTGTTGCAATTCATCTCTAATTTTGTTTTCCTTTTCCTCATAGACCTCTTTCAAGACCTCGTATACTGCCTCTGCATATGTCAGGTATTTTTTATTTAAGGAAGTTCTTGTATCCTGTTCTGCTAGATCATCTCGCTTCTTCTTATTATGATTTATATCCCTTTGCAACGACTCTAATTGTATAGAGAGTCTACCTCTACTCTCCTTCGCTTCCTTTAGAACAGTATTGGCTTTATTTCTACGCTGTCTTAACGCATTAGCTTCATTTACATCGGATAATGATTCCTCTATTTCAGAACGACGAACCTCAGCTCTTCTAATTTCTTCTTTACAACTTCTATAATTTTCCAAGTAATTATTTTTTTGCAATGTAAAACCATCAAGGCCATCCATAGCCGTTTTTACACCCGCAGAGAAAATACTTATGGAATTTCCTATACTATGTGGTGGCAACGCTAATTCTAATTCTCTCAAATGTTTAATTCTAGATTCTGAGTCAGATATTTTTTCTCCACATATACATATATTTCTTTTTAGCAAAAAAGCTACTGTATCTGAGTGTATACCAGGAACTCCTTTGTCTAAAACATCAAAATCCCTTAATTCTTCGAGGACTTCGCCTATTACATTCTGAGAATAATATAAACCTATTTGGTTGCCAAATAACTTAAAAAATCCATTTATATTGTCTGTTTTTCTTTGCTCATTTTCCTTTATCTTTTTATTAAGAGCCTCATATTCCCTTTTTCTATCGACATCATCATTCAATAAAGCCAACTTAGTTTCGACTTCACCTAACTCTTTATTACTTATATCTATGTTTTCTTCGGCTAATTTCAATTCTCTATCAACATTTCCTGCCCTTGCTTCCAAATCCTCAATTAAGTTAGTCAATTTGCCAAGTTCCTCTACCCCTGACTCATCTATTTCTTTATTAAATCTACTAATAACAGTGATAGAGCGAGGGCCCGGTTTCTTGCCGAAATGTGTAACTGCCGCCTCTAAAGCTGCTAACCCTACTAAACCTCGCACGGCATCTCTAAAATTATTACTTTTTTTCTTTTCAAACAGTTCCTTACTCATGTCGCTTAAATGTTCCCCATCAAAAAAGAAAAATTGTGATAACTGTTCTGCCATTATCCTATTTACCTTAGACCTTATCACAGTAGCATCTATTTTATCCCAGCCACCTGTAGTATTTCTAATATCTAGAAATACCTGTGGTACATCTGGTTCCCAGACAAAATTAGTTCTTCTATATGACTGTATTCTTTTTATCTTATATTCTACGCCATGATGTTCTATATATAGTTCCACTTCTACAGTGGCATACCTTGTATTCTCAATTTCTAAATTAAGCAAGCCCTTATTCTGAAAATTATTTTGACCATATAAACACCATAAAAAAGCCTGCTCCAATGTTGTTTTACCAGAGCCATTATCCCCCATAACAATGGTAACATTCTTTTCCTTATCTGTGGAAAAATTAATTTTATGTTCGCCTTTAAACTGTCTAAAATTCTTTAATTTTATATATTTAATTAGCATTAACGTACTCCTTTATAATTTTGACGATTTTATCTACCATATCTACATCTGAGATTATATGATTATTATTTATATTGTCCTGCTCTTCCTTTAATATCTTGTCTATAATTTCATATTTTGCAGATTCACTTACAATCACATCATCCATAATTCATCATCCTCCATAACAGGCTCAGATTATAACATTAATTCAAAATCATATAAATCATATTTATCAATTATTTGATGTATTTGATATTCATTAGCATAACTATTTTTTGCTAAATCGTTAAACTCTACCATACGAAGCAGCTCCCGTTTTATTAATCCTAATGAATTATCTCTATCCTCTGTTGACTCAAGCTCTTCGCATGGCATAGTAACAAAATCGTATATTTCTGCATAATTTTTATTGGGAGCCAATCTTAATACTCTACCCCGCCTCTGAATATATTCCTTAGGGTTTGTAGTGCTTGCCAGAATAAATGCTGTCCTAATCTGAGGAATATCAACGCCCTCATCAAGGCATTTTATGGCAACCAATCCTTGAATCTCCTTTTTCTTTAGCTGCTCTATCCTATATTTCCTTTCCTCCATGGATTGTCTTGATGTAAATTGTTCCGTTCTCATGCCTAAATCCATATTCATCATAGTACTTATACAGTCTATTTGACGTCCTAGATTAAATTCTTCACTATCATAAACATCCCAATCTTCATAAACATTGGCAGCTCCACAATATATCAATAAATCATGTTCATTGATATATGAATCCTGTAATATATCCCTTAAGCTATCTATTTTATTGTATGCTCCTGCTATCAATCGGGATCTAATTATAAGCAACTGTTTTCCACGTTCATTTATAGCAATCTTTCCATATTTATCCTTATACAAACATTTGACAATTTCTCTAGTTAGTTTATTATATTGTTCTTGTTCCTGCATTGTAAGATTAACAATTATAGGATAGTAATAATATGGTGTAAGCTTTTTATCTTTTATGGCATTTTCTAGGCCATACTCTATACACTTTTCACCAAAAAATTTCTTTAGGGCATTAGTTCCAGAGGTATCATTATGTCTTTCCAAGGTCGCAGATAGTGCTAATCTATATTGGTAGTCTATATTCAGTGTATTTCTAATTTTCTTTGCGCCTATATTATGTGCCTCATCTACTATGAGAAGAACATCATGACCGTCTAAACGATTCATTTCTTTTTGAAATGCTTCACTAACAAAGCTACTGTTAGTAGTAATTACCAAGATAAATTTCTCTTCTGATATTGAATACTTAAAATCAAAAAACATCTCTCGACAAATCATTTTGTAGTTTTTATCAGGTGAATCACTATACCACAATATAGGCTTATAGCTAAACTCTTTAACATCTTTTGCCCATTGTTCCACCAAATGCTGATATGGGCATACAATAATCACTGCCAGGCGTTTGACATTTTTACATAACTTCGCTACAGCTCCCAATGCCGTTAGCGTTTTACCAGTTCCTGTTGCCATGTCAAAAATTCCGCAATAGTCATTTGCCTGCCAATTTTTTATGGCTTCTTGCTGGTAATCATACAAATTCAGCCATTCAGGCTTTACCAAGCCAAATGTTGGTTTAACATGGTATACCGCCCAGCCTTCTTTTAATGACTTTGCATCAATATCCCCCATCTGATATTTTTCTATAAATTCCTTTTCTATTTCTGGAAACTTCATAACGCATATATTTTCATCCAACCCATCCCACATTTTTGTAAAGGCTTGATTTTTTCTTTCCACCCTTTTATTATCTGTGGAAATCCACGAACAAAATACATCTATGGCCTCATAGTTATCATGTATAGCAGTATCTGTTTCATTCATGGAACCAGAAAAGGCTACTATATTGCCTTCTATATCCTCTATCAATCCCATTTTTTCATGATACATGCCGATACATTTCTTTCCTATGGTAACAGCAATTCTTATATCTAAAATTCCTTTAGCAATAAGTGTTGCCAGTAAATTAAGTCGATTTTGCTGGCAGAAATCTGTGCAATCTTCCAATTGTCTTTTTAAGGCACCTTTAATGATTTCTTCCCTTTGCTGGTAACCATCATTTATAGCCTCAATATCCTCTGGCGACAATCTGGGAGAAGCTATTAACTGTATTTTGCCACCATTTTCATACAATTCACAAATCCCCGCTGAAATAGCAGCTAGTGCAGAGGAAGAAAAGAATCCCACAGCTCTTTTGTACAAAATTGCCTCTCCTAGCATTGGTATGTAAAAATCGTTAGCCATATCGCAGCTAAGGGTTCTATATTCGCTATCTATCTGAATATCCCGTAAGCTCATTTTGATCCCTCTTTGTACTTTACTTAGATATTGTCCTGTATATCATCCAAGGCCGCTTCTAATTCTGCAAAATCTCTTTCGCTGGTAAAATATCCCACACTAAATCGTATGGTACCTGCTGGATAGGTGCCTAAAAATTTATGGGCTAATGGTGCACATTGCAAGCCAGTCCGAATTGAAATATTACGTTCATTAAATATGGTAGCTGCGCTGTCACTACTGATACCATCCAATAAACAGGAAACAATACCTGCATACTCCGCTTCTTCGCTTATACCTATAAACTTAACAAAATAATACCTTTGCAATATCTCCAGCAGCTTTTTTCTATGCTCCTGCTCCCTTTGCCATATATTCTCTATACCTTGTTCCTTTAACCATTTCAGTGCACCATGGAGACCTGCTAAACCGGATGTGTTCATGGTGCCCATTTCAAATCGCTGTGGCAAATTGTCTGGCATATCCTGATTAGCCGAATCATATCCTGTCCCACCATATAAAACTGGCTCTAATCTTATATCCGGCCTCATAACAAAACCAGAAATACCAGTAGGACCATATAAAGTCTTGTGGCCTGCAAAAACAGCAAAGTCAAATAGCTCTCCAACATCTAAATTCACTATCCCTGCAGATTGAGACATATCTGCCACTGTATAGGCAGCATATTGCTTGGCCAATGCAAAAATGTCCTTGATAGGTGCAATCAAACCTGTAACATTACTTACATGGCTAATTACCACCAAATCTGGCTTTGTCCTCTCAAAATCCATTTTCATTTTTGCAAAATCAAAGATAAAATTTACTCTATCAACAGGCAAAATATGAACCTTTATTTGCCATTTTTGTTCAAAATGATGCAAAACTCTGGTAACTGCATTATGCTCAAAAGGACTTATATAGACATTTTTCACCTCCTGGCGCATTAACCCCTGCAAAATCATATTTAAAGCCAATGTTGCCGTAGATGTAAATATCACCTGCTTGCCAGGACAGTGAAGTACATCTAATACCATATCTCTTACATCCTGCAAAAGATTGGCTGCTGAAACAGCCCCCTTATATTCTCCTCTGCCTACACTGCCAGCAATATTTCTATATAGCAAGTCCATCTGCTTATACACTTCCTCAGGCTTGGGAAATGTTGTAGCTGCATTATCAAAATACGCCATATTTGCGCCCCCTAAAGCATAGTCTCCAAAATATCCATAAGCACCTGTCTCTTATCAGCCTTGGACAGGCTCTGACCACTTTCTTCTAATCTGGCCACCAGTGCATTGCGCAGTCTTTTTCCACTAGCAGGATATTCCTTCCTAGCAAATCTTTTTACTACATTCTCACCTTGTACATTGACAAAATTAATTGCGTAATCAGCAGTTTCGCCAAATTTCTTTACTGGCGTTGCATTATTAGATGTTTTGCATTTCTCTGTTTCCAACTTACACTGAGAAATTCTCTCTAAAAATACAGGTATTTCTTTCTCAGACCAATCATTCAGCCGCAAACCTGTAAACAGAAAGGCCAGCTTTTGTATCAAGCCTCTTTCATCATCAGATTCATATAGCTTTAGCAGCTGCAAAAACTCTCCAGTATTATCTGCAAATACCTGCTCCCAAACGCTGCTATCCAGATTTTCCTGCCAATTTTTCAGCAAGGATATCAAGGAAGCTCTGCTATCACCTGAGAATATATTCCTTAGCTCTGCATCTAATGCTTTATACAAATCAGCTAAAGCCTCATCCCGCCAATGCTTGTTGTCGGAAATAGCATTATATAAATGAGTATAGTCATTTGTGCCAAATATCTGAGGAAAATGCTTAAATAAAATATCTCGAGGATTATTTTGATTTCGCAATACATTCATAAATCTTTTACTAGCACCTCGAGTATCATTCCCATGCAAGGAAAGATTCAATTCCCTACTATATCTAGGCAAGCTACGATACCAATTTTGCATTGCCAGCATAATGCTATTTAAACTGCTTGTGTTCTCCTCTGTAGCCCTATAATCAATAAACAACTCTCCAAGTCTTGCAATATAGTGTTCTTTCTCTGCATCCCAATGCAAACGCTCCACAAAAAAACTATCTGGCGCACTGTCTATCTGCTGAAGTACATCTCCATTTAGTGGTAATTCTCCGTTACTATCCGAAATCACTAAGCCTCTTCTATAAATATGCAGAACTACCGCCAAGTAAATTGGTATAAGACCTCTACGCATGCCAATATGAAAATCTGGATTTTGCAAAAAATCATAAATCACTTCAAAACTAATCTTTTTATTTTCTATATCATCCCAGAGTATTTTTTTCATTCTCAGCAGAACTTCTGCCAGAGCTGGATTTTTTTCTGTATGCAAATTCAAGGTAGGACTTATATTTTCGCCTTGCGCCAATACCCCTGTACGAAGTAATGTACTGCGCATAATAGCTACATCCTGCCCACTGCCTTTTAACCCTAAATTTTCCTCCAAATCTCGTCTTAACAGGGCAGCCACAACTTTGTTACGATTATTAACAACAATATTCGTAACCTCATTTTTATTTACAGCTTCATTGTTAATAACCGGTGTTGCAGAGAAAATACTATCCATAATTGCAGACAAAAATTCCGATAGTTGGGATTTGCGAGTAAAATTTAATTGCTGGCCTTGATAATAGTACTCTACGCTCCCTACTTCTGGGCGGGTGTATCCTCTCATGTATTCATTCACTAATCCGTATACATCATCATAGATAATTTCATATTCATTACGAAGGACAATATCATTGCCTGCTTCTTCTCTAAGCCCATTTACAGCAGCTAACTCTAACACTAAATCTGTAATATTTTTACTCTTTTTAGGTACAGCAAATAGCACTCTGTTACAATCAACATGTGCTAGTATTTCTTCTATCCTACTTATATTCTCTTGATTTTCTGGCAATACTCCAAAAATCACACCATCTGCTGCCTCGCCTTTAGTCATAGCATACCAGTCTGTATCTTTTGCCACCTTTGAGGAACTGATAAATACAAATTTAAAATATCTAGTCATTTCCTTTGCGTCATTATACCTAACTGGATAAAGAAAACTATCAAAATTCATTTCATTGAGAATATCCTGCATCTCTTGGGTATGCTCCAGGGCCGCCATTCTATCCTGAATCTGTTTCCATATATCTACACCAGAGCTTTCCTTCAAACGCAAAAAACCATTATTGCGATGGAGCTTGGCAATATAATTGGCTGACAACAATTCTGCTATAGCTTTTTCAATTTCCTCTTTGCTATATGCTAGGTGATAAATATCAAAAAGAGTATTAGACTTTGGTGATAGCTTTTCAAATTCTCCCACCATGGAAATAAGGGCCAAGGTTTTAACCAACTTTGACTGCAATGAGTCAGCCTGCAAATTTTGTAGTATATTTGATGTTAAAATATACTGCTGATGTATTTCCCCTTCATACAATTCCTTCTGCATTAAAGGTTGAAAATAATCATAAATTAAATCAGGCGTAAGCAAATTGCCCTCTGCATTGCTAGCTATATAATTTAATAAGCTAAACTCCTCATTGGCTGACAGAAAGGTAAACAGCGTTCTTTCATTTTGGGCAATCTTTTCTGACAATCGTGGCAACAAAAATAGGGTAACAGGATGCAAGGGGTAACACTCCCTGATAATCTGCTCCAAATTCTCTATGCCTCCATCTGCAAACAATCTACTTTCACTGTATGTGGAGAACAGACTTCTGAACATTTTCTCATATTTTTTGCAAAACTTTTCCCACTGTACCTTATCCTTTTGAATTACCCTGCTTATTATTTCATAGGTTTGACCAAATTCGTTTTGTATATGTATATGTTTAAAACGCTCTGATACACCTCGCCAACCATCTGTTTTTTCCTTAGGCAGCTTGTTAATATAATTTGCAATTTCTTTATGACATATTAACAATATGTGCATTTGGCAGCTTCCACTGCGGTTGCATTTTTCGGCAAAATCTTGCAGCATTTTGGTATCGCTAACTGTAGCTTCTTCTATATTAGATTCCAGATATTTACTAAATTCATCATATACAACATAAAGCCCAGAATACCCTTTACATTTAATAGCTTTAGCTACACCTTCATATAATTCCACAGTATCAAACCCCAAAAATGGATTAAAACTGCTACCTGCTGTTAAAGTAGGATAAATTTGTTCAAATTGCTTATAGGCTTTTATATCATAGGTAGTTAAGGCCAACACAAAATCATCTACAGAACAGCCAATTTTCTTAACTAGCAATTTATATACTTCAGGATATTCCTTGTGCCATCTTTCAATACATTTTACAGCTGCCCGATAGTTAGTTTCTGGCATAATATCCAGCATATCATTATCATTCAAAGTTCTTTGCAAAGACAAAATGAAAGCCTGCGTAAGACTGGTATTGCTGCCACTAATAATAACAGGCAGTAATTTTTTCCCTTGATGATCAAATCTATCAACTTGCTTACGCAAAATACCTTCCGCATCAGCCTGCCAAAGATGTTGAAACAAATTTCTATCCCTGTTCATCAACAAGGCCATAGTGGACAGCACCATATGAGATTTACCTTTGCCATATGCCCCTACCAATACTCTAGCCCTATCTGTTGCCTTTTCATCAGTAGAAGCAATAACCTGGCTAATAAACTTCATGGCACTGCTATTAGGCATATAATTGATAATTTTCTCATCGTTATTCAAATCATAGCCGATATTCACAGAATATTGAAAACCGGATGCTATACTTAACATATTTTTCACAGTGCCTTCTCCTCATTTGTTTTTAGGCTTTCATAATAGTGCAACAAACACTCTTCCACCGTATATTTTTTTACAATTCTTACTACGTCTAAGCCTGCTGTTCGTACTATTTTTAACAGGCCTTTTAGCTCTGCCAATCGCAATATTTCCAAAAGCGTAAGGGTATCCATATTAAAAACCTTGCCAATACTGTTTTTACCATGTAGTAACTGGTCTAAATCAATTTCCATTTTATCCTTGTTTTCTGCAAAATATGTCTGACATTGCTCAAATATTATGGCTAAAATAATCCATTCATTGAATAATTTTGTAGAAACTACCTGCTTTCGATAAAGTTTCGTCTCTTTATTGGCAATATCAATCAATCCCAATTCTCCCAAGGGACAATCAATGTTATTTTCTGGAGAAATCTTGCCAGGATTTAATTTAAATCTTGATACATAAGTGTTAATGATACAGTTAAAATCATCCTGCATAGAACGTTCTGCATGAGATGCCCCAGAAAATTCCATGACAATATAATTATCAAGAGCCCTAACAAAATCTTCCCTTGTAAATTCCTTCATCTTAAATTCTTGAAATAGAAAATACCATGCGGTTGCCATCTCGTAATTGCAGGCAAGCTTATAATGAATCATCAACAGTGTGCCCATTTCCTCTATATAGCGGTCATGTTCATTAATAATTCTCCCCAAACTAGTTAATCTTTGTCTTCGCACACCTGATTTTGGCTCAACTGCGAGTCCTGTTGCCTGCATCCAATAGCGCAATGACTTCACCATATTAGCACCAATTCCTAGTTCATCCATGGGATTGTTTACTTTGGACACAAAAACATCAGGGCTTTCCACAATATGTTTTAGCCCCTTGGAAAGCCATCCCTTTCTGATAAAAAATGTTTCATGTCCTCTTAATTTCATCCCTCAACGTCCTCTCATTTATTTTGTTCTCAAATATTTATCCATCATACAGCCACCAGCGAGATATTTCTGATTGACACAAACCTTACAGTGTACACATTTATCCGGATTTATATAATATGTATCTCCTAAGATTGATATAGCACCCGAGCGACATAGTGATTCACATTTTAGACATTTGCGACAAGCATTAAACTTTCGCACTTGATAACCTGCCATTCTTTGCAAATCAGCATGTTTTTTGACATTCATGGTTTTTATTTTCACTGCTTCAGTATAATTATCCTGTCTAAATGGCTGTATAGACAAAATAGGTACATTAGTGGCTATATCCAACACTAATACCTCATGCAGCAGCTTATTGCCTAATTCTGGCGCTAACTTACCAAAGGGGACAAATAAATTAATAAGCTCCTGACTATAAGGCCTGGTTAATTTATATATCTTGGCATGATTTTCGCTGGTACAGTTGGTAAATTGCAATTTTACATCAGATGCCGAAGCCAATCCGTTGCCACCCTGTCGAGCTTTCCATTTACCTGAACCTACATATTCTTCTGCATCAGGCTTACCGATTTTTCTAGCAAAGTCCAGCAAAAATTTCCGCCAGATTTCTGCTTTATCCGACATGTAAATGCTGGTTAAAAATTGTGCTCTGCTATTGTTATTTGGACAACAATAACAACCTACTCGGTCATACCCCAAACGGTAGGCATAATTAAAATCTATTTTTTCCGTTAGTATGTACAACCAAACATCAACGTCATTCCAATAAAAAATAGGTGCAGCTACAGTTTGCTGTTGAATCTTTACGGATTCCGAAGCTTTTTCTACTCGATTATATTTACTCCGACTAACAGACTCGTGCTTACGAATACCGTAAAACGTCAATATCTGTTCATTTCGATAATTTTCATATATAACCCGTGTTATAGGCCCTGTTTTAAACATAGAACAGCACCAACGCATCATACGGGCAGGAGGCCCTATATCCTTGCAAACATCTAAAAATACCTGCTCCTGATTTTTGGCTGTTAAAAACTCTGCTAATTTGTGTTGTCTGCGATAGCGTTTGGCATATTCTATAGTCATAGGAAATTCCAAAGTTGTATCGCCAAAAATATGAACTAAAGATGGATTCCCCAAAGCTTTGATAACAATATCTGCTACAACCGTGGAATCCTTTCCACCTGAAAAAGAAAGAACTATGTTTTCCTCATGATATTTAGCTGCCTCTAATTTTATAAACTCTCTTGCTTCATCAACTATATAATCAAAACGCTTTTTGTTATATAGTATAAAAAGAGATACCTCCCCTTCAAAATGCTCATAGGAAATATCTGCTTGGTGAGTGCGTAAGCTTTTTTTAATGTATTCAGTGTCAGCTAGAGCCAGCTTTTTTAGAGAAACAATATGCTTCTTGCCGTTTATAAAATATTTATTCTCATGGGCCCATACTGCTGAACTCTGCAAAGAATGTATCTCTCTATTCTCCAACAGCTCTAACAACAATCTCTCCTCCGGAAATACTGGTCGAATATCCGTCGAAAGATATGACAAGACACTGCCACAGGTTGGACAAGTTACACGACCTTTATTTGCTACACTGGACTTGACCTGACTTTTATCCAAAATTATAGGCACATGACAGTTACTGCACCAATATACCTCTATGGGAATATCAATATCTGGAACTGTTTCACTATGACAGCCATCCATTGGACAGATTTTTTGATTTGTCTTTATTTCACATTTTGGGCACCACATAAAATCACCATATTAAATAAAATTCACACCTGATGCACGATACCCAAAAATTATGCAACAAAAAAGTCAAGTTATCGTTGTGGATAACTTGACCAAGTTTCGTTGTGGATAACTTGACCAAGTTTCGTTGTGGATAACTTGACCAAGTTTCGTTGTGGAT
>OLFV01000090.1_pt1 | contig 104094 bp, 87 predicted proteins | sample 1605551 | NCBI WGS metagenome assembly OLFV01 (sample SAMEA3888922, study PRJEB22519) | human gut metagenome | biome: human gut; feature: human-associated habitat; material: faeces | place: Denmark | collected 2011
AAAGTAGCGAGAGCGTGCCTGAAAGGGTACTCCCATATCGCCATTAATAATATAGATTTGCACATCAATATAGCGCCAGCGTGCCTGTAAGGGTATATGCCATGCCTACGAAAAAAGTATAGATAATTGATGTACTCGGCAAATCAGAATTTACAAAAAGTGCTCACAAAAATGCAAAGACATTTTCGTGAGCACTAATTTTTTATTTATTATTTTCCAGCTTCATAATAGCCTGCACGGCAATAGCACATTCCAGGCGCTTTTTCTGAATCTCACAGCCGGTTTCATATGGCTGGCGAATATCTCCGTGGAACAAATCCGCATTGGCATGACACCCACCGGAACAGAAGAACCGAGCCCAGCAATCCCGGCATTTTTCCTTATTCAGCACATGGCTCTCACGGAAATACTGCGGCCAATGCTGGTCAGTTACCCCCTCATCCAAGGAACCCAGACGATACTTCTCCCGGCCTACAAACTGATGACATGGATACAAATCCCCATTCTCCGCTACCGCAAAATATTCATGGCCAGCCCCACAGCCAGAAAGTCTTTTAGCTACACATGGGCCATTGGACAAATCCATATTGAAATGGAAGAAGAAGAACCCCTTCCCCTTTCTCCAGCGCTCCAGATATGCCTCTACCAGCTTATCATATTCCTCTGAGATTCTTGGTAAATCCTCATCAGTAAAGCCCAAAGGACTATCCTTCAGCACCACTGGCTCCATAGAAAGAATATCAAAGCCCTCATCATTCATAGACAATACATCCTTGGTAAAATCCATATTGTTCTTAGTATAGGTGCCACGGAGGTAGGTATATACCCCACGATAGTCATAATCTCCGCCCTTGCGGCTATCCAGACACTTGTGGAAATTAGCTACAGCCTTATCATAGCTGCCCTGTCCTCCCACACATGGACGCATGGCATCATGAACCTCCTTGCGGCCATCCAGAGAAAGCACCAGAGAAAATTCATTATCATTAAGCCATTTGATATTTTCATCATTGAGCAAAATACCATTGGTGGTCAAGGTCAGCTTAAACTTCTTGCCAGTTTCCTTTTCCCGCTGACGAACATATTCCGTAACCGCCTTAACGGTTTTCATATTCATCAAAGGCTCTCCCCCAAAGAAATCCATTTCGCAATGCTTGCGAGGGCCGCTGGCCTCAATAAGAAAATCTACAGCCTTACGACCGGTTTCCGGACTCATAATCGCCCTTTCCTGGCCATAGCTGCCCCCATCACCGAAGCAATATTTGCAACGGAGGTTGCAGTCCTGAGCAATCATCAGGCACAGAGACTTTACCAATCCCTTCTGCTTAAAGGTAGGAGGCACATCCAAATCAGGAGCATAAAGCTGCTGAATCTTCATGAGATAATGAAGCTCCTCCAAGGCCTCCTGCAAATCGGCCTCAGCATATTTACCTGCCAGCTCTGCCAATACCTCCCCGTCATTTTCCCCATCGAAGTAGTCCATTATATCAAAAATCATTTTATCAACAACATGAACAGCCCCGCTATTAATATCCAGCAAAATATGCATACCATTCTGGATAAATTTATGGATTTTCTGCTTCATTTCAACCTTCATACGATATCTATCTCTCCTATAAAATTCACAAAATATTTTCGGAAGTTAAGCGAAAAAAGGCTCCCTGCAAAAGGGAGCCTCATCTCTAAACCTTATTTCTTGCTCTCGCAAACCTGGTTGCCAACAGTGCAGGAAGTCTTGCAAGCGGACTGGCAGGATGCCTGGCACTCGCCACAACCGCCAGAATTTCTGGTCAACTGCAAAGTAGGCTGATTAACAGTCTGAATGTGCTTCATAAAGGTAAACCTCCTTCAACATATAAAAATCTAATTCTTATTTTACATTTTTTGCCACTTATATGCAAGCCCCATAGCCTGAGTTGCTGGCATCAAAATAAAATTAACTGGCAAATTAGAGGCCCCAGGAGGAGAAAACTCAAAGCTTAGCCTCATTTTGGCGCTATATACGCCCAAATCCTCCAGCTCGCTGGTATGGTAGATATAATCCCGATTCTCAGTAGCAGGAAAACGACTGCCAGTATAATCATCCACCTTGCTATCCCCAAAGTAAAGCTTGGTATCAGGGACATTAAGCAAGAATTTGCGATTCTGCATTTCATCCTTAACCGTCATGGCACCGGCATAAGCTCCCCCAAGAGGACACAGCAAATACTGAATATCACTATCCCCCTTAACAGGAATATGCAATTCATACATAATGCCATAATTGCCGTAGTTCTCCGTAACACTTCCATCAGTGGCATCAATGCCCTTTCTGTAAATATCCCGCTGATTATCCGCCAAAGGAATAAACACGGCTCCATCCTGCAAAGGATCATACTCCTTAACAGCCCGCACAATGCGGTTCATGCCCTGATAGGTACCCCTTAGACGATGCTCATCCTTAGGAAGTACCTTGGCCTTAGACACAAAATCCAAAGGATTCTCCCCCGGATTGTACATAATCACAGAAAAACGCACTGGCATATCTGTGTGAAAATCATAAATGCCATTTACTAGCTGTCCTGGCTTCACAATGGTATTATTCGCCCCATTGTCCAACAGATTTTTCCGCCCGGCAAAAACAAAAATATCCCTATTTTCCTGACTTTCCATAAACTGCTGCTGAGCAGTCTTGCCCACCCAGAGATAATTATCACTAGGCTGATTCAAGGCCTGACGGCTCACATGAACCACCGCTGTATATTTACCTTGATTTTCCATAACAACGGCAATCTTCTTATTCTGGTTAGTATTATTCAGATGATAATAGAAAATACGGCCATTACCATCCACCACATCAGAATAGAGAATACCATTTTCCTCTACATATTCAGGACTATCAGAAAACAGCAAGGTACCCCCATTATCAGAAACCTTTACCGGCCATCTCTTTAATGGCTGAGGGCTGTTCTGCTGCCCTGGCTGCCAATTTACAGAATCCATAGGATGCCAGGATTCCGGCACTCGATTACTGTACTTAGGATGAATACCATCCACATCCATATTAACAGCCAAATCCACTACATCCTGTTTTTGCCCAGGCTGCAGCTCGCCTCTGCCCTGAGCAGGCGTAATCTCCACAGTACCCTTATCCTGAACTGGCTGGATAGCCACAGTCTGATTGGTATGATCCTGACCATGTACCCGGGCATAGGCCGGTGACATCAGACTACAGCCAACACAGGCCAACACCAATGCTTTTTTCATCCAAAACTTCACTTTGCTTATCGCTCCCTTTTATTCTATCTTATGCTGACTCCATCCCAGTTGGGCAAAAATCCTGCCCTTTAACAATCTCCATTTAAACTCTGTCAACCCAAAGGTAGGATGAGGTATATTTATCCGCTGCAGCTGATAAGGATCCGTATCAAAGGTATTCAGCCCTGCATCACCTGTTACCGCAGCCAGATATTCCTCCTCCTTCAACATCTGCTCCAAATCCGTAGTATATTTGCCATTAGGATAGGACAGGGTGTAAATGGTTTTCATGCCATTCCACTCCATCAACAGCTTGGACAGCTTTACTTCCTCTCTAGCCTCCTCCAGGGACATACCTGTCAAAGGCAGATGGTTAGCTGTGTGACTGCCGATTTCAATCCCCCGCTTTTCCATATCCTTTAACTGCTGCCAGGACAAATAACCATCTTTGCCAATATCATTAGTCACCATAAAGATGGTAGCCTTCAAGCCCCGCTCCTCCAGAATAGGCAAAAGCTCCTTATAATTGCTTTCGTACCCATCATCAAAGGTAAGAATAATTGGCTTTTCTGGCAACTGCAGCAAGCCCTTTTTAGCCCGCAAATAATCTCTAATGGAAATAGTGGTATAGCCCTGTTCCTGTAAGTAGTCCAACTGCTGCTGAAAATCCTCTACAGGCACATTATAGGCATAGGCATCCTTGGGATCCTCCTGCTGTACCATATGATATTCCAAAATAGGAAATCCCTCTGGCTCTGGCTGAGACAAAAGATATTGGATGCCGCCCCATAAGACCAGCACCACAGCCACAAGAACTCCCAATATATATTTAAGATATTTTGCCAAAAGAAAAATCTCCTTTTTTCACTTTACATCCCCTGGACTACTATCCGCCAGGGACATTATTTTGCGCAGTCTATTGGCAGCCGCCCCTCGACTAATACCCAGCATTTCTCCCAGCTCTGATAGGGAAGCATCTGGTTCAGCCAATCTAAGGCGAGCCATTTCTGCCATTTTAGGAGGCAGCTTGTCCAGCTCGCCCCTGCTTTCCAATTGATGAATAGCCTGCACCTGAGCCACCGAGGCACTGACTGTACGCTGTAGATTAGCGGTTTCACAGTTTACCAGCCGATTGACCTGATTCCGCACCTCCCGCAGATTACGAGCCACCTCCAGCTGTTCTACCGCCTTAGGAGCCCCCAGCATGGCCAGAAGATCCATAATCTCCTCGCCATCCTTCATATAGACCTGATAATTGTTTTTCCTATCCGTAATCCCTACGGGGAAATCCATTTTTTTCAGCACCTGCATCAAGGTATTGGCAAAGGGATAGCTATTGGCCACAAACTCCAAATGAGCCTTGGCCTCTGGCCGGTTCACCGTACCTCCCCCAAGAAAAGCCCCTCGCAAATAAGCCTTACGACAGCACTGCCGCCGCAAAAGGCCCTTATCATGACCTACAGAGCCTTCATTGTCCCCCAGCATGCCTAGGGATTCCATCAAAGGACGAACCTGAGGAGAGGGAGCTACCCGCAAAAAATAACTGTTATTCTTTTTCAGCCTTTTAGCTCGGCTTACAGTAACCTCCGGCTTCACCTGACCGTTAGCCTTCAAAAGCTGTAACACCCTGCGGGCTACAGCTGCATTTTCTGTGACAAAATTCAGGCCCAGATTCATAGCTGGACCAATGGTCATGGAGGCTCCCATCCGCAAAAGAGCTGCCAGCTCTGCATTTTGACAGCAGGTCTTGCGGGTGGAGGCTCTAACCAATTCATTTTTTACTTCTGTTGCAAAAGATGGCATAGCTGCCTCACAGAGTTTCGTACACTACCCGCATAACGCTGTCGCACAGCTTCTTGGGGTCATGATGAATTGCATCCTTGGAGGTAATCAAATCCGCCTTAATAATGCCTACCCCCAGCTGATTCAAAGCATCATCATCAACTACCACAGTATAAGCTCCTGTTTCTGCATATTTCTGCTTCAAATCCTCTGGCACCGGTGTTGAGTTCACAATAACATAATCCACAGCATTACGGCCTGCATGGTCCATAATAGCCTTTACATGCATGGATGCGGTATAGCCGTCAGTTTCTCCCGGCTGAGTCATCACATTGCAGATATAGATTTTCACCGCCTTACTGCGGCAAATGGCATCACCAATGCCCTCCACCAAAAGATTAGGTATCACACTGGTATACAAACTACCTGGCCCCAGCACTATAGCCTCCGCATTGCGAATGGCATCCAAGGAGGACTGCACCGCCTCAGCGTGCTCGGGATAAAGCTTTACCCGATGAATCCTTTTATGAGCCTCTGGAATCTGGGATTCACCACATACCACCGTGCCATCCTCCATAATGGCATCCAAACGAACAAATTCCTTGCTGGCTGGCAAAACCTGTCCCTTTACCGCCAAAACCTTGGAGGATTCCTTCAAGGCTGTTTCCACATCTCCAGTTACCTGAGTCATAGCAGCAATAAACAAATTACCAAAGCTATGACCTGACAGCTCACTGCTGCCCTCAAATCTGTGTTGGAAAAGCTTCTCCATCAAAGGCTCTGTATCCGCCAAGGCCACCAGACAATTCCGCAAATCTCCAGGAGGAATCATGCCCAAATCCTGACGCAGCCTGCCAGAGGAGCCACCATCATCTGCCACCGTAACCACCGCAGTTACATTGGAGGTAGCCTGCTTGATACCTCTAAGCAATACTGATAGTCCGTGACCTCCGCCTACCACAGTAATGGCAGGGCCTTTGCCCAACATACGCTTCTCATAGATAAGATCCACCAGCTTCTCAGAAGGGTTGGAGGGCAGCAGCACCGTAATAACTGATTTAATAATAAACTTAGCTGCCACCAGCATAATACTTGCACCAGCAGCCACCATTATCAAGCCGGCAATGGCGGTATATTTATAATCATAACCTCCGGACCATAGATACACCGTTCGGAAAATAGCCTCCTCAATGTGGTCAATATACTTGTAGTTAAAAACCACCGCTATACCCAGACTGACAATCATTACGCCAACCGCAAACAAAAGCAGCCATCGCTTGAATTTCATGCCTGGATACAGCCATTTCAACAAGTGCATTTACAACACTCCCTTATACTTCTTCCCGCACATGCTCCCAGACCTCATTCTTCATCAGGTCACGATGCTCCAGCTTTACAACACAGCCCTTTTCCTTCAAAAGCTGATAAATATGGTTGGCAATAAATACAGAACGATGCATACCGCCAGTACAGCCCGCGGCAATAACCAACTGAGCCTTCCCCTCCTTCTCATACTGAGGAATCAGGAAATTTACCAGATTGTCCAAATGCTGCTTAAACTCCTTGGTAACAGGCCACTGGTCAATATAAGCAGCCACCTCTGGCACCGCACCACTCTTGTGGCGCATGGACTCCACATAGAATGGATTTGGCAGGAAACGCACATCAAAAACCAAATCTGCATCCAAAGGCATACCAAATTTAAACCCAAAGGAAATCACATTAATATTCATCTTTTCTCCCACTCTTGGGGCAAAAAGATGAAGAATCTTTTCCTTCAAATCTATTTTCTTCAAATCTGAGGTATCCACAATATAGGTAGCCTTGTTGCGAACAGAGGCCAGCCTCTCTCTTTCCTTGGCTACGCCATCACTGATACGGGAGCTAGGTGCCATAGGATGACGGCGGCGGGTTTCCTTATAGCGACGAATAATAGCCGCATCAGAAGCATCCATAAAAAGCAGTACATAGGGCTGATTATCCCTATCCATATCCTCCAGTACATGGGTAAAGGTATCAAAAAACTCCCTACTGCGGGTATCCACTACCAATACCACCTTGTTGATACTGCCCCCAGACTGCTGACACAGCTCCGCAAATTTAGGAATAAATACCGGTGGCAGATTATCCACCACAAAATAGCCTATATCCTCCAGATAACGGCAGGCCTGGGTTTTGCCGCTGCCGGACATACCAGTGACAATGATAAACTCGCAAGTCTTATCCTTTTCCTTCTCTTTTTCCATAATAACCTCCGCTATTTCCTTTACATACAGAAACGCTCCAATGCCTCAGCAACACCATCATGCTCATTATCTGTTACCATATATCTGGCCGCAGCTTTAGCCTCTGCATTGGCATTGCCCATAGCTACGCTGATAGCTACAGACGTCAGCATACTAACATCATTGCTGGAATCTCCAATAGCCAATACCTGCTCGCTAGGAATGTTCAGAATCTCCGCCAGCTTGGCAATGGCAGTAGCCTTATTAACCCCTGGCTTAATCAGCTCCACATAGGTAGGAGCAGACTTCATAGCCTCAATACGGCCTCCAAACTTCTTCTGAACCAGCTTGATAACCACATCTGCCTGCTCTGGGGTATCGGTCATAATCAACATCTTTGGTACATGAACATTATATTTATAAATATCCTGTCCCACAGTCTTGCCCTGCACACCGCAGGCCTTCTGATAATACTGAGCATGCTCATCATTTACAATGAAATACAGCTGATCATCACTATAGAGATGAATATACAGCTCGCACTCCTGAGCAAAATCCAACAAGTCCTTAACCACTGCTTCATCCAGATAGGAAGCATAAAGCTCCTTGCCACCAGCAGTCTTAATGAGAGCACCATTGTAGGTAATAATTGGCACATCCAGCTCCAGCTCCTGAGCATAAGGCAGAGCGGAGGCATACATTCTGCCTGTAGCAATAGTAAAGATTACCCCTGCCTCTACAGCCCGCTTAATCATATGCTTGTTGCCCTTAGAAATCTTGTGCTCATTGTTGAGCAATGTACCATCCATATCTGTAACAAATAATTTTGCCTGCATTTTTATTCTCCTCTTGTAAGTATATTTGTTTTAATTTATATAATATATCTAAATACCAAATATCATATACCCACCATAAAATCTTATGGACTAAAGGTAACAGTTACCGTCTGTCCCTGCTGGATAGCTGTACCTGGGGCAATGCTTTGACTCTTAGCCAGTCCATTGCCCTGAATATCAATCCCCAGCCCCCGCTGTGCCAAGGTCTGGGAAGCTTCCTTGATGCTCATGCCCTGCAAATCCGGCATACCCTTGCCATCATCCACAGGCTTAGGAGCTTCTGGCTTATCCTTGTTCATATCCTCAAAGGTATCGCTGGAAGGGCTGATATGCATAAACCTCAGCAGCTGGGCAAAAATATCCCTGGCTACCGGGGCAGCAATCTGACCGCCATAAAAAGCTCCCGCTGATGGATCATCAATAACCACCAGCACCACAATACGAGGATCCTCCACTGGGGCAAAGCCACAGAAGGAAGCTATATATCTGCCCTCCATATAACCACTGGTATGCTCATTAATCTTCTGAGCCGTACCTGTTTTACCAGCAATACGATAGCCCTTGACACCAGCCTTGGCGCCACCGCCTGTAGCAACTACCTGCTCCAGAAGTCCCACCAGGGTTTTATCTGTGGCAGATTCCAGCACTCTGCCAACCTCCTCCCTGCCAAAGGACTTGTACACAGTACCATCAGCATTAGTAATCTCCTTGATGATATGAGGCTTCAACAGCACGCCATCATTAGCAATAGCCGACATAGCTGTAACCAGCTGGAGAGGGGTAACGGCAATACTTTGGCCAATGGACATGGTAGCCACATCTGAATTTACCATATCCTTAGGATTAAACAAAATTCCCTCCTGCTCTCCCGGCAGCTCAATACCAGTAGGACGGCCAAAACCGAATTTCTGAGCATATTCCGTCAGCTTTTCCCCGCCCAGCCACAGGCCTACCTGAGCAAAACAGGTATTAATGGAATTTTTTACTACATCAATAAAGGTAACATTGCCAAAGGAGCCTCCGTTCCAGTTCTGGATTCTTTTCTCAGAAACATCCACATGACCAGAATCATAAAAGGTCATATTCGGGGAAACAACCCCATCCTGCAATGCTGCCCCAGCCACAATAGCCTTGAAGGTGGAGCCTGGCTCATAGATAGAGGCTACAGCCCTATTGCGCCATGCCTCACCATTAGCATCTACCTCCCAATATTTATTAGGATTGTAGGTAGGTCGAGAGGCCATAGCCAGCACATCGCCGGTTTTAGGATCCATAACCACCGCCGTAACAGCCTTTGGCTTGTTATCAGCCACAGCCTTATCCAAGGCCTGCTCCACAATAAACTGCATGGTAGCATCCAAGGTCAGGGTAATATTCTTGGAATTATCTCCTCTATATCGCTTCTGGGCTGCTGAAAAAATAGAATCAAAAATAGGACGGCCCCGCATATCAATCAGAATATCAGCCTCCTGAGCCTCACCCTTCAGCAGATCATCAGCAGCCTGCTCCATACCAGCCAAGCCCACATCATCTGTACCGATAAACCCCAGCACATTGGCAGCCAGGCTATCATTTGGATAATATCGTTTTACCTCGTCATGGAGCTCCAGGCAGTCATATCCATGAGCCTCCTTCAGCTCCTTAATAGCCTGTTCCTCATCTATTTCCAGACGCCTTTTCACATAAACAAAAACGCCGCCGGTATCTATATCCTCCTGAATCTCCTCCGGCTTCAATTTGAGAATATCTGAAAGAGATGCTGCTATATCATCCCTATCCTCTGCCTCAACCTTGCTGGGATTGAGAACAAGAGATTTGGCCATACGGCTGATAGCCAGCTCCCGACCATTTCTATCCGTTATTTTTCCCCGGGGAGATTGACGGGATCTATTTTCCTCTGCTATGACTATCGCTCTCTGCTTCAGCTCACTGCCATCCACCAGTTGCAGCCATGCTACACGCACAATCAGAACCAGCATCAGACACCAGGCCCCAAGCAACAGATAGCTCAATCTAGTTTGCATTTGATTTCGTTGTTTGTTCACCAATTTAACACTCCATAGTCTCCATCAAAACATATCTATCCCTTTATTTTACACTATATTATGACAAAAGCAAAAGTTTTTTACTAAGCTAGGTTTTTACGGCTTTTGTATGGATAAAAATAAATTTGTTTTGTATACAAAGATATAAGTTTACAAATTATTATTCTTACTGTTATAATATAATGAGAATGGTGGTGATTACAGTATGGATGCTACTGATAGAAGAATTTTAAAAAGATTACAGGAAAATTCCCGCGTAACAGTTTCTGTTCTGAGTCAGGAAATTTCCTTATCCATGCCGGCTATTAGTGAAAGATTGAAAAAGCTGGAAAACACCGGTGTTATTCAGCAGTACACAGCAATTCTAGATCCTGAATTGGTAGACAAACAGCTTATGTGCATTCTCTACATCAGCTTCGAAGATCCTGTTTACGGAGATCATTTTGAGGAGTTTATTGTCAGCGAGCCTGATGTAAAGGAATGCTTCTATATTACAGGTGAATATGACTACGCTCTGAAAATTATCACCAAGAATACCAAGACTCTGGACAAAATAATGACTCGTATCAAAAATCAGGAAGGCATTGCCAGAACTGAAACCATCGTTGTCATGGCCACAATTATTGACCGTCCAACCATCGAAATCGAATAAAATCAAGGACAAAATGAGCATACCGCCTGATAGCCAGAAGCTGTCAGGCGGTATTTTTATTGCTAATGCTTTATTACCAATGATATTTTTCGCCACGATTTATCTTAAAACAGCGATATATCTGCTCCACCAGCAAAAGCCTTATCATCTGGTGGGTAAAGGTCATAGGGGAAAAACTCAGCCGGAAATCCGCCGCCTGCCTTACCTCCTCCGATAGGCCAAAGGCGCCCCCAATCAGAAAGGTAATATTGCTGCGGCCCTGGAGAGCCAGGCTATCCAGCTTGGCAGCCAGCTTCTCTGAGGAAAGCTGCTGACCATAAACATCCAGTACAAAAAGATAGCTTCCCTCTGGCACCTGACGCAAAAGCCTTTGTCCCTCCTGTTGCAAGGTCTGTTGCTTTTCCGCCTCAGATGGATTATCCTTCATTTTTTCCTCATTGATTTCCACAATCTTCACATTGGCAAAAGGGCCCAATCTTTTTAGAAATTCATTAATACCTGCTGTCAGATATTTTTCCTTGATTTTGCCAGCTGTTACAACGGTTATTTTCATGAAGCAGCCTCCAGAGCTACATCCACAGTGGATACATTGCCATTCCGCTCATATTTTACCTTGACGGAATCTCCCACCTTGCTATCCAGAATAGTATTCCGCACATCGCTTACCTTGTTGGTTTCCTTATCCCCAATGGACAGAATAATATCCCCACGACGGAGGCCTGCCTTGTAGGCTGGGCCATTAACAGTAACGCTTTCAATATAGACACCCTTGTCCACATTAAGAATATAGCCATAACGGCCAGCAGTTTCCTTGTCAAAAATTCCTACCCCCAGATACGGACGAGTAACCTTGCCAGAGGTCATTAGCTCATTGACAATATCCTTTACAGTATTAATAGGAATGGCAAAGCCCATACCCTCAATATCACTGCGGGCAATCTTGGCAGAATTAATACCAATAACCTTGCCATCTGCATTTACCAGAGCACCACCGGAGTTGCCTGGATTAATAGCTGCATCAGTCTGCACAACCTTCAGCACTCTATCATCTATTTCCAGAGAACGATTCAAAGCACTAATAACGCCACTGGTTACACTGCCCTGAAATTCCAGTCCCATAGGATTGCCAATAGCAATAGCCGGCTCACCTACCATAATATCATCAGAATCCCCCAGTTCCGCTGTAGGCAGATCATCTGCATCTACCTTTACCACAGCCAGATCTGTCAGCTCATCTGCACCTACCAGCTTGCCAGACAGGGAACGACCATCAGACAGGGATACAATAATCTCCTTAGCCCCGCTAATAACATGATTATTAGTAACAATATAGCCATCCTTGCGGAAGATAACACCAGAGCCTGCTCCCTCTACCTGAACAGGATTGTTAAACCAATCTCTGGCCACAGCCTTGTTGGTAATACCTACCACAGCAGGGCCTACAGCCTTGGCGGCTCTTACCACTGGCGTATTCCGGGCATCAGAAATCTCCTGAGAAGCCGCTGGCTTTTCCTGAGCTGCCGAGCCGGCCTGGCCATCAGTACAGCCTCCAAATAACACTGTAGCCACCAGCATCATCCCGGCTACACATGCAAAGCATTTTTTTGCCATTTTACTACGGTACATCATCCAATCTCCTCCTTTAAATTAACTGTCAGAAATCCACACTTGTGCTATGATTCTGAGCTGTCATATATATTTCCATATTATTAATGCCATAGCTGTCCAAAACAGATTTCAATGTATCCATAGCCAGCTCTGGCCGATTGTTGGATTCACTAAGATGAGCCAATATCAGCTTCTGAGGCCTCCTTCGCAGCTCTGCCACCACCTGGGCCATCCGTCTATTGGAAAGATGCCCCAGAGGACCAAGGATACGCTGTTTCAAGTTATAGGGATAACTGCCCTGCTTCAGCATTTCCTCATCATGATTGGCCTCCAACACCAAAACCTGAGCACCCTCCAGCATCTGTTGCAATCTATCATCTACATTGCCTATATCCGTGGCCACCACACAGCGGCTGGTGCCCTGAATAATATAGCCCACAGGAGCAGCGGCATCATGAGGTATATCAACGGCTCTTACAGCCACCCGCCCCAGCTGAATCCTGTCAATAATTGGATTGACACAATCCCCCGGCAGCTCCTCATAACAGCTCATAGCCCGAAAGGTAGCCGGGCGGGAATATATCTGAATACCATATTTCTTCACCAGATTAGGCAAACCCTTAATATGATCCCCATGCTCATGGGTAATAAAAATACCATCCAGCATTTCTACATTTTCCCCCAAAGCCGCCAGCTCCTGCTTAATCCGTCTGGCACTAATTCCTGCATCTATCAATATTCTTATACCATCCATTTCCACAAAGGTAGCATTACCCTTGCTGCCACTGGCTAGTACAGCAACCTGCATAATATATCATCACTCCACACTTCATTAATATATACAAGGATAATGTAAAATAGCTGTAAAGTCAAAATATCCCTCATACCCTCCAATTTATGAAATTTTGTTCACGTATAGATTGTATATTTTCCACTCGTCGCACTCTTTAACCAATTGAAACTAATATTGAACACTCTGTGCATTATGATCATAATTCCTGTTTATAGCCACTTTTTAGTAGACTTTTGAATATATTTCATAAATTTTAATTAAAAAAAGATACAATTTTATATTGACTTGTATAACCATTTATGCTAATATAATGACAAGATAAGTTTACAAAATTTATGTAGCTTACCACCTGCAAGGTTGTTTTTTTCCAACGCCATTTCTCGACCTTGCAGTTCAGGTGATGTATTCCCTATAGTACATCCCCTATAGTCAATCCCTTTCAGCCCTCAGCGCTTATCTGAGGGTATTTTTTTGTCCCAAAATGACTAAAAGCTTGCCAGAGCACAACACACTCATGGCAAGCTTTTTTCATGAATTATTTCCAGCCGGCGAACCCCAACTTAATAGATACCTGCAACCATCCTAACCTTCTCCATTAATGGCGCAAAGCAGAAGCCTTCTCTTGGCAGTGAGGACAGCGGCCAAAGAAATACAGCTGACGGCCTGAAAGCTGATAGCCAGTTTTGGCCTCCACGCCGTTCATCAAGCCCTCATCCTGAAAATCAAAAATATCATCCACACGATTACATTCAGTACAGCGAATATGAGGATGACTGGCTGTTTCCGCATCATAGCGATAGCTGTCCTCCCCTACATTCAACACCTGAATCAAGCCCAGCTCCGCAAAAATATCCATAGTCTTATACACTGTGGCCAGGCTCATAGTGGGATAGCTAGGCTGCAGCATATTGTACAGCATTTCTGTATTGGGATGGCTTTTGGTACTGGATAAGGCATCGTATACCGCCAATCTCTGGGGGGTAACCTTGAAGCCTTTTTCCCGCAAAATTTTGGTTACAGCTTCTGTTCCTAACATGGTATTTCCTCCGTTCTAATAATAATTATCCATTTGAAAGAATTACTAATGAATTAATTCTACTTTATAAAGTAAAATCTGTCAAATTCTTTCCATACAATTTACAAATAAAAAGTTATTCGCAATGTATTGCATTTGTTTAACAAAATTGTGCACAAAAAAGCCACCCTAATTGCTTAGGCCAGCCATCTTCATACATCAAATAAATCTAATCTGTGCATTGAGGTTTATATATTTTAGCAGTGTTTCTATATATGATAGGATTTTTTGTAACATAGTAACAAAGAAGCCCTGACACCCTTTATAAAAACTTCCCTTTTGTTAGAATAATAAACAGATAACAAGAGATTTTTGATTGTTTTGTCAGAAGTCTTGAGAGCTTTTTTCGGGCTGTTTTAACATTTTAGAGAGGGGAGAGAATTGTTGTGAGCAATTCCAAGGATGTCAAGGGCTATTTTGTTATTTTGGAGGGTGAGAAGTTCTATAAGCTGGAAAACTATGACCGTATGGATGATTTCTTTATGACTATTACCAGCTCCAGCGATGTATGGAATTTTCTGTGGGCAAAGGGAGGTATTACTGCCGGCAGGAAGAATGCTGACCATGCCATTTTCCAGTATGGTACGGCGGACAGGATTGCCGACTACAAGTACACCACCGGCTCCTATACGGCGATTCAGGTGGAAACGGCAGAGGGAGTGGCTCTGTGGGAGCCTTTTGGCAGGTTTTTGCAGGGGACCGGGGCGGCAGGTATCCCGGAGGATGGTGTGCAGTACAGCCTGTACAAAAATATCAACGGCTCCAAGGTGATTTTTGAGGCGCGCAATGAGGCACTGCAGCTGGTATTCCGCTATGGCTGGACTTCCGGCAGGCGTTTTGGTCTGGTCAAGCTGGCAAAGGTTATCAATATCAGTGCTAAGCCTCAGAAGGTGCGCATTTTGGATGGTGCCAGAAATATCCTGCCTGCCATTGTGGATGCTTCCTTGCAGAACAATATGTCCGTGTTGGTGGATGCATACAAGAGTACGGAACTAGATCGGGAGTCGGGGCTGGCCATATTTGCCCTTTCCTCTGCCCTGACGGACAGGGCGGAGCCAAATGAGGCACTACTTGCGAATACCTGCTGGTTTACCACTTCTGATGCGGTGTATATTTCTGATGGGGTGATACAGGATTTTGCTGTAGGCAGGAAGCTAATAGAAACCGATATTTTAAAGGGCGGCAGGGGTAGCTGCTTCATTCTCCACGAGTCTGAGCTGGCAGCTGGTTCAGAGGACAGCTGGGCAAGTGCTTTTGACCATTCTCGGACTGCTGCTGATATTGTGGAGCTGAAAAAGGTGCTTGCCGACAGGAACGAGGCGGCAAGGCTGCTGGTAAAGGATATTGAGGCTACAGAAGAGGAGCTGGACAGGTTTATTGGGGAGGCTGACGGTATTCAGTCCACCGCTGACGAGATGGCCTGTGTCCACCATCGTACCAATGTGATTTTCAATATCATGCGGGGTGGCTTTTTTGCTAATGATGGCAGGATTGATGTGGCAGATTTTCTTGCTTTTGTGAAACAGCGTAGCGTTGCTGAATATGACAAGGCGGCAAGGCTGCTGGCTGATATGTCCAAGAAACAGCCGGCAGGGGAACTGTTAGAGAAAAAGCTGCTGAAGGAATTGATTGTGGCCACTGGTGACAGCCAGCTGCACCGGCTGTATATGGAATATCTGCCGGTGATTTTTTCCCGCAGACACGGGGATCCTTCTCGTCCGTGGAATAAGTTCAATATTGCCCTGACTGATGCTGCCGGCAACCAGGTGCTGAACTACGAGGGCAATTGGCGTGATATTTTTCAGAACTGGGAAGCCTTGCTGATGTCCTACCCTGAATATATTGCCAATGTTGTGGCGAAGTTCGTCAATGCCATGACCATTGACGGCTTCAATCCTTATCGCATTTCCCGGGAGGGAATTGACTGGGAGTGTCCTGATCCTTCGGACCCTTGGGCGCAGTTTGGCTATTGGGGCGATCATCAGGTGATTTATCTCCAAAAGCTCCTGGAGCTTTTGGCAGAGTATGATGCCGCTTTGCTGGATAATTACCTGTCTGCCAAGCTGTTTTCCACTGCCAATGTACCATATAGGCTGAAAAGCTATGAGGAAATTTGCCAGGATCCAAGAAATTCCTTGATTTTTGACAAGGACCTCAGTGATGAGCTTCTGAGAAAGGCAGCGTCCCTTGGTTCTGATCAGAAGCTAATACTGGATAAGGAAGGCAGAGTGGCACTGGTGAACCTGACTGCCAAGCTTTTGCAGCTGGTGATTGCCAAGGCTGCAAATCTTGTGCCTGGCGGCGGTGTTTGGATGAATACTCAGCGGCCTGAGTGGAATGATGCAAACAATGCTTTGGCAGGCTGGGGCTTGTCTATGGTAACTACCTGCTACATGGAGCGGATGCTGAAATTTCTGATGGATATTTATGGTCGTCATAGTGAAGCTGTTTATGAGATACCTGCTACAATGGCAGCATGTATGCAGGCGTTGAAAAAGCTTTATGCAGGTGCAGCAAGCATGGAAGCAGGGAATACAGTCTTTGCGGAGGCGTCCAGCCGCAAGGCCTTTACTGACAAAGCAGGCATGATTTTCCAGCAGGAAAGGGACAGCCTGTATAGAGGGGATTATGGGACTGGCGATACCCAGGTGTCCGGCGAGGAGCTAAAAGAATTTTATCGGCTGGTTGAGCGCGTGGTATCCGGGACAATTTGCTGCAATAAGCGACAGGATGGGCTTTATCATACCTATAACACCCTGAGAATTGACAAGGGAGGCATGGAGATAGAGCATTTGCAGGAAATGCTGGAGGGGCAGGTGGCTGTACTGTCCAGCGGGCTTCTGACCTCCGGGGAGGCAGTGGAAATCTGCACTGCCCTCAGGCATAGCGGCATGTACGAGGATAGGCAGAATTCTTATATGCTTTATCCAAATAAGAATTTGCAGGGCTTTTTGGCAAAGAACCGCATCACACCTGACAGAGCAAAAGGATTGGAGAGTTATCTGGAGCAGGATGTGGCTGGATTCTATCATTTTCCTGCCTGCTGCCAGAATGAGGAAAAGCTCATGGGCTGGCTGGAGACTCAGGCTTCCATGGAGGCTGCTGACAGGGAGAAGCTTTTGGCACTTTATGAGGAAGTCTTTAAGCACCATGCCTTTACGGGCAGGTCGGGCACCTTCTATGCCTACGAAGGTCTTGGCAGCATCTACTGGCACATGGTAGCCAAGCTACTGGTGGCTGTGCAGGAAAATGCCTTGCGCTCCCTGGCTGATAAGGATGGCTATGGGGAAAAGCTGAAATCTCTGTACCAGGAAATCAAGGCAGGTCTAGGCGGTTCTGCCAAGTCACCTGAGGTATATGGAGCTTTTCCTTTTGATGCTTATTCCCATACCCCTTATCATAAGGGGGCCTGCCAGCCGGGCATGACGGGACAGGTAAAGGAGGAAATTCTCACCCGTTGGGGGGAGCTGGGCATTAGAATCGAGAAAGGTTGTGCTGTATTTATGCCGCAGCTTCTGACTGATGCTGAAATGGGCGATACCGGACTGAGCTTTAGCTGGTGCGGTGTGCCGGTGAGCTACCGCCGTGGTGCGGCAAAGCTGATTGTAAGCATGGCAGATGGCACAGTGAAAGAATTTGACGGCTGTGTGCTGCCTAGGATGTACAGTGAAATACTGTTCAGCCGTAGCCATGCTATAGAAAGCATTGAAGTCAGCTTTTAACTATTTTGCCTTGCGGCAATCTGATTACCATCAATGTCCTAGGCCTTAAACTAAAAAAACTCCTCTCTTCGAAATAAAGAGGGGAGTTTTTTGCTCTATTCAATTAAAGTAATTGCAAGACTTTATCAGTCAATTATGCTATAATAAACAAGGTGCTGCCATAACGGTAGGCGGTTGGCCCTCTACGGAGGGACTGTGACCCTCCGATTATATAGAAACCGGCTTGCCGGAATACGTATAGGAGGGCGTGATGCCATGACTATTTTGGATTTGTTAGGTGTACTCGGTTACACCGCAACCATTTTCAGCCTCGGCTACATGTTGGGTAAAGATACCCATAAACAGAAATAACCGCCCTAGGCCTGGAAGCTAAGCGGTTAAATCTGACCAATTAGTAAATGGGCCAACCGTCTATCGGTGGCACTTTCTTTACTTTTATTATACCTTTCAATTAAAGTAATTGCAAGACTTTATCAGTCAATTATGCTATAATAAACAAGGTGCTGCCATAACGGCAGCACCTTATTTATAATCATTATACCTTGCAATCCTGTTGATTGCAAGCCCTTGATATAAAATGAAATCTAATTTGTAAAGGATGTTTTTATGTTACTAGAAAATATACCCCAGGCCCTGGCTCAGGAGCTGAATATCCGCCCTGAGCAGGCCAAGGCCGCCATCAAGCTTTTGGATGAAGGAAACACAGTTCCCTTTATCGCCAGATACCGCAAGGAAGCCACAGGAGAGCTGGAGGATGAACAGCTTCGTAAGCTAGAGGAGCGACTAGCCTATCTTCGAAATTTTGTCAAACGCCAGGAGGAAATCCTTAACAAAATCGCCGAACAAGGAAAGCTCACTGAGGAGCTGCAGCAGGCCATTGAAAAAACCACCAAGTTGCAGGAACTGGAGGATATTTATCTCCCCTTTAAGCAGAAGAAACGCACCAGAGCACAAAAGGCGAGAGAAAAGGGCTTGGAGCCTTTGTCCACCACTATTTTGTGGCAAAAGGATACCAAGGGCAGTGTAGAAAAGGAAGCCAGCAAATACATTAACCCAGAGCTGGAGGTAAATACCTGGCAGGAAGCTATGGAGGGCGCCAGAGATATTATTGCCGAAATCATTTCCGAGAACGCCAAGTTGCGGCAAAAGCTGCGGGAATACATTCACCAGCATGGTCAAATCTCCACCCTGATGGCTGAGGATACCAGCGAAACTGAAGAAGGCCAGAGATTTCTCATGTACAAGGAATATCAGGAGCCTGTCAAAACCATGCCTTCCCATCGCATTTTGGCCATTAACCGCGGTGAAAAGCTAGGCTGTCTCAAGGTTACGCTCCAACTGGAAGAGGACAAAATCCTTCATTTAATCCAAAAGGAATATCTACAAGGGCCTTCCATTTACCAGCAGAATATGAAGCTGGCCATAGAGGATAGCTGGAAAAGACTGCTCTCCCCTTCTCTGGAAAGAGAGCTTCGCAGTCAACTGACAGAAATGGCCGAAACACAGGCCATTAGCATTTTCGGCACCAATCTAAAACAGCTTTTATTACAGGCACCTTTGGCTGGCTACACTGTTATGGGCTTGGACCCAGGCTATCGTACCGGCTGTAAAATGGCAGTAGTAAGCCCCACCGGACAGGTACTCCACCACGGTGTCCTTTATCTAACCCACGGAGAAAACCGGGCCGCCCAGTCCGCCCGCACCATGCTGGAAGTAATCCGCCGTTATCAGGTGGGCCTTATCTCTATTGGCAACGGCACAGCCTCCTTGGAAACCGAGGAATTTACCGCCAAGCTTATCAAGGACAACAAGCTGGATGTCCACTATATCATTACCAACGAAGCAGGAGCTTCCGTTTACTCCGCCTCCGCTCTGGCCAAGGAAGAACTGCCCGAATACGATGTTACCATTCGGGGAGCTGTTTCCATTGCCCGCCGGGTGCAGGATCCTTTGGCAGAGCTGGTAAAAATAGATCCCAAATCCATTGGCGTAGGCCAGTATCAGCATGATGTAAACCAAAAACAGCTTTCTGATACCCTGGACCAAACCGTAGAGGCAGCCGTAAACCATGTAGGCGTGGAGCTGAACACCGCTTCCCAGGCCTTGCTAAAGCACATTGCCGGTATCAATTGCTCCATAGCCAAAAACATCGTTGCCTATCGCAATGAAAACGGCAGCTTCCACAACCGCAAGGAGCTGTTAAAGGTTGCCCGTCTAGGCAAGGCCGCCTTTACCCAGTGCGCAGGCTTCCTCCGCATTAAGGACAGCACCACTCCTCTGGACAATACCCCGGTACATCCAGAATCCTACGAGCTAGCCCAAAAGGTATTAGCCCATTTCGGCATGAATACTAACCAGCTGGTAGACAAAAACCATCTGGCTCTGCTAAAGGCCAAAATCAAGGAAACCAATGTAAACCGACTAGCCAAGGAGCTGGACTGCGGCATCCCAACCCTAAAGGATATTCTGGAAGCTCTCATTAAGCCAGGCCGAGATCCCCGAGAGGATTTGCCAGCCCCCCTTACCCGCAAGGCGGTAGTAAAGCTGTCAGATATTCAGCCTGGCACCATTATGCAGGGAACAGTGCGAAACATTACCGATTTCGGTGTTTTCGTAGATATTGGCATCAAAACCGCCGGCCTTATTCATATTTCCGAGCTAAGCAATCGCCGGGTAAAGCACCCTGCTGATGTGGTAGCCGTAGGAGATATTCTCAAAGTAATGGTTATCAGCGTAGATGAAAAAAGAGGCCGTATCGGTCTAAGCCTCAAACAGGCTCAGCAGGCCTCCTAATAACATATATAGATAAAAACGAGGATAAAATGATGAATTTAACGGAGCTTCTACGCGAGAAGCAAAACATAGACAAATTAGAAGATATAATTCAGCAAATCTGCCAAGAGGTAGAGCCTGTCCATCAGGACGCCAGCAAGGATTTTGCCGAAAATTTGGACACTCTGGTACCACCCCAGCAGGGGCTGGGCAAGCTGCGCCACATGGTTATGCAGTATTTATCCATTGCCGGCATTCCAGCAAAGCTAATGCCTCCAGTGAATTTTATTTTTTGCAGTGACCACGGTGTATCTGCAGAAAATGTCAGTGCCTACCCTCCCGAAACCACGCTCCATATGGCCACTAACTACGTTATCTCCAAGGGAGCTGCCGCCAATGCCTTTAGCAATTTTGTTCAGGGCAAAATGAAGGTAGCAGATTTGGGCATTAATGGCAACACAGACAATCTGCCAGATATAGACCATGTCAAAATCCGTCCAGGCACCCGCAACGCTGCTCAGGAACCAGCCATGACCAGACAGGAAGCTGCCACCAGCCTGCTTTATGGCATTCAGCAGGCTATGGAGCTAAAGGAGCAGGGCTATACCATCCTCCTGCCAGGAGAAATGGGCATTTCCAACACCACCTCCAGCGCCGCCATTGCCGCAGCCATCTGTCAGGTATCGCCAGAAAAAACCACCGGCCGAGGCACCAATATCTCTGACCAGCGGCTCCAGAAAAAACTGGCTGTAGTAAAGCAAATGCTAGCTACCAACCAGCCTGATGCCACTGATGGTCTGGATGTTCTCACCAAGGTGGGAGGCTATGAGCTGGGAGCTATTGCTGGCTTGATTATCGGGGCAGCCCACAGTCATTGTCTGGTGATTCTGGACGGCTTTAACACAGCCGCCGCCGCCCTCATTGCCACCACCATCTGCCCACAGGCCAGAGAATATATTATGGCTTCCCATATTGGAGGGGAGGCAGGCCATCCTATTGCCCTGCAGAAGCTGGTCCTCCAGCCCATTATGAAGCTGGACATAAAATTAGGAGAAGCCATTGGCTCCTCCCTAGCAGCAGATTTATTAATAAATGGTTTGGCTGCCTGCCTCAATGTACTGAAATCAGATGTAGAAAAATTTGCTTATGTAGACAGAGTGCAGGACATCATGATTCAGCCCAAATCTGTCCAGCTTACAGACAAAACCTTTGACTTCTACACCAAAACCATGCCACCTTTAGACAAGGAAGCTATGAACCAATGCCAGCAAAGACTGGACAATCTGGCCAAGCCGATTTACTGTCTAGGCAATATGGAAAAAATCGTGCTACAGCTTAGCGGTATCATTGGAGATGCCCTGCCCCATGTGGACATTCCCAAAACCATGCTCCTTATGGGCTTGGACAAAATCTCCACCGAAAGCCCTCTGGAAATCCTTCAGGAAAGCTTTAATGCTGCCGGGGAATACGATGAATCCATGCAGGCATACAATCTGGATGAAATCACCTTGGCGGAAACCTTTGCCCGGGCTGCCGGCACCAAGCTGCAGGTAGGCCATATCAGCCTGAACCACAGCCAGATGGATGCCTTTGAATTTGGTCGTCAGCAAGGTGAGGAGCTGGCTCTCCACCATGCCATTGTCGGCCTGGGGCTGGTTGATTCCCAACAGGAAAAAATTCAGGCCATTGCCCAGGAGCTGATTACGCCTGACAACCAACTACGCTATGATGTAGCTGACTTCCTGAATCATCTGGACAAGCAGCAGCAGCTTCTGGTTTCCGCCATGCTGGGAGCCTTGGTAGCCGCCGCCCACAACAGCAGTATGGTTATTCTGGACGATGCAGCCACTCAGGCCGTAGCCAGATATGCGGTGAAAATGCTGCCGGATTTGGAGGATTTCCTCCTGCCTGTACAGCCTCAGCTCTACCAATTGGATATTCAGGCTCCCGGCCTAGTAGCCTTAGCCGGTATCAGATTGGTTACAGCCAGCCTCCATATGCTTAATGACATGAAAACCTTTGCCGAAGCTCAGGTGGCTGTTGCCAACGATGGCCCCGGCAAAGGCATTCAAAAAAGCTAAATAACAGGTATATATACCATAAAGCTGGTACCCTGCCCCACCTGGCTCTTCACCTGAATGTCCATATTATGCTCTCTGGCAATCCAGCTAGCAATGGACAAGCCAAGACCAGTACCTCCTACAGTGCCCTCCTGGCGGCTGCGGGAAGTATCCACCCGATAGAATCTATCAAAGATTTTATCCAGAGCCTCAGCAGGAATACCAATACCTGTATCTGAAATAGTGATTTTTAGAACCTGTTGTCCTAGTACAGCAGGTTCTTTTTGTGTCTCTTTTTCCTTTAGCTGTACCAACTGAGCCCCAAGGGAAATTCTGCCCCAGGCAGGAGTATACTTTACAGCATTTTCCAGGAAAATCCTCAGCATCTGCTTCATAGCCACCTTATCCGCCAGCACAGTGGCAGGTTCATTAACCTCCAGCACATGATCATGCTCCTTGTCTGTCAGCTCCAGCTTCCGGAATACATCCTCCACCAGAGGCGCCATATCCAAAGGCTCCTTATGCATAATCTGCCTTTTTTGATCCGCCCGGGCCAAGAACAACAGCTTTTCAATCAGCTCCTGCATATCCTCAGCCTCAGAGCGAATAGCCTCCAAGCCCTCCCGGAGAGCCTCCTCATCCTGACTACCCCAGCGAGCCAGCATATCCGAATACCCCTTAATAACCGTCACCGGCGTTCTCAGCTCATGGGAAGCATCCGAAACAAATCTCTGCTGCTGACGGAAGCCCTTTTGAATCCTGTCCAGCATCCGATTAAAGGTTTCCGCCAGCTCCGACAGCTCATCTCTAGTAGGAGGCACAGGAATACGACGGCTCAAATCGCTGATTTCAATGGATTTGGCAGTATCCGTAATATCCCGCACAGGATTCAGCAATCTACGGCTGACAAAATATCCCAACAGCAAAGCCACAAAGATACTAATCACAATCTCTGCCAACAACATTCTCTGAATCAAAGCCAGCAAACGGTTCTCCGCTGTAATAGTCTTGAAAAAATGCAACTCGTAAGCATTGCCCTGAATCTTAACCGGCACCCTTTTATAATAGATGGTAAAATTATCCGACTCCACCACCTGAAAATTAGGATTAGCCCAAAAAGGAGGCCTAGCCTCAATATGGCTTTGCAGAACCTGCAAGGAGGGAGAATACATATCACTATCATATACCACATCTCCCTGAGCATCCGTAATCTTCAAAAACACCCCTGGCATCAGCTCCAGCTCATCCTTGCGATTATTTTCCTCCTGCAGGCGATAACGGCCTGCCGCCCGCAGTCCCATAAAACCCTGAGGATGCACCACATCATGATGCATGGTCTGCTTCTTTTTCTTAGCTTCCTCCTGACCAGCAGTAGGAGGCTGAGGGATAGGCAGGGTACTGCTCACATCCTCCTCCACAGTGCCATAGTGATTTTTCAGTTGTTTCAACACATAGCGAATGCTAAAGGACAGCTCCCCCTCCACCTGATGATATTGGGTATAATACAATCCCACCGCGGTACAGGCACTGGTAGCAAAAATCAGCACCGCCATCATAATGCCATAAACCAGACTCAGCTTAACAGAAATCCTTAGACTGTTAATCCTTGATAACATAGCCTACTCCCCGCATGGTATGAATATACTTTTCCTGAAATCTATCATCCAGCTTTTGGCGCAGATAGCGGACATACACATCCACCACATTGGTATCCCCCATATAATCATAATCCCACACATTAGAAAGGATTTGATCTCTGGTCAAAACATTCCGCTTATTCCGCAGAAGATATTCCAACAAATCATATTCCTTCTTGGTCAGCTCCACAGGAGTACCATCCACCTGCACCTCATGGCGGGCAGGATACATAGTAAGATTCTTCACAGAAAGAATCTCCTCCTGAACCTCCTTTGCCTCCCGCTGGCTTTCCTGACGGCGCAGTACCACCCGCATACGAGCCAAAAGCTCCGGAGTAGCAAAGGGCTTGGTAATATAATCATCTGCCCCAATGTCCAGCCCCTGCACCTTGTCATCTATATCATCCTTGGCTGTAAGCATAATAATAGGCACCTGGCTTAGCTCCCGCACCTTGCGGCAGATAGTAAAGCCATCCATATCCGGCAGCATCACATCCAAGAGAACCAAATCATAATTCTCCTGCACAATCCGCTCATAAGCCCGCCTTCCATTATCCTCAATGGCGGTATTCATGCCCTCATGCTCCAGCTCCATTTGCAGGAATCTGGCAATCCTGCGCTCGTCCTCCACAATCAGTACCTGATAGTTTTTCAAACCCTTATCCATGATTATCAGCCATCACTTTCTAATATACTTCTTGCGGAACAGCTCCAGAAAATGATTACAGCTGCTGGACAAGGTGCGGTTCTTCAACCAGGCCACCACTGTATGAGTGTGAATCTCCGCCTCCACAATCCGCTTAAAAATAACCTTGTCAGAATTTACCATACTACGGGCAGACAAAGGCACCAGAGAAATACCGATACCCATCTGAGTCCAGAGGATATTCTGAATCTGGCTGTCGCTGACACTGAGAATATTTGGTTCAAACTTATGCTTCTGGCACTGCTCCAAAAAACTGCTATGCCAACGGAGAGGCACCAACAATGGCTTTCCTGCCAACTCATGTAAATGGACAAACTCTGCATCCTCTCCACAGCAGCACAGATCCTTATGCATGGCCAATACCAAAGGCTCATCAGGCAAAACCATGGATTCATAGGTAGAGCTGTCCACCTGGGTACGAGTAATAGCCAGCTCTATAATATGGCTGTCCAGAAGCTCCAAAATTCTAGCCCCATCACTTTCCCATACATTAAAATGTACCAAGGGGTACATACGGTGAAAATCTGCCACCAGCTGAGGTATCAGCATAGCACCGGAGCTGGTTACTGTACCCAGCTTAATAGTGCCAGCCACCCCAGAGCCAATATCCGTAATCTCCCGCAATGTACCATCCACCATGCCCAAAATATGCTTAACTCTGGAATAAAGCAGCATACCAGCATCTGTAAGGCGAATTCTGCGGCTGCCCCGCTCAAAAAGCTGTACCCCCAGAGAGCTTTCCAGCTTCTTCATCTGACGGCTAAGAGCAGGCTGAGCAATACTCAGTCTGATGGCCGCATGACTGATATTCCCTTCCTCAACAATGGCATAAAATGCCTGCATATCCTTGATTTCCATTTTATTTCCCCCAAATATATACTATATATAATATTTTATAGAAACTATAACTTTCATTGTACTACTCCTATGCAAAATGGGCAATATAGTTATAGGAAAAATAATCAAATTGCATAGCAGGAAAATTTACGGAAAAAATTTGCTTATTAATAATTTTGCGATATAATAGTTTTTTTCGTATTTATATGTAAGGAGGAATTTTCTTGTCATCTTCAGTTCATCCCGTAGATGAAAAACTACCCCTGTGGAAACTGCTTTTCTTCGGCTTTCAGCATGTTCTGGCCATGTACTCCGGTGCAGTTGCCGTCCCTTTGGTACTGGCTCAGGCCATCAATCTGGACACTGAGCGTCTGATTTACCTGATTAATGCAGATTTATTTACCTGCGGTATTGCTACCCTGGTACAGACACTAAGCGTAGGACCTTATATCGGTTCCAAGCTGCCAATCGTCCAAGGCTGTACCTTTACTGCGGTTATACCTATGATTATCATTGCCAACTCAGCTGGAGGAGGCTCTGAGGGCTTACAGGCGGTTTATGGCTCCGCCATTGTCTCCGGTCTGGTCTGCTTTGTCATTGCCAACTACTTCAGCAAGCTGCTGCGGTTCTTCCCTCCAGTAGTAACCGGCTCCGTTATTACCATTATCGGCCTTACCCTGATGCCAGTAGCTGTAGGCTGGATTGCAGGCCTGGATCCAACGGCAGCTGATTTTGCCGATCCTGTCTACATTATGATGGCTGTGCTGGTTCTGGCCATTATCATGATTTTCTATCGCTGCTTTACTGGCTTCCTTAGCCACATTGCCGTACTGCTGGGCCTGATTCTGGGTACTATCATCGCCTGCTTCATGGGCTATGTAGATTTCACCCCAGTTGCTGAGGCAGCATCTCTGGGCATTACCACCCCATTTGCCTTTGGCCTGCCAACCTTTGATCCTGCTGCCTGTGTAGCCATGACCTTGGTTATGCTGGTAACTATGGCCGAAACCACTGGCGATATGATGGCTATTACAGAGATTGTGGAAAAGCCTATGAGCAAGAATCTCCTGACTCGTGCCCTGAGAGCTGACGGCTTCTCCACCATGCTAGGCGGCGTACTAAACGCCTTCCCTTATACCGCCTTTGCCCAGAACATCGGCCTTATCACCCTTACCGGTGTCCGCAGCCGCTATGTAGTAGCCACCAGTGCTGTTATTATGATGCTTTTGGGCCTCTGTCCAAAGCTGGCAGCCATTGTCTCCTGCATTCCACCTATGGTACTAGGCGGCGCTGGTTTGGCCATGTTCGGCATGGTAGCTGCCAGCGGTATCCGCAGTCTGTCCAAGGTCGAGTTCCATGACAACTGCAATATGATGGTTATTGCCATCAGCGTAGGCGTAGCCATGATTCCAGTATGCAGTCCTGGCTTCTACAGCAAATTCCCTGTTACCATGCAGCTTATCTGCAACAGCAGTATTACCATTGGCAGTATTACCGCCATGCTGTTGAACTTCCTGCTGAACAAGCCTCAGAAGGAAGAAACCTTTTTAGAAGAAAACTGATAACATTCCCAATATCCCTTGTCTCCCGCAGACAGGGGATATTTTTTTATATAAAAAAACCGCCCAGAGACTCCACATCCCTAGGCGATAAATTCACTTTGAATCAGTCTTCTTCCACAAATTCCACCTTGCCATTTTCCAGGGCAGCTACACTAGCCAACGCCTCCAGACGATAGCCAGCATCCAGAATCTTCTGATGTCCATTCTGGAAAGCCTTTTCAATGGCAATACCAATACCTGCTACCTGAGAACCCGCCTTTTCCACCAGGCGGGCCAGACCAAGGGCAGCCTCCCCATTAGCCAGGAAATCATCAATAATCAATACCTTTTCCCCAGCAGGCAGGAACTTCTTCAGCACAGTAATATTGGAGGTTTCCTTCTTGGTATAGGAATATACCTGCTCAGTATAAGCAGGCTCTGTCATCAGCACAGAGGCCTTTTTCCGGGCAAATACCATAGGCACCCCTAATTTCAGGGCAGTGGTAACACCAATAGCAATACCAGATGCCTCTACCGTCAGCACTCTATCAATCTCCACATCCCCGAACAAATCCGCAAACTCCTCACCCATAGCCATAGAAAGCTGAGGATCAATCTGATGATTCAAAAAGGAATCCACCTTCAGCACATTGCCAGGCAGGACAATGCCCTCTTCCAAGATACGCTGCTCTAACAAATCCATTCCCGTGACCTCCTATCAATAATGTGGGTGCTCTTTCACATAGTCAACTGGTTTATACCCTTTAAATACACATATCATTTTTACACGCTCCATTCTTATATTTGCTTGCTTATAATACCATATCAGCCTATAGAAAATCAATGTTGAAAGTCTTTTCAGCCCCCCGCCCAGGGGTATAGCTGGTAACATATACTGACTTAATTATACTATGCCAAAAGTCTGCTTTTCCTTGCTCTGATAGCTGGCTGTATATTTCCTTTACATCCGTATCAATTAAATCCTTTAGACTTTCCGCAATTGGCAGGGCTTTTTGCATATCATGTGTTAATTGCGTTTGCTCGTCTGTATAGGCGTTATATCGTTTGATATATTCGGCCTTATCAATAAATCCCTCTGCATACAATTCCGCAATACGCGATAAACCTTGTTTTATATCCTCCGACCTCTGCAATGATTTTCTATAATTTTCGCTACTGGCTAGCCTTTTTTGTTCGGCAATGTATTTTTCTATCAGCTCTTGCAAGTTATCAAGCAAATATTTTTCCAGTGTGTTTTGAAATATCGTCCCAGTAAAAGAACAAGTTCTTTCTATATTGTGTTCGGGACATCTATACAGTTTATTTTTATATTCAGTTTGCCCCTTGTATTTATACCCCCTATTACCTATGAGGATATGGGAGCAAATAGGGCATTTTATCAAACCCGAAAACAAAAATATATTAGGGCTTTTCTTTTTTGGCGAACCAGTACGGCGTTTTTGCTCTAATACTTCTTGTGTTTTATAAAAAAGGGCTGTACTTATAATAGGATCTGCATAGTTTTCTATTCCGTAGAATGTGCCTATATAGCTTTCATTGGCCAACATTCGCCTACATGATATTCGCTTAAAATTAATTCCCAATTCACGGGCAAAAAGTACAGTCCTTGTGGTATTTTGTACCTGTAAATAGTATTCAAAGATTTTACATACTTTTTCGGCCTGGGGCGTATCAATCACTATTTTCTTGTTTTCTATCTTGTAACCTACTGGGAGATTACCACAGATAGCTTCACGCCTTGCCAATTTGCCCTCTTTTACAAAGTTGATTCTATCCGCCGTTGTATCAGCTTCATTTTGAGCAATAGCCAGCTTCATGTTAAGCATTAGTTTTCCGTTTGTGGTGGTAGTATTGTAGTCCTCTTGTGTGGCTATCCAGTCAACGCCGTAACAGTCTAACACTTCTTGTATTTTGTAATAGTCTTTCGTTGAGCGGCTCCACCTGTCTAACTTAATAAACAGTATAATATCAACCCTGCCCGCCTTGACCGCTGTCATAAGCTCTTGCAGGGCTTTTCTTTTGTTTAAATTCTTTCGGGCGGAAATGCCCTCATCACGATACACCCCGACAATACTATATTTGTGCTTTTGGGCATAATCACGCAATGATTTTTCTTGCTCTGCAACGCTCAATCCATGCCTTGCTTGTTCCTCTGTACTGACTCTTATGTATAATGCTACTTTTTTCATGTGTTCCCTCTCTTTTATGTTGTTGTCGTTCGGGCGGTTGCCCCTGCTGGTTCCACCTGATGAAAGCTGTTGCAGGTGCCTGATTCTGCTTGTACCTGCTGGGGATTCGCCCGCCCTGCTGATTGTGGCCAGTCCTGACACATGGCCATTACATCCAGCGGGGAAAAGTTGCGGGCTTCACATTGCTTTCATCCAGCCCGCCCGACACATCTTATTATCATAGCTGCCATTTCGGGCGGTTGCCCTGCTGGCTCCACAGTGGCCACATTGTCATTACTGGGGCGGTGCTCTGCTAGCTCCAGCAAGCTAACATTATCATTGTTTGGGCGGTTGCCCTGCTGGGGATTCGCCCGCCCTGCTGATTGTGGCCAGTCCTGACACATGGCCATTACATCCAGCGGGGAAAAGTTGCGGGCTTCACATTGCTTTCATCCAGCCCGCCCGACACATCTTATTATCATAGCTGCCATTTCGGGCGGTTGCTCCACTAGCTCCACAGTGGCCATAATGCCATTACTGGGGCGGTGCTCCACCAGCTCCAGCGGGCTAACATTGTCATTGTTGCCGTTCGGGCGGTTGCTCTACTGGGGATTCGCCCGCCTTGCTGATTGTGTCAGACTCTGACACATGGCCATTGCTTCCAGCTAGTGAAATATTGCGGGGTGTATTGCTTTCATCCAGTCCCGCCCAACAAATCATCATATTAGCCTCATTTACCTCCTCAAACCTAAATGTTGCCAATGTGGCAATTAAACGCAATTTTTCTGTGATACTTTCAGCTTTTTTTTCGCATTGCTCCATGATTTCTATAAATTTGTCTTTAGTCAAAATAATTTCCGTTTCTACCCACGTTCCAGACATTCGATAAGTAAGTTTTATTTCCTTGCTATTTTCTAATGGTGTAATTATTACATTTCTATAATCTTCTAAAATCTTAACCCATTTTTGATATTTATCTACTTCATGCCCTAACAATTTATCTGTACTTAAATTTAATAAATCTGCCATTTTGCAGACTAATTGCAAAGAGGGTTGATTTTTTTTGTTCTCATAATTCATATATGAGCCATAAGAAACCCCCAATTTTTCTGCAAACTCTTTCCCTGTCATTCCTGATAATGTGCGATAGTGCTTTAATTTGCTGTTAAAATCCATACAATCAAAATCAATTTTTTTAGCTGTATTTGTTTCTTTTTCGGCTTCCTGAACATTTGAATGACTTATAACACCGTTACGCCCTAATAAATTATCCGTTGTTACCTCTAATATATCCGCTATTTTACATAATATTTCGTATGGTGGTTGATTTTCCCTGTTCTCATAATTCATATATGTGCTATAGCTGATTTTTAACAATTGAGATAGCTGCCGTCCTGATATGCCCTTATTTTTTCTATAATGTTTCAAATTCTCGTTAAAAACTCCCACAATATACGCCCCCTTGTGGGATATTTTATCATAGTTTGGCTAATTTGAAAATAATTTAGTAATATGTGTTGCATAATAGTATTTTATGGTATATATTATATATATAGCTATTTTCCTTGTTTGTTAGTTAAAAGGTATTGTTATGTTAGCTAATTTATGTATTTTTAAGGAGTGATTTTAATGGCAAAAAAGGCGACTATCAATGTTCCAGCCGTAATTATAACTATGGCAAAGCAGAAAATGGATGTAAATGACATCATTTCAAAAGGGGGAATATCACGGAAAACCATGCAAAATATCCTTGACGGCGTGGGAACGCCACGCCCAAAGACCATTGGCAAGCTGGCGGAAGTCTTAAATGTGGATGTAACGGCTATTATTTCATGGGAGTGATAACATGAATAGGTACGACAAAGAACTATTACCAGCACATGACGAATTTAGCGATAAACTAAGGGACAAAATAGACTGTCACAGTAGCTTTCATTCGATTGGTATTTGTGCCTGGGGCGATGTTGTGAAAATGGCTAGGGAACTAATGAATAAAGCCTATAAGGCAGGTTATGCAGATTGTAAGGACGATTACGCAAGGGGGAATACAAATGTATAAGCATGATAATAGCTTGAGCAAAGCACTTTTAGAAAATACCAGCGATAGCAGAGAAAAGCTATTAAAACAGCTAGGAAAACGGCAAGCAGAAAAAATAATCTTTTCTGTTTTGGCACTGACTGAAAAGGCATATCAAGCAGGGTTCAATGATTGCTTAAAAGCCTACAACCCAAAGGCAGATGTTGAGTAAAAAAGAGGTGAAAAAATGTACTTCAAGGGCAATGCTTTTCTAGCACTAGAGGAAAATGGAATTTTTTCCGATGTTAAAAAGTTTATGGATTGTTTTGCTATTGGTGGAGAAATATTTAATAAACTTGGAATGAATGGGCTGGACATAAAATATTATAGCTTGTACATCATCGAAACCGCATATACAGCGGGTTATGATGATTGTTCCGACATCTTGGCCAATGCTCCAGCAGATAAAAAAATAAAATTCTCCATATGGAGTTACTACACTAAAGATATTGTTATTCTTGTTAATAAACGCAAAGAGGGGCTAGAACCAGCTTTATACACTTTATCAAAGAACTGGCACTATGAATTATTCGTTGAATTGCCTGATGATGTAGGAAACGAGATTCTAAACAGTATTCACACCTTAGCAGAAAACGCCTACAACGCTGGCTATAATGATTGCATGAAAAAAAGGGGGAATAAAAATGGCCACAAAAAAACACCCTGCTGACAACAACCAGCAGGGCATAATCACAAAACAACCACATGATAAAAAAAGTAGCAATGTAATTATATCAGATTTCGCCCCAGGCTTCAACGACCACATAGCCAAGAACATTATAACAAACCTTTATCAGATTTATTTCAGAGAAAAGGGCATTGAGGGCGTAACTATCAATGTTTATAACAAAGAGGGTGAACTTATCACATGATAGAATTTAGCAATATACCACATGAAATGACAATGTTACCTAACTGGGTAGCTAGAAAAGGTAAAAGGCCATTTGGAATAAATGGCAAACCAGCAAAAACAAATACCCCTGCAACATGGGGCATATTGCAGGATATTAGAACATTTTTGAAAACCGCCCGCCCCTCTTTTGCTGGTATTGGGTTCGTATTGGAACGCAAGAATAATATTATATGCATTGATATTGACCATTGCATGACTAACGGCGTACCAAACGAAACCGCCCGCCAAATATTGGAGAATATAAGCACATATACAGAGATTTCAATGAGTGGCGGGGGGCTTCATCTATTCGGCTATGGTTCCATAGAACAAAGTACCATAAAATTTTTGTCCCCTTTTGACTCTGATACCCACATAGAAATATACGCGGGCATGGATGGGCGGGGAAAGGGTGGCAGGTTCATAGCTCTAACGGCTGATATACACGAAAACCGCAAGGAGTTAAAAGATATTAGTAAGGGGCTTGAGTGGCTACTACAGTACAAGCCTAACAAGCAAAACAAACCTAAACCACCAGCCAAGCAACAAGCAACAACCGCCCAGGACAACACTACATCAAAAACAGATTGCTGGGCGGGGGTTCCTGCTACAATAAAGGTTGCTGGGAATGAATATACCGCTGATGATATACCAAGGGTGATAGAAAAAAGCCTAAAAGGAAGTAAGCTGGAAAAATGGAACAAATTATTTTACTCTGCTGACTTAACCCAGTATAACAACGACCATAGCAAGGCAGATATGGCTCTATGTGGTTTTCTCTGCTTTTGGTGTCACGGCAACCCCGCATTAATTGACAAGGTTTTTCGCAGATCTGCACTCATGCGGGAAAAGTGGGACGATAAAAGGCAAGGGGCGAAAACCTATGGGGAATTGACTATTGAAAAGGCTCTGAAAAACTGGAACGGCAAAAAATACACTGGAACCACTAGCAACAAACCTATATTCACAATTTTAGACAGCAAGGGGAACCCAGTAAAAGTTAGTTATTCAAATTTTTGTGCCTTACTTGAATGGCTGCATGATGTTTCTATCCGATACAACCAGCTAAAACACCAGCAAGAAATATTTATAAAAGGCGTTCGCTATGACATGGATATGGCCATTGTTCTTTTACAGGAAAAATGTGCAATATATGGCCTGTCTACCAGAGTAACAAACATTCAAAGCTGGATAGTAGCCAAGGCAGAGAAAAACGCCTACAATCCTGTTGCAGATTATTTGCAAGAATGTTATGAGTCATACCAGCAAGACAAGGCAAACAATGTTATTAACAATACTATCAACAAATTGTGGAACACTCTACACCTAACGGAAATAGCACAAATAAAAGAACCATTTTTCAAGGCTCTTTTTATAAAGTGGCTTGTGGGGTGTGTGGCCATAGCTCATAACACTGGTACAACCTCTTTGCAGGGCGTTCTAGTGCTAAAGGGTGCACAAGGTATTGGCAAGACTTCTTTTGCGAAAAAATTAATACCTGAAATGGGGCTTGACTGGTTTGTTGAGGGGGCTTCTATTAATGTATCTGACAAGGATTCAGTGATAACGGCTACATCCTGTTGGCTGCTTGAATTGGGAGAGTTTAGCGAAACATTCCGTAAGAGTCATTTTGATGCCTTAAAGAATTTTATAACAAAGTCTATTGATACTATACGCCATCCTTATGCCAGGAATGCGAAAGCGGAACCAAGATTGACCGCATATATAGCAACTGTAAATGATGATAGGTTTTTAGCTGATAACACTGGAAACCGCCGTTACTGGGTGCTAGATTTGGAGTCAATAGACCTTGATACACAAATAAACCCTAACCAGTTATGGGGTGAAGTCATGGCCTTGTGGAAAGATGAAAAAATGACTCATTTTCTTACTCAAAGCGAATTAAACCAGCTTTTGGCCATAAATCGCCAGTTTGAAAAAGAAACGGAATTTGAACCAATGTTGATAGATTCGTTAAATTGGAACGCAAAAAAAGAGTCATGGCAATGGCTAACGCCTACAGCAATTTGCAAGCTGTTAGATATACCCGCAACAAATGCAAGAAAAATGGGGCGGGCATTGATAAGTTTAAGCCAAAAACCCGCTTTCCCCATAGAACGCAAACGAACCAATCAATCTAGGGGTTATTTCATACCGCCATTGCTAAAGCAGGATAAACAAAGCAATGAATAAAAATATATAGTCGGGCGGGTGCTCTGCTGGCTCCACTTGATAAAAGCCGTCTAGTGTGTCAGACTCTGACACGCGAATTGTATCTACTGATGAAAAAGGGGCAACCGAAAAAATGAATATACAGAACTATTGCAAAACATCTCATACAAATATCTTGTCTGATGATGAAATGAAAATTGTTCTAATGGCAAGACATGAAAAAAATTCTAATGTTCGCTATATTCAACTTTACCAATTAAGACAAAAAATGAAAAATGTATTACACTGATTCGCAAAAATGCACTGTACACTAAAAAACGGCGTACAGTGCATTTTTATTGTTCATATATATGATTCTATGTATTTTGCGTTAATGGCGTATCTGTTGGGCTGTAAAACGATTTTGAGAGTATTTCCGAATATAAGCTATATAGTATTTAGTGTGTCGGGCGGTGTTCCACTGGCTCCACGCTCTAAACTGTTGCAGGGTGCAACTCCATGTATGTATTATATTCTCTCTATGGGATAATTGCTCTACTGGCTTCACCTGCTGATTGTGTCAGACTCTGACACAATCCCGCCTACCCCCCTATAAAAAATCATAAGCAAATAAAAATCCATACCGCATTGGGAACCTGCAAAAAACATACAGCACGCATAAAAGCAAAACCACATTAGGTTCTTTCAGCGATATTTTTGTTATTGCGGTCGCTTGCGAACCCCAAAACCGCCCTTGATACAAAAAAAAATCCCTGCTTAGTAAATATTTTTTTATACAAAAATCTGTTTACTACTAACAAAGATTCAACGCCCAAAAAACTTTATAAAAATATTAAGTTATGATTGTGTCAGACTCTGACACATGGCCATTGCTTCCAGCGGTGAAATGTTGCGGGGTGTATCGCTTTCATCCAGCCCGCCCGACAAATCATATTATCATAGCTGCCATTTCGGGCGGTGGATCTACTAGCTCCATAGTGGCCATATTGCCATTAATGGGGCGGTGCTCTATCAGCTCCAGCAAGCTAACATTGTCATTGTTTCCGTTCGGGCGGTTGCCCTGCTGGGGCTTGTCATGGGCGTGGCTTGCCTGTTGGGGGTTCCCGCTGTTGGGTGGGTGGTGGAATTAGGGGGATAAACACACCCCGCTGCCCGCCCCCCCCTCTAAAGAATACTAAGTATACAAAGAGTGGTGCCATGTGTAAATGTGTATATATGACATTGCATGACATACAGTGACATATAAAAATGGCTAATGTCACCCAGTAAACACGCGTGTTGTGTCATTAGTGACATTATATATATATAATAATAATAATAATAATAATATATATATAGGGAAAGGGGCATATATACACATAGAGAAATGTAATATATACACCCTTAAAGTTTTGACACCATTATCATGTCACAATGTCACACCCCCAACAAAGCCAATTATATCAAGGTCTAGCGGGTGTGACATAAAAAAGCAATGACACAAACACCATGACAATGACACAAGAAAAAATAAATAACTGTTGCAGGTGCCTAGCCTATACTGGTATATCTGTTATTTTGCTGGGGCGTTGCTCCACTAGCTCCACCTGCTGAATGTGGCCAGTCCTGACACATGACCATTGCTTCCAGCGGGGAAATGTTGCGGGGTGCATTGCTTTCATCCAGTCCCGCCCGACAAATCATATTATCATAGCTGCCATTTCGGGCGGTTGCTCTGCTGGCTCCACCTGCTGAATGTGGCCAGTCCTGACACATGACCATTACATCCAGCGGGGAAATGTTGCGGGCTTCACATTGCTTTCATCCAGCCCGCCCGACAAACCATATTATCATAGCTGCCATTTTGGGCGGTTGCTCTGTCAGCTCCACAGTGGCCATAATGCCGTTACTAGGGCGGTGCTCCACTGGCTCCATGCTTTCCACAAAATAAACTATTATGTAGCTATAAAATTTAAAACATGGAATAAAAAAGAATTATTTCACAGTGTCCATAATGCCATTACTGGGGCGGTGCTCCATAAGCTCCAGCGGGCTAACATTGTCAAGGTTCGGGCGGTTGCTCCACTAGCTCCACCTGATGAAAGCTGTTGCAGGTTCCTGATTCTCTGCTTGTACCTGCTGGGGATTCGCCCGCCCTGCTGATTGTGGCCAGTCCTGACACATGGCCATTGCTTCCAGCTAATGAAATGTTGCGGGGTGCATTGCTTTCATTCAGCCCGCCCGACACATCTTATTATCATAGCTGCCATTTCGGGCGGTGGCTCCATTGGCTCCACCTGCTGAAAGCTGTTGCAGGTTCCTGATTCTCTGCTTGTACCTGCTGGTGATTTGCCCGCCCTGCTGATTGTGTCAGACTCTGACACATGGCCATTGCTTACACAAGCCCAAAATATCACCATATTTCTTTTGTTTTGTGTGCAATACCCGCAAATACGAAAATCAACCCGCAAAAAGTGAAATTTTCGATATGCATAAAAATTATGTGGGTTCGCTGGTATGGATTTTCCTTTTTTATTTATTCAGCTAGGGGGGATACGAACAAAATACAACAATATCGTATTAAGATTTTATACTGTATGTTGCTTGTAACCTCTTGTGTAGTAACGCAATAGCACTGTACACCTTTTAAAGAAATACAAATATTATTTTGTGTGCACTAAAAGCCATATAAAACAGCAAAACAACAACAAATATTGCATAAAATAACATATGATATTTACCCCCTATAACAATGAATTATCGGATGTAATTTACAATAAGAAAATACCCCCACCCCATTATTTGCAATGGATTGAGGGTATTTTTTATAGGGATTATAACAAGGGAATGTTATCTTGTTTTGTTTCCTCTTGCGTGATTGTTATTAAGCTGTTTTCCTAGTATGGACACGAACAGCCCAAAAGAAAAAAATAGAACAGTAGTAGAAACGGCTTTTAGTAATGTGGATTTAAACGAACATATTCTACTGGACGACTCCAGTCCACGTGAACCTCAGTGTTTTCCCACAATCTGGTCAGGGCAAGCTGGAAGCTTTCCACATCTGCCAATGGATTTACCTTAACTGGGGAGAAATCCCGCAAAGTCTCATGAGGCACACGGATTTCGTGCTCAGTAGTCAGGAACTTCTCTGCATCCTCTACAGCCTTGGCATCATCAAGACAAACCTTCACAGTCTTGTTCTCAGTATCATATTCCACCCAGCCAATAGAATCACGACAGCTAACTGCCACGCTATATATCTTGTCACTCATAGATTAATTCTCCTTTTGCGTTGCCGAAAATATTACTTATGCTATTATACCCCAAAAAAACTATATTTGTCGATAGCTATCCCATAGCTATTATCCAAGACCACCCTCTGGCCTATATAAGCACCCATTTAATTCAAGGAGCTATCAGGGGTATATACCGGTATCTTTTTGAAATAACGGTTATTAATCTCCATAATCTCCCTGGTTTCTGTCCGATAGAATTTCACTCTCCCCGCCTGCAATGGCTCTGGCAGATTCTCCGGTACAGCCAGACATTCCACCCAGCGATAAGGCTTCCTCTGGCCCTGCTCATCCTCCTCATAGTAGAGGGTATCCTCCGGCCCTGGCTCCTCATCCCCCTTACAAGGGGCAAAATGCAGCTTTATCTGCTCTATAAACATCAGGCAGGTTTCCTCAGACATATCCAAGGTTCCCTCCTTGCTTTCATCTGCTCCATTATAAGCCGCAATAAAAATGGCCTTGCCATAGATAATTTCCTTTTCATCAGGGGCAGGAAATCTCCGGTTAGGCTTCATGCCCAACACAGCAGCCAAATCATTTACTAAAATAAACAGGGAAATGCCTGGCTGAATTTCAAAAAACTCCACAGCACCATAATTGCCCTCCAGAACATCCCGAATGGCCTCCTCATGTTTGCCATGACCAGCAGGCAATCTAATAATTGCAGGCTCCTGACCTGGTGCGATTAAAATTGCCCGCATTAACTGCTCCTTTGCCATAAATCTGATTTCCTCCTAAAAAAAATCACATAATATTGTTTGTCAAGACTTGTTATTAAAAAAATAATATGTTAGTATACAAGTCAAAGAGGGAATCTCTGAGATGCGCGTTATTCCTTTCATCGTCTGGCCTACTCTTTTAATAAGGGAGCCTGATATTGCACCGTGGCTGTTGAATCGTCTTCGAGCGAATAACAAAAGCGGCGGCTAAGGGCACCCACCTGCAACCGCAGGTTAGACCTGTTGGTCGACGACATTTCGGAACCCACTTATGACGGAAGGTCTTTTGGACCTTCCGTTTTCTTTTGCCTTTTTTACCTAGCAGTCAAAGACTATTTCCTCTTATCCTCTACCTACCAATGACATATGCTAACTATCATAGCCTATTATTCCTGACTCGTCAACAGGATAGCGTGCTTCATTCTAGCCACATTCTCCTTAATATCATCCTCTGGGAAGAAAGCCCGGACAGCCTGTATCTGCTCATCCTCACCATCAGCAATCACAACCTCTACTCTATCCCCCAGAATCCGTCTGGCCTGATGAGCCACCAGCCGGATATGCTCGGTATCCGTCAGGATAATATACTTATTGGCAATATCGCTATGAGCCGCATTAACAATCTCCTCCACAGATGGGCCGGAAGGATCACTGCCATCCAGAATAACAGTAGCTCCCGCCTCCTGCAGCCTTTGACCAGCCTCCTCATTAGGTGCCACCGTCATAAGAGCCAGAGGCAGCAGGAAGCTTTGCTGTACCATAGCCATAGCATGAGGCTCCGCCATAATATTAATATGAATTTCCCCAATATGGCCCCAGCCAACAGCCCGCTCCAGCACCCTGCCGGGATGCTCCGAATGAAGATGAATAAACAGATTGCGGAACCTTCTCTCCACCACCACGAAATTGCCAATCTCCTGCAGCTCCTTTTCTATTAAGGAAACAGAAAGCTTAGGATTGGCCACCATAAAGGTAATGCAATAAGGCCGTACCATATCATCATATGGGCTGATAAGATTCTCCTGCCGATTTACCCCGAAGCTGTTGGAGAAAGGCAGAGTAGGAGAAACAAATTCCCCAATAATACCTTTCAGACAGCCATTGAGAAAGACCTGCATAATCATTTCTCCCGCATCTATTTTCTCCGTAAAGGATTCCTCCCCTGCCTTAATAGCCGCCCTAATAATTTCCGTAATATGCAAGCCGGACTTCACCGCATGATAGGCACCCTTGGCCATAATCTTGGAAGCCACAATAATAGGCCGATTCTTCTGCTCCGGCACAGCCTTTTGGGCATAAAGAATACCATATTGAAAGGCCTTGCCAAATTCCTGAGAGGTAGCATTGTACTTCCCCACCAGGCCCTTGGCCAAGCCCCGCAGAATCTGGGACAGAATTACCCCTCCATTACCTCTGGCTCCCAGCACAGCCGCATCCGCCACCCGCCGTGCCAAACCGCCAATACTCTCATTGACAGAATCTGCCAAAGGCAGTACCGCAGCCCCCATAGTCCGCAGTACATCCGTCCCAGGCTTACCGCAGTAGAAAAACCTGCCGTTTTTCTTCAGCTTGTTGATTTTCTCATATTCCAAGATAAACTCACTATAGGCACCAATAATCATCCGCTTGTAATCGGCGCCAGTGATTACTTCATTATTTCCCATAATCTATCTCCTATACTAGTATAATTCTTCTTTTAATGAATGTAAAAATTGTATATAATATAATTATTCGCTATATTCTCTAATTAACCTTTTTTTAGAGGAAAAAGTAAGGAGATTTTTTATGGAAAATTTAAAAATAGCTAATATGCAGGCTGAAACAGAGGAAAAAACCACCTCTAAGCCGAAAAGAAAATACACCCGCCGCACTACCTCCAGCAAGGCCAAGGCCACAGCCAAAGCCCCCAAGCCAAAGTACGAAAAGATTTTTGCTCTGGATATTGGTACTCGCAGTGTTATTGGCATTGTGGCAGACAAAACCCCTGCCGGCCTAAAAATCATCGCCACAGAAAGAATGGAACACAAAACCAGAGCTATGGAGGATGGCCAGATTCACGATGTACCACAGGTAGCCAGCGTTATTGACACCGTAAAGAAAGCCCTGATAAAAAAGGTAGGCCCTCTGAAAAGCGCAGCCGTAGCCGCCGCCGGCCGTGCCCTCTACACCATGACCGCCTCAGCAGAGATGGAGTTCAGCGGCATTATTACCCCTGAACAGGAACGCAGTCTGGATTTTGCCGGTGTACAGGCAGCCCAGGCCCAGCTAGCCACCTCTGGCACTGTAGAGGATTTGGCCAACTACTACTGCGTAGGCTATAGCACCGTCAAATACGAGCTGGACGGCACCAAGCTAAAGACTCTGGTAGGACAGCGGGGACGAGTTGCCTCCGCCACTGTTATTGCCACCTTCCTGCCACGACAGGTTATAGACTCCATGCATTCCGCCCTGCAAAGCGTAAAGCTGGATATGCACGCCCTGACTCTGGAGCCAATTGCCGCCATCAATGTGCTGATACCGCCTACCATGCGCCATTTGAATCTGGTGCTGGTAGATATTGGTGCAGGCACCTCCGACGTAGCCATTACCCGCAACGGCTCTGTTATTGCCTATGGCATGGTGCCTCAGGCTGGTGACGAGATTACCGATGCCATTTCCCAGCAGTACCTGCTGGACTTCAATGTGGCAGAACAGCTAAAGCGAGATGCCACCGATGGTCTACAGTGTCATTTTGCTGATATTATGGGCCTGGAATACGATTTGTCCGCCACAGAGGTATTGAAGCCTGTCCTGCCCAATATCCGCAAGCTGGCAGAGTCCATTGCCCAGCAGATACTGGAGCTGAACGGCAACGAACCACCTCAGGCAATTATTCTGGTGGGTGGTGGCTCCCTGACACCACATCTTAGCGACTATGTAGCAGAGATTATGAACCTGCCTATGGGCCGGGTAGCTGTACGGCATCCAGATAAGATTGATGGCATTGTGGATATTCCCGAAGAGCTGCGGCTGCCTGATGCTGTAACCCCTCTAGGCATTCTCAAAATCGCCTCCCTGAATACCCTGCATTTCCTCCGGGTTTATGTCAACGACACAGAATACAGTCTCTTTAACTTCCGTGACTTGACTGTTTCTGATGCCCTGCTGAATGCTGGTATTATTCTCAAAAAGCTTAACGGCCGTCCAGGCCTTGGCGCCATGCTGAAGATTAACGGCGAAAACAAATTTATCCCTGGCACAATGGGCACTATGGCACAGCTTCTGCTGGATGATGCCCCAGCCACCTTGGATACTCCTATTCGGGATGGCAGCCGTCTACAGGTAATTGCTGGCACCAACGGATCCATTCCAGAAATCACTCTGGAGGATGTGGTGGATATTCCACCAGCCTATACTGTATTTATCAATGGTCAGGAAACCAATATTGCCGCCCAGTACACCATCAACGGCCAACTGGCTCAGCCGGGACAGCTTCTCCACGATGGGGATGATATTATCAGCCGTGACACCAGAACTCTAGGGGAGGTACTGAACACCGCCGGCTTCCCACCTCTGGGCAAAAAGATAAAATACACCCTGAACGACAAGGACTCCCAGTACACCATTGCCCCTCGGATACTCCTTAACGATAACGAAGCCAATCTCTCTGATGAAGTACATCAGCAGGACTATATAGAATATATTGCCCCGGATTTGCCCAAGCTGGGAGATGTACTGAATGTTTCCGAGCTTGATGCCTCTCTGGTGATATATTACGAGGGACAGGAACACAAGATTCCATCTGCCACCGTAACTCTGGAGGTAAACGGCCATCCTGCCAGCACCAACACCCTCATAGAGGATGGCAGTCAGGTAAGATATATGAAGTCCCTGCGGGCTGCTACCACCGTTAGCGATGCCCTGCTGGCAGTAGGCTTCCAGCCACCAGCCGCCCAAAGCCGGGTAAGCTTCACTATTTTGGTCAACGAAAAACCAGTAAACTTTACGGATCCCATCAAGAACGGCGATGAACTGGCTGTAGTCATTAGCCAGCCAGCCCATAACGAGGCAGACCAGGCAGCCAAACCACCTATGACTGCCGCCGCCATAGCGGACTCCATCAAGCTGGCAGACAAGATAAACAACATTCCCGGCCTCTCCGAAGCCCTGAAAAACAATCTCTAAATTTTCACAACAAAAAGACCACCAGTCATCAGGCTGATGGTCTTTTATTTAGCAATTATACTTAACGATTATATTTTTCCGCCAAGGCTTTTAGCCAGCTAGCTTTGTACTGCTTCAAGCTGCCCGGCAGCATACGCCAGCCCCAGTTGCCCTCAGCAACTCCCGGTACATTCATACGGCAGCTTCCATCAAGCTGGAGAATATCCTGCAAGGCAATAATAACCATGCGGGCATCAGAAGCATAGGCATGCTCAATAAGCCTGCTATCCAGCTCCTCTGGCAGGGAACCAGCCGCATCCAGCATATTGGCAATAGCCTCCACCTCAGCACGGGAAGCATTTTCCTTCAGCCAGCCCACCATAGTGTTGTTATCATGGGTACTGGTATAAACAATACAATCCTCTGGCTCCACAAAATTGATGCGGCCATTCTCATTGAAATGCAGCTCAAACTGCAATATCTTCATACCTGGGAACTGACAGGCCTGCCGCAGCTCCTCCACCTCATTGGTAATAACCCCCAGGTCCTCAGCCACAATAGGAATATCCCCAATATCCTTGCGGATAATATCGAAGAAAGCCTTGCCTGGACCTGGCTTCCACACACCATGCTCTGCTGTCTTGGCATCACCATCAACCTCCCAGAAGGACTCAAAGCCTCTGAAATGGTCAATGCGGATAATATCCACCTGACGCATCAGATTGCGGAAACGACGAATCCACCAATCATAACCATCCTGCTTCATAACCTCCCAGTTGTACTGAGGGTTGCCCCACAGCTGGCCAGTCTTGCAGAAATAATCTGGCGGTACACCAGCCACCTTATATGGTCTGCCATTCTGATCCAGCTTAAAGAGCTGCTGATGCGCCCAGGCATCGGCACTATCCAGAGAAACAAAGATTGGCATATCCCCTAGAATCTGGATGCCCTTCTTGTTGGCATATTCCTTCAAATCCTGCCACTGCTGATAGAACATATATTGCTCGAAATGGATTTCCCCAATCTCAAAGGTAAGCTGTTCCTCCATAGCAGTCAGAGCCACCTCATCACGGCGGACAAACTCAGGATCCCACTGATTCCAGCACTTGCCATTGTGCCAATCCTTCAGCACCTTGAACAGGGCATAATCCCGCAGCCAATAGGAGTTTTTCTTCGCCCAGGCCCGATACTCATCCCTAGCGGTAGAATCATACATGGTAATAGCATTAATATAAGCCTTGAATATCAAGGATGGCTTCATCATCTGTGCCCAGGCATAATCAGCCTTGCCATCGTTGATAATAGAAGCATCCTTCAGATCCGCCTCAGTCAGTAAGCCCTTTTCTGCCAAAAGCTCCAGCGAAATCAACAATGGATTGCCCGCAAAGGCAGAGGAAGAAGCATATGGAGAATTGCCTGCCCCTACAGGATTCAGAGGCAGAATCTGCCATACCTTCTGTCCTGCAGCTGCCAGGAAATCAACAAACTTGTATGCCTCTGGCCCCAAATCACCAATACCAAATGGAGATGGCAGAGAGGTTGGATGCAGCAGCACACCGCACTGACGAACCCCCTTGGCCTTGGCCACAGCCTCAGCCTTGTGACGGTATACCAAGCCTGTATATGGTGGAATCTCCACCTCCATACGGCCCCGGACAATAGGCAGGTCTGGACGGCCCTCCAGCACATCCTCCATCACGCCTGCCGCCAGGTCCCGCACCTCCAGAGACACCTGCTGCATCTCATTACTGCGGTTCAGCAGTATCACGAACACCTCATTATCCGCCTTGGCCCCAAAGACATCATGGCCTCCATCTATAACTCTGGCATAACCATAGACATCCCCCTTGGCATAGAGAGGCAGAATCTTACCAGTCTGCAAGGCCGTATGCTCATTGCGAAGATGAATCAGACGGCGAGTCCACATCCTCAGCTCAGGATCCCCATTCTTCCAGTCATATGTACCACGGCAATAAGGATCCCGATAGCCCTGCAGGGCAATCTCATCACCATAATAAACACTAGGCACCCCGGGGAAGGTCATCTGCCACAGAATAGCCATCTTGGTACGCATCAAGCCCTTGTAAAGGCGCTCCCCATCCAGACGATAGCTAGCCTGACGCACGGCAGGCACACCCTCCTGACTAGGAGCCTCCCCCAGCAAGGTCAGGATACGCTCTCTATCATGGCTGCCCAGAAGATTCATCATGGCATAGAAATTGTGCTTCGGATAGTTCTCCTTCAAGCTCCGCAGTCTAACACTAATCTGGCCAGCATCTGCATAGCCTAGAAGGAAGTCCAGCACAGCCTGACGGAAGGGATAGTTCATAGCAGAATCCAATTCCTGACCACAGAGATACTCGCGGGATACACCATAGGCGCTCTTGTTGGAAGCATCCTCCCAGACCTCTCCCAGCATAACTGCATCCTTATCCACCTTCTTCAATTCCTTGTAGAAGGTCTGAGTAAACTTCTCTGGCAGCTCATCCACCACATCCAGGCGCCAACCGCTAATGCCCTGCTTCATCCAATATTTCAGCACACTATCCTCATCATTGATAATGAAATCCATATAGGACGGCGTTTCTTCCTTGACATTTGGCAGGGTGCTGAACCCCCACCAGCTTTCATAGCTCTCTGGATACTTGTTGAAGCAATACCATTCATAATATGGAGAATCCTGAGACTGGTAGGCACCTACTGTATCGTAGTGACCGTATTTGTTAAAATAACGGCTATCATCACCAGTATGGCTGAACACACCATCCAGCATAATGCGGATGCCCATCCCCTTGGCCTTGGCACAAAGCTCCTTCAGCTCCTCATTGGTGCCCAGGATAGGATCTACCTTGTGATAATCTCCTGTATCATAATGATGATTGCTGGCTGACTCAAAAATAGGATTCAGATAAATAACCGAAATCCCCAAATCCTTCAAATAAGGCAGCTTCTCCTGAATACCTGCCAGATTGCCACCATAGAAATCATAGGAAACAATCTCCTTGGTATCCACATCCTTGTAGTAAAAAGGCTTATCATCCCAGCAAGCATGGTATACAGCACCCTTTTTCTCCACCAGCCTATCGCCCTTGCGGTAGAATCTATCTGGAAAAATCTGGTACATAACAGAGTGGCGGAACCAATTAGGCGTATCTGCCCCCTTGTTAAACACTGTAATCTGGTAGGACTGAGCTGGGGGATCATACCGCAGATAGCCAATACCGCCCATGCGGGCATCATTGTTGCCATAGTACCAGATACGGCCGTTTATGTTGATAACAAAATAATACCACAAAAGGCAGCCCTTCTCAGGCATAGCAATATTGGCAGAGAAATACATCTCTCTGCCTACAGGATCCTCTGGCTCCAGCACATAGACCAGTTCTCCCACCCGCTCCCGCCAGAATCTTGCCTTGACGGAAATCTCAGCCTTCTGATCCTCTATATCATCCAGCTCCAACTGGATTCTAAGGCGCACATCAGTATAGCTCTCTGCAGCACCTACAGGACTACGATAAAATTCATTCTGTGAATTGTGCTCCACGTTTTTCAAAACCGGCATCAAATCTCTCCCTGTAATTATCATCTATCTTTACCAACCCCCTGGTAAAGATTAATTTCTACAATCATCGCATTACTTAGGTATATTATACCAAATAATCCTAGGAAATGTTAAAAAAATAGAATTTTTCTTGCATTAAAACAGGGAATATCTAACCCTCTCAAAATTAGATATTCCCCCAAAACAATGGTATCAATCCAGTTCCATGATATTGTGCTTCAGCACATATATCAGGGCCTGGGTTCGATCGTTTACTCCCAGCTTGCGGAAAATGTTGGTCAGATGATTCTTCACCGTCTTTTCACTAACAAACAGGGCCTTTGCTATATCCTGATTGCTAAATCCCTTAGCAATGCAGGCAATAACATCCATCTCTCTATTGGTCAGCCGTTCATTGCGGCCCTCACGCCACAGGTTCAGAGCCTTTTCCCGTACATTGTCCCCAGAATTCAGCTCCCCAAAGATCCGCCTCTGCAGCTCAGGTGTAATATAAAAGCCACCCTCAGCTACCCGGTGCACCGCCTCCAACAGCACCCCAGGCTCCACTCCCTTCAGGAGATAGCCCTTGGCGCCATTCTTCAACAGCTCCACCACATAGTTATCATTATCATGAATAGTCAAGGCAATAATCTTGACCCTGCTGCGAGCATTCATTAACTGCCTGCAAACCTCCATACCGCTTAGGCCAGGCATATTCAGATCCAACAACAATATATCTGGCTGCAGCACCAGAGCCTTGGCCAAGGTATCCTGACCTTCCTCAGTCTCTCCCACAACCTCTATATCATCCTCAAAATCCAAAACACCCTTGATACCTTGTCGTAGCAGTGCATGATCATCAGCAATTAATACTTTGATAGACATCCCAATCCTCCACACAATTCGGAGCATATATCTCCACTATAATAAATCTTCACAAAAAGTATAAAGATTGAAAGCCTTTCTAGGCCTAACTCTATGGTATTATAACATAAAGCCTAAAAAAATTCACTGTTATTTTTTATATATTGTAGTTTTTATTTGTTCAATATCTCCGCCCTCAGCATGATGAACACCTCTGATGTTGTCTTGCTGGTGTGAACACTGCGAAACAACTGGCCCAGGATAGGCAAATCCCCTAGAAAGGGAAGCTTGGACATAGAGCGAATCTCCTCAGAAGAAATCAGCCCACCGATAATCAAAGTCTCTCCATCCTGCAAGCGCACTGTGGTATCCACAGACCGCCGCTGGAAGCTATAAGCCTTCATCTCCTCCACATACTGAGGTGAGGATACCTCTGTATGAATCCTGCTGGTTATCTGCCCCGCCTCATTCACCATAGGACAGCAACGCAGGATAATACCTGCTGGCCGATACTCTATAGAAGTGGTCACGGTAGAATTGGTAGTAGACACTGTAGGTACTGGAACATCCCCGCCTATATTAATCACTGCTTCCTGTCCCTGCAGGGTAACAACATTGGGACGAGAAAGCACCTCTGCCTTGCCATTGGCAATCATAGCATCAATAGTAGCACCATATTGCCATTCGTAGGCATGACCTGCCGGTCCCTTGCCAAAGCTAACAATGCCGCCAGCCGTACCAGTAGCCCCCAAAGCAGGTCGACTAACACCATCACTATTGTAGTTATACTGAGGCAAACTAGACCATTGCCATTGAATGCCCAGCTTGCTAGCATCCTCTCGAGACATGGACACCACCTTGGTTTCAATAGAAATCTGTTGAGCAGGTACATCCAGCTTTTGCACCATGCTCTCCACAGCCTCTGCATCCTCGGCAGTGCCATATACTAGCAAGGAACCGGTACTCACATCTGTCAAAACCCTATTCTCGGCTTTGATTTTCTGGGTAGCATTCCCTGTGGCTTCACTAGACTTATTCTCTTTATTATCCTTGGCCATAACACTCTGAGGCTTTGCCTTTTCCTGAGAGGCAAAATACAAAATTGCCGCCTGACGCATATCTTCCAAAGGAGCATAATGTACCGGGATAATATGAACTGTAGCAAATCCCTTGGTCAAATTATCTGGAGCTGCCACAATCCAGGTATTCCCCTGCTTAGTGATAGCCAATCCTCTAGCTTTGGCTACCTGTTCCACAATATTGGCTGGATTTTCATCCTCAATCTTTAAGGATACCTTCCCTTTGACAGATTCATCCAAAATCAGATTCAAACCGGCCATTCTTACCACAGAACGAAGTAACTCCCCAACCTCTCCATCCTGTACATTCAAAGACATAGCTGAAGCCTGCAACGGCTGACAGATTAACAAACACCACACGAAAAGAACCAACACCATTTTCTTCAACATTATCAATTCCCCTTCCCCGTACCATAATATTACAACGCTATAGTATCCCCTACATTAAGCTTGTATTTTCCTATCTGAATACTGTTTTTGTCTATATTTTCCACAGTATATCCTTCCCAGCTTTCCCCAGCTAACAAAAATTTATTTTCTCCTCCTAAAGTCAACAAAGCCCCCAAACTGCCATCCATTTCCACAATCCCCTGCAAGCATATATTAGACTGTTTTGCCTGTATTGTTTTGACTGTTGGTTTAGCCTCAGACGATGCAGTTGTTGATACCAACTTGATATTCCCTTGGCTAACAACATTATCAGCTTTGGGTAGCTTTTTTTCTTTTGCAGGCGAATCAATTATACGGTTCGGTCCAAAAGGATTACGCAAGTTAGTCGAAGCAGAGGCTTCCTCCATCCCCTTAATATCCAATCTGTTTCTTTGATTTCTCACTTCGCTATTATGATTCTCCGACACAATTCTAGTTCCGCCAGCGGTATTTTCTGAATAATCATCATCCATACAATAAATTATTCCTATGCCTGCTATTGCCACTGTACAAACCAGAACTCCACGATACAATGGCTCATTTTCGATTTTCTCCTTTCCCAATCTCAGCCATTTCTCAGGTGCGAACTTGATACCTTTACTTGATTCTGCCAAAGAATTAAACTTTTCTCTGATTTTTTTGTATAGATTCTCTGCTTCCACAAAAACCATCCTTCCCACACTTTGTTTTAACATTCCACATAGACTTCCCAAAATTTTTGCTCAACGTATCTATGCCATCATTATAAGTGTTTTGTTGTATTCTTTCAAGTATATTTTCCGAATTTTCTGACTATTAAATATAAATATTTATATTTAATTCAATATTAATTTCTCACAAAAAAAGAACCGATAATCCAATTTCTTGGATTACCGGTTCTTATTTTATTCAGCTATTTGCTACTATCAGCCTTTTGCTTTTACTTCCTGCAGGCTTGGGCCCATAATGCGCTTGTAGGCCTCTACACCTGGCTGGTTGAATGCATCTACATCAGCCAGCTCGCCCTCGTAGGCGATGGACAGTGCCAGCATGTACAGCAGCTGGCCCAGGTTGTAGGCATCCAGCTTTGGCAGGGAGAACAGTGCATTGAAGCGATGGTTGGAAGCCAGAGCCTTGGCGTTGGACTCTCTTGCTACCTCCAGAGCCTGGCTCATGGTTACGCCGGAGATGTCTGCCAGCTTCTGAGCCTCTGGGAATACGTTAGGAATAGTGTAGTCCTCGCACCAGTTCTCGATACGGATGAACTGAACTACCTTGTTCAGCTTGCCTTCCTGATGCTGCTGAGTCTGTGCGTGCATATCAGTAGTACCAACAGCCACGATAGGAGTTCTGCCATAGAGCTTCTCGTTGCCCTCACGGTCAACAGACTTGCCCAGGGACTCAGCTAGTAGCTGGATATACCACTCAGATACGGACTTGAGATAGTCGCCATATGGCATCATAACTTCCATATCACGGCCATACTTCTCGGCTGCAATGTACTTGAGAACAGCGTTCAGCAGAGCTGGGTTCTCCCATACATCGCCTCCCAGACAAGCCTGATCCATATCCTTGGCACCCTCCAGGAACGCCTTGATATCGAACCCGCACACAGCAGCCAGCACCAGTCCTACATCGCAGAAGATGGAGAAACGACCGCCTACTCCATCAGGTACACTGTACTGAGGCCAGTTATTCTCCATAGCCAGCTTCTTCAGCAGGGTAGGCTTCTCCTCGTTAGGATCAGTAACAGCCACAACCTCAACCTCAATATCTGGGTTCTTCAGGAGAGCATCATAGATAACCATAAAGTTGGACATGGTATCCAGAGTACCGCCGGACTTGGAAATAACCATCAGGCTAACCACAAACTTGCGCTTCTTGTGGCTCAGGCAAACCTTGGCACTGCGAGCCAGCTGGCGGATAATATCGCCAGTTCTGCGAGGATCAATATTCTGACCGCTAAAATAAATCTGAGGCAGGCCATCACGCTCCTCAGTGCTCATGGAGTTCCAGAACTCACCGCACTGAACATCAAAGATAACCTTGTCACCTAGATAGGAACCGCCAATACCCAGAGATACTACAGCATCTACACGGTTGCGAACAGAATCAGTCAGCTCCTGCAGATGAGCCATAGATGCAGGGCTGTTCAGATGGCCATCCTCTACATAAGGCAGCTGGGAGAACAGAACCTTCTCAGGAGTACCATCCTTGGACAGATGACCACGGATAATACCATCCTTGCGCATTACCTTGATAGCCTCTACAGCAGCCTGAATCTTGTCAGACAGCTCAGCCACATCAGCCTTAGTTACCTTGCCTTCGCCTACCAGGTTGTCGTAGTCAAAGGAAAAACCGGACTTCAATGTTAAACTCATAAAACATACCTCCTAGGAATTTATACAGTTTTATATAGATATATTATACTAGCTTTAATCCAAATTTGGTAGTATTTTTCCTGTTTATGCAAAAAAGTAACAATATTTCATTTTTTTGTTACACAAACACCAGCTTAGTTTTCTGCCAGCTTTCCCTGTTTTTTCATCTTCCGCACCGTATAGTAAAAAGCTATACTCAAAGGCACACAGGAACCTATCCAAGCCGCCGGGCTGGCCAGAGTTGCCCCCCAGAAGCCCAGAGAGCTTACCAGTCCCAGAGCTACCCCGGCACGCATGACCAGCTCCATAATCCCGGCAAAGGTAGGCACAAAGCTTTTGCCCAAGCCCTGCAGGGTGTTCCGGTAGATAAACAAAAGAGCCAGTATCCAGTAGCAACAGCCTGTGGTGGTAAGATATACCTGTCCCAGTTCCACCACCTCCGGTGCTGCATCGCCAATAAAGAGATGCATCAGCCAGGAACCGCAGATAATATTAAAAAATCCCACCACAATACTAAAACTGCCAGACATCATAATACATTGATTAACTCCCTGACGGATACGGTTAAACTTGCCTGCACCGTAGTTCTGAGCTGTATAGGCCGCCATAGCAATACCAAAGGACATCATAGGCATCAAGGCAATGGTTTCCACCTTCTGAGCAGCAGAAAAGGCTGCTACAGAGATTGGCCCCAGTCCATTCAGGGCCACCTGGAGAATAACCGCACCAATGGCGATTATAGATGTCTGAAAGGCCATAGGCATACCTACCCGGATATGCTGCCACAGGAAGGGCCAATCCACCTGCCAGTCCTGTCTCTGAATCCTGAGAACTGGCACCTTGCGCCAGATATATATCCAGGCAATGAGGCCTCCTAGGAACTGGGAAACGATCATGGCCCAGGCTGCCCCTGGAATACCCCATTCAAAAACCAGCAGGAAGATTGGTTCCAGCACAATGTTAATACACAGTGATGTGGCTAGAAAAATAGTAGGGTGACGGCTGTCACCCAAGGCTCTCAGCAGATTGGCTCCTACAATAAAGGTGCTAAAAAAAGGAGAACCTCCTACCACAATAGCAATAAAATCCTCTGCTCCATCAATAATGTCCAGAGGGGTGTCCATCCACAAAAGGATTTCTCTGGCAAAATACCCACCTATAAAGGCGGTCAAAACACTGGCCCCCATAGCAATCAGCACACAGGCTGCGGCACTGCGCCGTACTCCCTCCATATCCTTGGCTCCGAATCTCTGGCCAGTAATAATGGTAAGGCCTGCGGTCAAGCCCATAATACAGCCTACCAGCAGGAACATAATGGGACCGGTACAGCCTACTGATGCCAGAGCCTCTACTCCCAGGAACCGTCCTACCAGCAGGGTATCTACAAATCCATATAGCTGTTGAAAAATATTGCCCGCTATCAGGGGCAGGGTAAAAAACAATATGAGCTTGGCGGGGCTTCCGCTGGTCATATCCTTGGTGTTGGCCATTCTATCATCCTTCCTCTCTATATTTCCCCTAGGGGGAGAGTGAGCCTGTGGCCTATTGGCCTTGGCTCTATTCCAAATACCTTGTAACTGTCAAACGAAGCTTTTCCCGTAGAACGGTAACGCTGTCATCCAACGAACCGCTTTGAGGCATCAACTTGTTGTAGTGAAAAACCTGTTTTTGGCTGGTGCGGTAATCTGTTGGACAGGGCACCACCTGAAAGCCCTCCTTGGCAAAGTTCAGCACAGAACGCTCCATATGAAAGGCAGAGGTTACCAATATGGGATGCTCCAAGCCCTTCTCCCGCAGGATACGACAACTGTACATGGCATTCTGCCGGGTATTGAGGCTGTTAGGCTCTGTCAAGATCATATCCTCCGGCACCCCCAGCCGTACTAGCTCCCTATGGGCGATAACAGCCTCTGGGCCGCTGTCTGCATATACCTGGCCTCCAGATACCAGCACTGGTACATGAAGCTGGTTGTACAGCTCTGCCGCCGTAAGGAGCCTAGCCGCCGGCACAGCACAGAGATTGCCCTGCTCCCCTAGATTGGGGGTATCCTGGGTAGCTCCTCCCCCTAGCATAACAATCACATCTCCCTGGGGGCGGGCGGGCTGGTCATAGATATTCTCCAGCCGGCTCATAAGCATATTAGATACATAGGAAGTGGACAAAAGGTAAAACATGGTTGTTACCAAAAAAACTGCCGCCGCTGCTTTTCGGGTAGCTGTCTTTTTGTCCTGTCGCCACAAATAGATAGCCAAAGCCCAAAGGCAGACAAAAAACACTCCCGGAGGTAGCAGGAAGCTGGCTCCGAATTTTAATAGATAAATCATTTCTTCACCGCCTAAAATTTATATAAATTCTTTGCAGGACTTTTTTCCTTTTTGTAGAATTGTATACTGTTATAGCATAGATTGCTATAATATGATGTAGGCAGATTTTGCTATCTGAGGCGGACGGTCAAATTCTAAGGGCTGTCCTTCACAAGGCCTCTTTAAGAAAAGGAGAGATTATTATGGCATTTATTCCTGTAAATCAGGTGAAAGCGGAGAAGAAAGCAAACGGCAAGGGTGAGATTACCATCAATCATCTGCTGGGAGCTAATGAACTAGGTGGCAATGATATGTTTGCCAAGGTGGTAATACCTCCAGGCTGTTCCATTGGCTACCATGAGCATCATGGCAATACTGAGACTTACCATATTCTGCAGGGTGAGGCTCTCTACAATGACAATGACACTGAGACCAAGGTTGGAGCTGGTACTACTACCTTCTGTCCAGATGGCGAGGGCCATAGCATTGAGAACTGCGGTACTGAGGATCTGGTGTTTATTGCCCTGATTACTAAGACAATCTAAGATAATTTTGTATTGTGAGGGGATATTATGACTGCATATATTGAGCCTGCAGGGGAGGATAGTTCAATAGCAAGGAATAATAGAAAGACTGCCGGGACAGCCATCTTCTGGAAGGATGCCCAGGGCAGGTTTTTGAGCTGCAATCCAGTTTATCAGCAATTTATTGGCCTTAGTATGGACGAAATCATCGGCCATACTGTGGAGGAAATCGGGGCGGTTAGTCACAAGTATCCGCCCCTAATTGATGATGCGGATATTCTGGCCGGCCAGACTTTCAGCAATGTTCCGGGACAGCTGCTGGATGGCACCAACAAGCCTCGACATGTGATGGTCAGCAAATCCCCTCTTATTATCAAGGGCAAAATAGCCGGTATTGTAGGCACCATTGAGGATATTACGGAGCAGGTAGCCCAGTCCAAGACACTGCTGCAGCTAACAGAGGCTATTCAGTATGTACCGGGAGGTATTCTAGTCTATGAGTGGAAGGGAACGGGAGATTACAAATTGCTGCTGGTCAGCCCGGTGGCCAAGGAGATGTTTAATATCCCAGAGAAAACCTCTGATGGCATAGATGAGATATTACAGCATTGCCTCCATCCAGATGACAGTTGGTGTGCTAGATATTTGACCAAAAGGCTTATGGCAGGAGCTGAGACAGCCTCCTGCAAATGCCGTTTCTATCCTATTGGCTCCCAGGAATGTATCTGGGTCAAAATCCGAGTCCGGCCAGTGCCCAAGGCCTCTGGCAAAATACTGCTGTATATTTCCCTTACTGATATCACCGCTGAGCAGAGGAATGCTCAGGCTCTAGCTGAATCTCAGAGAGCCTACAGGGAGGTAGCAGATGGGGCTGGGTTGATTGTCTGGCATTATGATATAGTGAACAACACATTAGAGTTCCTTAATGATGAAAATACCATGAAGCTCTATATGCCTGATAATGTTCCTAGGAAGCTATATGGTGGCCCTGAGGAGTTTCTCCAGTTTATCCAGCCGGAATGCTGGCAGGATTTGCGCCAGCTTCACCAAAACCTGCGTCAAGGCAAATCAGGCCGCTGTGATATTCAATATATCTCTGAGCCGGAACAGCCGCCTCATTGGGCCAGACTTATCTATACCTTGCCTGCAGGAGTTACCAACCCTACCGATGCCTATGGGGTAGGCATTAATATTACGGCGGAAAAACTGCGGGAGGAGCAATACAATAACGAAGTCCGGATGCTTCACAGTGCCGTCAAGACCAATATTCTGGCCAAGGCTCATTTTGACCTGACAGAGGACAAGCTGATGGACTACATTCGCCATTCCCCCAACGCCTTGGAGCTTAGTGTAGGCTGTGACTATGAATTTTTCTATGAACAGCTTATGGGGATGATTCTCTCCCAGGAAGAACAGCTTATGGTAGGCGAAAAGCTGAACAAGGGCAATCTCATGCACATATGCGCTCAGAACGACAGCACCTTCTCTATGGAATATAAAAGGCATTGTGAGGATTTGTCCCCTATTATGGTGGAGTGCACCGTCAGCCTTTTTACCAACAAAAACGGTCATGCCGAATGTTTTATCTGTTTCTATGATATTACCAACAAATTCATCAACTATACCATTGCAGACAAGCTGAATGAGCTGGGCTATAGCAGTGCAGCCCTGGTAAACAATCTGACAGGCACCATGACCTACTACAGCAAGGATACCGGTGTTCTTGAGAATACACCGGAGCACCCCCTTTTCTATGATCAGAAACTGCTGGAATATATTTACCAGGCTATTCCAGATAAGGCAAAGGCTCAGGCTCTGTACCAAAAGCTGAATCTGGATGCCATAACAGCCTATCTGGACGACAATGAACAGGAGAAAATGTTTGATTTTTCCTTTGATTTATGGGAAGGACCTGAGAACAAATATGCCCGACAGCGAATGCAGGCCTGTTATCTGGATAGCAGCCGTACTTCGGTTTTTATTATCCAAAGTGATATTACCAAGCAATACCAAAAGGAGCGGGAACAGCTGCAGAAGCTGGAGGAGGCTTTGAGTATGGCGGAAAAGGCCAATACCTCCAAGTCCATGTTCCTGGCAGGTATCAGCCATGATATGCGTACTCCTCTGAATGGTATTCTATCCTTTACGGATTTTGCCCTGAAAACAGAAAGCCAGTCTCAGCAGAAATATTATCTTAACAAGATTCGCCAATCCGGGGAGCTGCTGCTGTCCTTGATTAATGATACTCTGAATCTTACCCGCATTGAAAGCGGCAAGGTTACTATAAATCCCGAATGGGTGGATACCAAGGCCATGCTGGATACTGTTATTGCTGGCGTATCCATGTCTGCCAACGAAAGACAGCTTTCCCTCAATATCCATCGAGGGCCGGATTTACCTGCCTATATTTTTATGGATAAGCTAAAAATGCAGGAGATACTGCTGAATATTCTCAGCAATGCTGTGAAGTTCACCAAGCCGGGAGGCTCTGTTAATTTGGATATTAGTTTGATTCCCCCTCAACAGCAGACTCCCCAGGAGCTGGCAGCGGTTCAGTCAGTACATCACAAGTGGATACGGCTGATTATTTGGGATACCGGTATCGGCATGAGTCAGGAGTTCCTGCCCCATCTCTTTGATGCCTTTGCCCAGGAGGAGTCCACTGAGGTAGCCAATCCCAATGGTACTGGTCTGGGGCTAGCCATTGCCAAGAAATACATGGATATGATGGGTGGCAGTATTCAGGTGCGCAGCAAGCTGAATCATGGCACTACCTTTGAGCTTCATCTTATGGTAGAGGAAACTGAGGAAAAGGCCAGCTCTCATAGCTCTGGTGGGAACCATTGCCATTTTGGCCACCTGCATATTCTGCTGGCAGAGGACAATGCCCTGAATCAGGAGATTGCTCAGATGCTGCTTAGCTCCAAGGGGGCTAGGCTGGATATTGTCTCTAATGGTCAGGAGGCGGTGGATAAGTTTGAGGCCTCCAAGCCAGGAACCTATCAGCTTATATTGATGGATATTCGGATGCCTGTTATGAATGGCTATACTGCGGCAGAAAAAATCCGCCACAGCCAGCATCCTGACGGGGCGGATATTCCTATTATTGCTATGACAGCTGATGCCTATGAGGATGATATCAAGCACTGTATGGCGGTAGGCATGAATGGCCATATTAGCAAGCCTATTAATCCTGATAAGCTCTACAATGAAATTGCCAAATGCTGTAACAGCATCTAAAAAAACATGATGATAATTCCAAGGCAGATTGCTAAGGAGCTATCATCATGTTTTTTATTTAAGCGCCACGGGGGTGGTTGTGGTCAAAGCTGGCCAAGGACATAATGCCCTTGGGCTGGGGCAAGTTGTCATAAATGGATTTTATCTGAGTGTATAGCTGTTCCTTCCGCTGTGGGCTGGTTTCTGGCCGCCGCCACTCCTCGTACATACCGTGGGTGGCTTTGCCTGCCTCCAGCGTCTCTGGTGAGTGGAGCTGCATCTCAAAGCTAATGCCCTGGGGGCTGGTAATATCCAGATGAATGGCCTTGTACCGGCCTGCCTCATTCAGATATTTGTTATCAAGCTTGTCTACGGTATAGCCCCGCTTTTCCAACAGATTTACAGTACGGCGGGCTATAGTGGCCAGCTGGCTGTTTTTGGCTACCTGGGTGTAGCGAATCAAATCCCCGGTTTCCTCCACATACTCTGTGGCGGTCTTGGGCTGCTGCCCTGCCTTCAGGGCCTTGTCTGTCTTGCGCTCAATCTTGCTGCGGACACTGCTGGCGGTCTTGACGGAATACTCCAGCCCCTCCATAGAGGTGCCCAGCTCATGGGCTATCTCCAGCATATCCATGGTAATAGCAGGTTCACTGGCTCTCGCTCTGTCATAGCTGGCCTGTGCCTGACTCTCGTAGCCTACCAGCTTGTGATCTGTATCAGATTTGCTGCCGGAGACTACAATCTGGCCACTGCGGCTCTTATACGGAATGCCTCCCAGGCGGGTTACATCCGCTGTAGCCGTAAGGGCGCCACCACTGAGAGCCATCAAGCTGGCTGCCTCTGCTGCTGTGCAGGTGCCTACAGAGCAGTTCATGGCTGACCAGGAAACGGCTGCAGCTATTAACAGCATCCGTCCCTTGCTTAATTTGTTCAGGCGGGTGACCTTGGCTATTTTATGTAAATTCATAAGAAAATCCCCCTTTACACCTATTATTGTATCAGGGGGATATGAAAACTCTCTGTAAAATTCTTGGCAAACAAGAATTATTTTAATGTGTTTTACAACCTTTATTTGGCAACAGAATTTTTTTATGGTTATTTAGCGCTTTTTCTACTGCTATTTTGGCACCGTTTTTACTGGTCTGAATGAAGGATTATATGGCCCTTGGCCAAGGTCTGAGGCACATCGATAAGCCGCTGGTTGCGGCTGCCTCGAAACAGGAGGCTAATATCTCTCTGCTCCTCTATATATGGTCCATCCACCAGTACATCTATCTGCTGCAGCAAATGTCTTACTGCCTGCTGACGGCTTCCCAGCAAGGCTTCCAGAGTATAGCCTGTGTAGCACCAGATGGTCAGTCCACTGACCTTTAGCTCTCGCCCTAGTTCTGCCAAGACAGCGGCCTGACAAAATGGCTCTCCACCGCTAAAGGTGACTCCCTCCAGCAGGGGATTGTCCAAAATATCCCGCAGCAGCTTGGCCGGCTCTACCTGTCTCCCGCCATGAAAAGCATGAGTCTGAGGGTTGTGACAGCCAAAACAGTTATGAGGACAGCCCTGGGTAAAAATAGTGTACCGATAGCCTTCCCCATCGACAATGGATTCCCCTACAGTACCTGCAATCTGCAGCCGATGGGCTGGTACTGCCAGCTGGGGAATCTCTGTGACTGTGTGATTAGTTAATAACGGCATGCTTTACCCGATCATGCTCCTCGGCCTTTTTGGCGTTGTTCCAACGGTCAATGGTGCCTACCAAATAGCCGGTAATGCGACGGATACGCTCAAATTTAGCTGGCTGCAGCTCATAATCCAGATTGATTTCCCCGTCCTCAGCAGGAGATATTCTCAGCTTGGCCAAATCCCCGTTGTTTTCCTGCTGAAGCATCTGGATGTAGCCAATAATCTCCTTCTTGGACATATCTTCCAAGCCTGTTACAGTTACGCTGATACCATTTACTAACATTAATCTCGTCCCTTTCATATCATAAATGCTCCTATAGAAAAATCTATAAAGTCTACATTTATGCGTATATTTTTGCATATATTGGAATTTGCTTTCGTAATTACTTGCACCAATATATTACTATATATAGTGTCATGTGTCAATATTGGATACTATATATAGTATTTGCTATTCACAACATATGCACAGGGACTATACAAGTTTCTGTATATTTATGCATAGTTTATACACGAGCAGCCAGCAGGGAATTCCCTTTTTTGTGTTGCTGAAACCAAAAATAAGGGCGAACAATCTGTATAAACAGACATGGTTATAAATTTCTGTGGATAAAATATGATGGACTATTTAACGATATGCTTGCCACCATAATATTTGCTTTTCCAATAGCTGTCATTTAGCTTGTCAATCCGTACCCCCTTGCTGGATGAGGCGTGGATAAACTCCCCTTGCCCTAGGTAAATGCCGCAGTGGGAGGCTCCCGGCTCATAGGTGGTGAAGAATACCAAGTCCCCAGCTTCCAGCTTGCCGGCAGTCATGCTCTTGCCTAGCTTGTATTGCAAATCTGCTGTCCGAGGCAGCTTCATGCCGTTCTGGGCAAATACATACTGGAGGTAGCCGGAGCAGTCAAAGGCCTTGGGGGTATCTCCCCCGAACTGATAGGGCACTCCTATGTATTTTTTGGCGGTGGTCAGAAGCTGAGGCACCTGCTGGCGAGCCAAAAAGGGCTGACTCTCTGGCACCTTGGTACCCTGCCCCTTGAGAGCTTCCCAGCTTTCCTCTATGTCCAGGCCTTCTCCTTCCATAGAGCCACCTGTATTCTCTACCCGTCCTGCCAGATTGGCATTCCGGCGGGCTACCTGTATGGCATTGAAGGTTTTACGATCTACCACCCCGGTGATTTTGATTTTCTGATCCCGCTGAAAGGACATAACAGCCCGGTAGGTAGAATTGTCAAAGCTGCCATCCAGCTTGGCTATCTTGTAGCCTAGAAACTGCAGCTGCTTCTGTACCTGCAGTACCTCCGGCCCCCTTGCGTCCTTTTCCAGATTCTGAAAGGCATAGGCTGTGCCTGCTTCCAGCATCAGGCTCAAACAAAGTGCTGTGCCTATTCCAACCCATTTTCCAAGAAACAAATTCGCCAGTCCCATAGTACCCCTCCATATTGCTTATTATAGGTTCTAAATCCATCACAGCAAGGTCATATACTTTCCGAACTCTCCTGCTGGTATCTTTAAAGTCTTCATGGCCTGCTCCGCCGTCATACTCATGGACTCCATCAAGTTCCTTATAGCCTCTGCCTTGCCCTCTCGCCGTCCTTCGCTCCGTCCTTTACGTATACCTTCACTTCTACCTTTGCGTATACCTTCACGTCGTCCTTCAGCTATGTATTTCTCAATAACCTCACACATTTCATTCACTCCTTCCTCTGTAGTTTTAAACAGCCGTTTACGTTTTGATGTAATGGGAAACATTTCATCATCGTATGCATCATGCCTGGTAAATATATCCATTAACTTGGCAACATCTGAATCATCCTGCACTTCAGCATTCACATATAACTCTGAAAAACCATTATCCACCATTGTACCATTTTCTCGAATAATTCTATCTACATGATACAACGCCTTGCCAGACTTGTACATATCAAATTTAGATATGAATACCACTACTACATTGGGAATCGCCTTGAATCTATCCCCCGGCTCTGCAATATCAGCCGTCAACAAAGCTGCGTTATACCGCACTCGCCGTTGATGATCATCATTGTCGGATTTTTGTACTTCGGCATTGACAATTCGCCCATCACCCAAGGTGCATTTAACATCCAAAATACAGGAACGCCCCTGCAAATTTTTCAGCATAAATTGCGGAACATTATCCATAACCTGTAAAGCCTTATCATTCAAAATAACCTGCAATATTTCCTGACAGAATTCCGTATCTTCCGCCATCTTCTGAAACAGTGCATCATCTATAGGATTTAGACTCATGGCATCCCGCCTAATCCTTGCCCTATTCCCCATTAACACCACCACCCCTCAGATAAATTTTATCATAATCACCAATTGCAGTAAAGCAGCATTCAGAAATATTTTAATTTTCTTATCGCTATATATTAATAATATTAGTATATAGTTAATGTATATTTATATTTCCCAAAATAAAAACTCCCTCAGAAACCATCCATACCAATGATTCCTGAAGGAGCCCTTATCTTACTCTTTTTTATTATCCAGAAGCTTTACGTCTTGAACAGTATGATTTCCTTCTGCGTTTCTTTTTCCCCCTAAAATAATTCCCTTATCCACACAATAATTATATGCATAATCATCCGCTGGTTCATAACCCTTTTCTATCAAATCCTTAGTATACATTTTATTATAAAAGAAACCAAAAATCGGGCCTACTAAAAATCCACCAAAGCCTAAGGTTATTGCACCAATGGCCAAAGCAGCAATAAAGATTATCGCTGCCCACTTTAAGTCTCCTCTAAAAAGAGCAGGAAAAAATCCAAAGAAAAATGTTGTCCAGGAATATCCCTCTGGTACTTCTTTAACAACATTTGTGTTTTTGTTTACTAATTTAATCATTTTATATCTCCTTCTTTTTTATTATTACCCCAACTGTCTATAAAGATGGGGCAACATCTACAAACTATTTATAACCTATCTGCCAGCTTAATGTATTCATTAATTTTTTGAATATCAGCTGCATCTAAAGAAACTGTTTTCTTATATTGAGGCCCCACAAAATCTATCTGGGGATTTTCCCCATCGGCAAGCAATCTCATGCCATGCAATATATCAAAAAAGGATACAGTAATATATTCGTGCACGCCACCTCTTACAACCTGATGTTCAGGGCGCGAAGGAACATAATATGTCCAAGAATTACTCTTATTGCTAAAAATCACTTTATTAAAATCAATCCAATCTCTCCCACTATAGTGTAGTACCGAATAGATATTTAACAAAGTAGCACCCTCATACTCATCATCCTTCCCCATATATGACAAAAAATTATATATACCATTATGTCCAAAAGGATAAACATCAGGTGGTGTATCCACAATAGTCCATTTAGTTACTTGATTATATTTTGCTCCATATGTAGAAATAAATTCCGCAATAGCCTTGTTTGATTCAGCCTTAGGTGAGAATTTACATATTACCTCGCCATCCTTATATAATATTTTATTACGTAATCCATATATAGCGATCTCTTCTATTGCAAATTTTTTATCCATCTTCACACGAATTAGATCCTCATCTACATATGTGCCAGGACGCAATATTATTGCATTTTCTTTAACATCATATTTATAGACCATCTTTGTTTCGTTAATCCCCAAGGAATTAAGCAGTTTTACCTGCTTATCAGTAAATTCATAATGTTCAAGCTTATATTCATCAGTGTTTACATAACAAACACCGGCCAAACAAGCTATAATCAATATTACTAAGAAAATCTTTTTTGCCATAAATAATCCCTCCTAAATTCCCTAATATCATTACTACGCCTATCTCTTTAAGGTTATACCACCAACCTTCTTGACCAATGTTATACCTCCCACCTTTGGCTCCTTTGTATCATTTGATTCTACCTTAGTTATCTGACCTACACCTACTGGCCGAGGAACATTATATCTCACCCGAGTAATATTACCTGCTTGCTTTTTAGCCTTTGTCTTGGTTATATTGCCTGTTTTTCTTTTAGTCTCAGACTTAGCATCAAAATGACTATTGACACTCATCAAATTTTTGCCATCAGTATCACAGCCAAAATTTACAGCATATTCTTTTAGACAATAATTATTCTGACCTTCGTATTTATTTAAAAACATTACGACAATGTAATCATTACTTGCCTCCTCTACCTTATCAACAACTACTGCATAGAACCTGCCCAAATCACTTCCAACTGCGTTAGCATCTTTTTTTCTCACAGTAGTCTGCAAAGCATTTGCATTTTCTTTTTGCTCGCATTCTTTACCTAATACCACTTTTAAATATTTCTCAAAGCTATCCACAATCTTCTGCGAAGCAGGTTTGCCTTTGATACCATGTCGAGCATAAAAAGAATATACCTTTCCTATTTCGTAATAGTTCAAAGGATACTTTGAATTATATGGCTGTATTTTATTCATTGTCATACTCCTTACATTCTGTTATTTTACGATATACTGCCGCTGGGATAGAGGTATTTCATCAATCCAACGCCTATGCTTAACATCATACAATGTAACCACCAGCATTCCGGTCTTAGCATCTATATTCATGAATATCTCGTATTCTTTTCCTCCAGGATTAGGAATGCTTATGGTCCCCAGCTGCTGCTCCCCATTAAGATTCTTTTGGAACACCTTAACCTCTACTGAGGTTACACCAGCATCCCTACATTCTACCAACTGACTTATTCCCTGCCGACTGAGTCTATCAAAAGCTGTTTTCTTTACTGGCATACCTTTGGTAATAATTGGAATAAATTTATTTTCCTCCATATCCCAAACACCATAATCATTATCCACCACATCCTCAATCAATGGTTCCTCCTGACAGCCAATAGCTGCCAAACCGCGTACAATACTGGTTAAAACCTCGCTCTCAGATGCACTGTTTCGTTTAAACTTCCGAACCATTTTATCTTCATTAGACAATTTTAAAGAAACCCTGGTATTGCCAAAGATGTCTGTCAGTACTTTTTGCACTGAGGGAATCAAGGAGGAACCTCCTGCCAAAATTACATTATCAATTTCAAAAGGATCTTCTATCTGAGCACTTTCCAAGCATTTTTCCACCAAATCGTTGATTCGATTCAGCTCTATGCTTATAGCCTTGTCGAAATCATCCCTATAAAAAGTTACCTCATCCAACAGTATCCCTCTACCCATAAAGGTAAATTTATATTTAGGAGTCATAGAGAGTTCGCACTTGCACTGCTCTATAGCGTTTATAAAGCGTATGCCTTCATCACGATTCAACAACTTTTGCCACAACTGCTCTGGCTTCAAATTATCTTTACAGCTGAAAGCCCTTGCCAATTTCTTTGTACCGTATTTCTGACTTGCACAAAAGCTATTGATAAAAAACAATCTTGTTAGCTCTTCTCCGCCCAGTGTTATGCGTTCCTTGGCTTTGGTTTCATGAGGCCTGATATCACTGTAATTCTGCTGCTTCTTTAGTTTCACCACAGCCACATCCAATGTGCCGCCACCAAAGTCAAAAACTAAAATATTTCTGTTTTTCAGATTGTCCAAGCCATAGTGTACAGCTACTGCAATGGGCTCAGAAACAAATTCTGTTTTAACATCTGCTTCTTTTATATCCTTATAATAGCCCGCCTTCACCAAAGCCTGTTTTAAGACACCCTTTTGAATATCACCATATTCTACTGGCACCCCCATAACTACGCCTGACATATCAATACCTAATTCGTCTGCCAGGTTCTCTGCCTTGCTACGCAGTACCTTCAGTATGGACGCTATCAAATCACAGCCTTGATACTTCTTTCTATCCACTTCATAGACAAAATTATCACTCATATTCTCTAAATCAAGTTTGATTTTTTTGATGAATCTTTTTTTGAGATAGTCCGTGCCACTCTGTATATACCTATCAGCAGCCTCTTCACCTGCATATATTTTGCCGTTTCTATCAATCAATACCACTGAAGGAATGATTTCTCTAGGAGCCTTCGCCCTAACATCTGCTACCATAGTGTGCTCTTGCTTATCATCCCCTACAAAACGAATAGCGATAGATGAATTGGTTGTGCCAAAATCTATGCCGTATTTATATCTCATTTTCATTGCTTCAAATCCTTCCTATTCATATTACTCGACTTTTTCTCTTTACCTGCATTATTAGCATTACTACACTGCTGTTTTACACTTTTTTGCGAATTATTCTTTTTCTCTACTTTGTTTTCCCAATATATCTTAGCCAAATGCTTCTTAGGATTACCATCCTCATCCTTATAGGAAAATCCCATAGTGCTTAATTTGACGTCATCACCTGGCATAGGACGACCATTCATTGGCATTGCATGCATCTCACTGTTGAATTTCACGCCTAGTTCATTTGCCCATTTAGCATTCTCAAATAATCCATTAACCCCTAATCGTTCAAAGCCCTTTCTAAAATCCTTAACAATAGGTAATAGCTGCTGTCTTACTGTATTAGGAGCAATCTCTCCAGAAAATGTTGCTAAATTCGTTACCAATTCCTCCAGCTTTTCCTCTGGCTCATAAACATTGGCATAAACTTCCTTGGCCTGCCCTTGCAAACGCTTTTCCTTAGCGTTAACTTTTTTGGCCTTAACCGCATTGCTTTTCTCTATACAATGCATAAATATCAGAATGATGTCTCTGTTTTGTGCAAAGTCATTATAAGAAATATTATTTGCAATCTCCCACAAAGAAATATTATTTTCCTTGGTATAACTTTCACAAAGAATTTTCACCAAAGCTCTAACAGAGCGACCTTCCAATTTCCTCAAAATCGAGCTCAACATTTGGGGTATTTCATCAGAAGATATAGCTTTCCGCATTTTGCTCAAGATACACTGCCATTGCTCTTCATCTATAAATTCGTTCCAAATGTCTATATCCCTATTAACTTCTCCCCTGGCAATATTCTCCCTTTCCTTCTCAATCAAAACCTGAAGCAATAGTTCCAAAAAGGAATCTTCTATATCGATACTATCAGGTTGTATTCGTTCTTTGATAAAATCATTTACCTGCTGACTATACTGCCACAAATAAATTAATATTTCCCTATTTCCCAATTTGATTAAATTTTGCTTCCACAATTCTAATAATATCGCAATTCCCTGTTTGCCATATATGGACAGCTCCTCTAAGAGCTTTTTGAAAAATACTGTTTTTCTTATTAGCTTTTTCTGTTTTTCACTCAAAGTGCTTGATGAATCAATAAAATCATCTAAAACTCCTCTAGGAGTATTTCGATAGATATTTAAGAAATTTTGGTATCTTATTTTTAAATTTTCATCAGACTCCACCTTTACTTGCCATTGCCTTATAGCCTTTCTATGTGCCTTATAGGGAACTACATATTTATCTATCACCGCAATATCAGCAGATATTTTATCTATATCCGAAAGCTCATTGTCAATATTCTGCTGCTGATTCTGTAACTCGCACTTTTTCTGTTCAAGAACAAAAAAATAACCTGCCAATTTATTGATAATATTTATATCCACTTTGCTGAGAATGTATTTCTCAAAATCTTTTACTTCACTATATTTTTTCATCAACTCCCCTATTGATGCTTCACTTTCCCCCACGTACAAATTTTGAATATCCTTCAAGGCTACTCCATAACCTCTGCCCGACAAACAAGCTACCTTGATGGCCTCTGGACTCTTCTCTAGCAAAAGTTTTTCCAATAATTTCTTATTTCTAGCCAATTCCTTAAATGATATTAGCTCCTTGTATTCCTCATTAGGCAAATTGAATTTTTCTGCCAATTCCTTCAAACATTCCCGAATTTTCATCCTAATTCCTTTCGTAACATGTAAAACAATATGCTATATCCTCAAATAATTCTTTCCCACAATTTTGACATTTTTTTCTGGGAATAGATTTTACAAGGCCTTCCTCTAAAAGGTAATTTTTTACTATTTCCTTGGCTGGTCTTTCATCTTGATTATCTATAGTCAATTTTATTATTTGCGCTAATTCACAAACCGTAGCTCGCCACTGATAGCTATCCATAATGTGATTACTGTTTTTCAAATGCATAACTATCGAATTACAAATTATTTTCAATATCTCTTGCTGAGTAATATTTTCTCTTTCCGAAAATCCGCTCTCCTGAATTTGCTTACTGCCTATTTGACTTCTTATTTTTTGCTGCAACTCGCAAACAGCACAATAGAATTGATGTATTTCCTTGAGAAACTTTTCCACTATATCCTGAATCAGCATGGAGTTCCCTATGCACATGCGCTTAATAGTAAAAATATATTTTTCTCCCAGCAAATATCGAGATTTCAGCTTTGTCAATTTTTCATTTTCTTCTACAAGTATTTTTTCCTGCTCAATTTTATTTTTAAAATTTTTCTCTGAAATATATTTTGTCAGAAAAGTGTCAAGCTTGTTCAAACTGCCTGAAGATATACCATAGTTAAAATCCTGTAATCCCCCATCGAATACCCCGTATTTTTCTCTATTGTATTCAAAATAATCAGAAATCAAACCCATTATATTTTCACCCCATTAACCACGAAAAGGCTGCCAGCCATACACGTCTGACAGCCTCTCCAGCTTTATAGTGGCAAATGTACAGATATTGCTTCCCCCACAGTAAACAATGCACCTTTCAGGGATTTTCTAGCCATAGAAGAACTACCTACAAAGAAATAATCCGTATCATCTTCTCGCACTGCTTTATATTCCTGACGAAATATCTCCTTGGAATTCTTCTTATCAATAATACGAAGACCTATATTAGCTTTCATTTTCTTTCTATGCCAAATGATATTAAAGCCTTCTACCTGCTTAAAAGGCAGCAACTCTACATAAATTACATATGTCGCTGGATATTCCTCTAGTTCAGATAATAATACAGGCAAATCTTCCTCATAGTGACTATCTTCTGCCAGCCTCATTTCGGCCTGTTTGGAATCTACCACTTCGTATAATCCATTTATTTTTCTATTTAATACCTCATGAGCAATCTCAGATAATCTTTCTTCCTTTCCTCTCCCCGATTGATCATTAAATACCAACAGAACAGAACTTTTATCCCTTGCCGCCTCTACTAAATGACAATTAGCAATAAAAGTTACCAATAGCAACATTCCCAACACCATTGAAATATATCTTGCCCTTTTCATTATTTTGCCTCTACTATAGATTTCTCCTTAGGAAGGCGTACCTGTATCTCAGAAAGTATTTTCTCACCTGCACTATCTAATGCTTTCATAGCTACAGATTTATTGCCAATACCACCTATCATGGAACTATCTGAGGCTTTTTCTGTAAAGGTACCATTAAAGATATATTTTCCCGTGCCCAAATTAATCATTTTAAATGGGATAGATGTGGTAATATCTTTGCCTACTGTAAAAAATGAAATTTTGTCTCTGGCCACAAAAGGCTGAACTTCTAAATATAAGCAATAATCCACATCTTCACCAGCAAAAGCATCCAAAATATCAGCTCTCTCTGCCATAGAAATATCCATATAACCAAGCTTATTTAATTTTTCCACATAAGGAGCTCCATCTACTAATTCATAAGTGTCCTCTGGAATGGCTTTATTAAGATATTTAAATAATTCCTTATCAACATCTGCATCATAAGTAGTTTTTGCATTATTAACATACATAATAGCTACCTTTGGTAAAGAAACCTTTTGTTCCTGAATCTCCTGCACTTTACTTTCCTGTAATAGCTTGGCCACCCTATCCTGAATAGTTTCCTCCTTAGGCTGCTCCTGCATTTCCGCTTGGCGGATACGATTGACCAGATTTGTTTGTGCCTGACTTTCATGAACTTCCGCTGCCAAGGCTGTGCTTCCTACACATAACATCATTGCCATAATTCCTGAAATAATTTTTCTTTTCATAATATTAATCCCTCCATCTACAATTCTAAGTATATTTCTCCTTGTTATCTATTATTATAATACTTTTGCCCCCCCGAGCAAGACACTTGACGACATAAAAAAAGATTAGCAACCCACGTCAAAGGCAAGTGCTAATCTTTTTGTTTATATTCCTTTATACATCCTTAGTCTCTAAATCAATCACAGCAAGGTCATATATTTCCCAAACTCTCCTGCTGGTATCTTCAAAGCCTTCATGGCCTGCTCCGCCGTCATACTCATAGACTCCATCAAGTTCCTTATAGCCTCTGCCTTTCCCTCTCGCCGTCCTTTACGCATGCCTTCACGCCGTCCTTCAGCTATGTATTTCTCAATAACTTCACACATTTCATTCACTCCTTCCTCTGTAGTTTTAAACAGCCGTTTACGTTTTGATGTAATGGGAAACATTTCATCATCGTATGCATCATGCCTGGTAAATATATCCATTAACTTGGCAACATCTGAATCATCCTGCACTTCAGCATTCACATATAACTCTGAAAAACCATTATCCACCATTGTACCATTTTCTCGAATAATTCTATCTACATGATACAACGCCTTGCCAGACTTGTACATATCAAATTTAGATATGAATACCACTACTACATTGGGAATCGCCTTGAATCTATCCCCCGGCTCTGCAATATCAGCCGTCAACAAAGCTGCGTTATACCGCACTCGCCGTTGATGATCATCATTGTCGGATTTTTGTACTTCGGCATTGACAATTCGCCCATCACCCAAGGTGCATTTAACATCCAAAATACAGGAACGCCCCTGCAAATTTTTCAGCATAAATTGCGGAACATTATCCATAACCTGTAAAGCCTTATCATTCAAAATAACCTGCAATATTTCCTGACAGAATTCCGTATCTTCCGCCATCTTCTGAAACAGTGCATCATCTATAGGATTTAGACTCATGGCATCCCGCCGAATCCTTGCCCTATTCCCCATTAACACCACCACCCCTCAGATAAATTCTATCATAAACTCTACTTGTGGTAAAGTAATATCCTGAAATATTTTAATTTTTGCATTGATGTGTATTAATAATATTAGTATATAATTAATATATATTTATAATACATAACATGAATATATTATTTTTTACCATCATTCGCCCACTCACATCAATCATGTAATATATTTCCCTAATAAAAAACTCCTTCAGAAACCATCCATACCAATGATTCCTGAAGGAGTCTTACGATATTGCCCTACACTTTCTGCAATACAGCAACTACTCTAGCCTGAAATTCTTCCAGCTTGTCAATATAGCCATCCACAATAATCTGGCAATATTCCTTTGCCAACAATCCATCATAGTCATGAGACAGCTGATTGCGAACCTTTAGCATTTCCATCCATTCATCGCCTTGAATCAGCCGAGCCTTGAAGGAATGTCGCAATACCTCTCTTGGAGAGCCTGCCACAAAATCCGTAATCTCATAATGCTGCCACAGAATATCCTTCATTACTTTCCAAGCCAAATCAAATGTTATTGAAAACTTTGCACTTGTACCACTTAAAACAAAAGAATCTGTCATATCTCGTTCCCTTGCTTCTGCCAAACTAGCTAAGGAGTTCTTATAGGATTCAAACCGCCGAATAAATTTCTCGTCCATATTCCCTAATATCCTCCAACAAAAGATTATTTTTACATTCATCCAAGGATAATACATCCACAGTATATAGGGTAGGAATATTTTCTATTTCTTCCTGCAAGGCCCCTATATCAACCACGCCAGAAACAGCTATATCAATGTCACTTTCCGGACGATAAGTTTGCTTGGCTCTTGAACCATATAAAACCACCTTAGTAGCATTATATTTTCTACATATCCCAATTACTTCTCTGTAGATTTCCTCCAAGGTCATACCTATCACCCTCCATATATTCAAAGCTTATTCTGCGGTGGTTGGGATTGCGTAGATTACCTCATCGTTGCGAGTCTGGATATACAGCTCGGTGCCCTCTGGCAGGTCGATATTCTTGCCGTTGACAAAGGCGCCGCCAATAATGCCAATTGGCCCCAGCACCAGCATACCGGCAAGGCTTGCCCCAGCAGCCATGCCTAACTGCTCCATGCTCTTCTTGGATTCCTCACCTAGCAGCATATCCAGTTGACGGCCATCCACCGCAGTCAGATACTTGAAATCCACCTCAATCTCTGCATTGCGGCCAAAATTCTTGGCCTGGCTAACCTTGGTTACAACACCCTCGCCAGCAGCTCCTTCAGTAAACAACAGCATGCCATCCTCAATAACATCCTCAGCAGCCTTAAAGCGAACTACATCACCTTTTTTCAGATTCTTGGCATTAAGTCTATCCACCAAAGCTACCTTGGCCAAGGTATTAGCTGGAATAGTGGTCTGCACCAAAGGAATAGTCTTGGAGCCAAAGGCAAATTCCGACAAAAGCTCTACTCTGGACTTAAAGGTGCCAGTAGAGGTTTTGCCATAAACATTAATCTCCATATCTGTTACCCGCTGCTGCATACAGTCCATGCTTACCTTGTGGGAAATAGTCCACTCCAAGGCATTCATCTGAGTAATCAGGGAAGGACTGGTGGAATTGTCGTAGGTGGCATCATATAGGGCATTAATGCGATCCATCATACTGCCCTCAGTATGCACTCCCCCAAAGTCCGTTTCCAGCTTGCTAATCCTATCTGCCAAAGCCCCTGTCTGGGCTGTACCATATAAAGTAACCTCCACGGCAGCCAGCTTGTCATCTGCTGTATTTGCTACATCTGCAAAGGCTGTTCCTGTCATAGTAAACATCAAAACTGCACACATCAGCAGGCTCATTAACTTTCTTGCCATAAAACCACTCCTCCTTAATCCTTTTCCCAACTCTCTATACATCTTCCCAAGCAGATTGTTTGTAACCAGCACAGATTCTCGCCACCTCGTTTCAATCTGCTATTCTTCTACATACTAACATTATACTGATAATCCCCAGCAAATGCAAAACCCAAATACAATTGTAATCCAATTCTAATCTATCCTCTGATTCCTAACATCTCCTTTAATAAATATTATTAAAAATTTTACTGGACATTATTTCAAAATTTGTATATACTATCGGTGAACGTTAAGTTCAACTCAAAAGCACTTATATTTTTTGTTATTTTCGTGCTCTGGACCGAAGGGATGCAATCTTCGGTCATTTTTTTGCCAAAAATTAGGGACTGAATGCCGAATCAGCATCAGTCCCTTTTCTATTTAGCGATTTTTCAATACAGACAAGCTGAGAAAAATCCTCTGCCTACCGCAATTTTTTTTTAGCGATTTTTCAGATACTCAGCCACCTGCTGTAATGCCTTGCCCGCAGCCTCAATTGTTCTATCAATTTCCTCATCAGTATGAGCACCAGACATAAACAAGGTCTCAAACTGACTAGGGGCAATATAGATGCCCTGCTCCAGCATAGCCCTGAACCATACCTTAAAGGCTTCCTGATCTGCTGCCGCAGAGGTTTCATAATCCACAACCTCCACAGGGCTGAAGAAGAATCCAAACATGGAGCCAGCCTGCTGTACCTGCAGGGTAACACCAGCTTCCTTGGCCTTCTGGGCCACACCTAGCACCAGCTTCTTGGTCTTGATGGTCAGCACCCGGCTATAGTCAGGCTCTCCTGGCTCTGGTGGGGCAGTAATAATCTTCAAGGTCTCCAAGCCAGCAGTCATAGCCAAAGGATTGCCAGAGAGAGTACCAGCCTGATATACAGGGCCAGCAGGAGAAACCTGCTCCATAATCTCCCGACGACCGCCGTAGGCAGCCACAGGCAGACCACCGCCAATAATCTTGCCCAGACAGGTCAAATCCGGCTTAATGGCATAGGCTGCCTGAGCCCCGCCCAGGGAAGCCCGGAAGCCACACATAACCTCATCAAAAATCAACAGAGCCCCATTTTCCGCTGTAACCTTCCGCAGCAAATCCAGATAGCCAGGCTTTGGCAGTACCAAGCCCATATTACCAGCCACAGGCTCCACAATTATAGCTGCAATCTCCTGTCCCTGCTCAGCAAAAACTTTCTTTACCGCCTCAAAATCGTTATAAGGAATGGTAATGGTGTCCTGGGCAGTGCCTGGCGTAACCCCGGGGCTGTCAGGCACACCAAAGGTAGCCATACCGCTGCCAGCCTTTACCAGCAGGCTATCACTATGACCATGATAACAACCAATAAACTTCACGATTTTGTTGCGATGAGTATAGCCTCTGGCCAATCTCAAAGCACTCATGGTAGCCTCTGTACCAGAGTTTACCATGCGGATAACCTCAATAGATGGATAAACCTCCATAACCTTCTTGGCCAGTTGGGACTCAATCAAGGTAGGTGCACCATAGCTGGTACCTCTGGTAGCAGCCTCCTGCAGAGCCTTTACCACCTGGGGATGAGCATGGCCCACCACCATAGGCCCCCAGGAGCCTACATAATCAATATAATCATTGCCATCAATATCATAGATATGACTGCCCTCTGCTCTAGCAATAAAAGGCGGGTTGCAGTCCACACTTCTATAGGAACGAACCGGACTATTAACGCCACCTGGCATCAGCTTTTTGGCCTCAGCAAAAGCCGCCGCGGATTTTTCAAGATTCAACATGCAAATTTTCCTCCTCGGATTCCCTATAATACCTGAAACCACACCAGCGAATCAGCCCTTGAGCCACTTGGCAGCATCAATAGCATGATAGGTAATAATAATATCTGCTCCTGCCCGCTTCATGCTGGTCAAAGTCTCCAGCACAATCCGCTTTTCATCAATCCAGCCATTAGCTGCAGCAGCCTTTACCATAGCATATTCACCGCTAACATTATATACAGCCACAGGACGGTTAATGGAATCCCGCACCTGGCGCACCACATCCAGATAAGCCAGCGCTGGCTTTACCATAATAATATCTGCACCCTCAGCCAGATCCAGCTCAACTTCCTTCATAGCCTCACGGCTATTGGCAGGATCCATCTGATAAGCCCGACGATCCCCAAACTTTGGGGCAGAATCTGCTGCATCCCGGAAAGGACCATAGTAGCCAGAAGCGTATTTTACCGCATAGGACATAATAGAGGTGTTAATAAAGCCCTTATCATCCAAAGCCTGACGAATGGCAGCCACCCGGCCATCCATCATATCAGAAGGAGCAATCATATCTGCCCCGGCCTCAGCCTGGCTGACAGCTACCTTCTGCAAATGCTTCAAGGTAGCATCATTGTCCACATAATGACCGCACAGCTCACCGCAATGACCATGGTCTGTATACTGGCACAGGCACACATCTCCCACAATTACCAGCTCAGGTACCTTGGCCTTGATAGCCTGAATGGCACGCTGCACAGGAGAGGTCATATCCCAGGCGCTGGAACCAATGGCATCCTTGTACTCAGGCAGGCCAAAAACCTCTACGCTGGGAATCCCCAGGGCAGAAATCTCTCTTGCCAGCTCCACTGCCTTGTCCACAGACAAATGATAGCAGCCTGGCATACTTGGAATTTCTTCCTTGATATTTTCCCCTGGTACCACAAAGATAGGATAAACAAAATCCTTAACAGAAATATTGGTTTCCCGCACCATAGCCCGCACATTTTCATTGATTCTCATGCGACGAGGACGCAGTTTCTGCTCAAATGAATTTTCCATGATTAAAAAGCCTCCTTTATAGCTTTTATCAAACCAGCAATAGTATATTCCTCTGCCTGAACATCCACCTGCAAGCCCTGCTGACGGCAGGTTTCCGCAGTAATAGGCCCAATGGCAGCAATCTTAGCATTCTTTAGCAAATCAACAGCCTGGTCTCCCAGCAGTTTCACAATATTTTTTACCGTAGAGGAGCTGGTAAAGGTCACCATATCCAGCTCACCATCAGACAGCATCTTGGTTACTAGATACTTGTCAGCATCCCCGGCCTCTGTCTTGTAGGCAGGCACCACTGTTACATCAATCCCCTGCTGGGACAGCTCCTCTGGCAGTACATTGCGAGCAACAGCCGCCCTTGGCAGAAGCACCTTATCTCCAGACTTCAACTTGCCATAGAGAGCGGCTAAAACCCCCTCAGCGGTGTAATCCGCTGGCACCACATCAGCCATAATACCATAGCTCTGCAGTGCCTCTGCCGTACTGCTGCCAATAGCACAGATGGAAATCCCCCCCAGACTGCGGGTATCCAGTCCAGCCTGCTGTAAGCTACGGAAGAAATACTCCACTCCATTAACAGAGGTAAAGATAGCCCAGTCATAATCAGCCAAATGACCAATAGCCTCATCCAGAGCCTTGCCCTTGTCATCAGGAGGTACAATCTTGATAGCAGGAGCCTCGAAGCATTCAGCCCCCAGCTCCTCCAAGCCTGTGGTCAGCTGAGAAGCCTGTGCTCTGGCACGAGTTACCAGAATCCGCTTTCCCTGCAAAGGCTTCTCGGCCCCATCAAACCAAGCCAGCTGTTCACGGAGGTTCACCACATTGCCTACCAGGAAGATACATGGTGGCTTAATATTCTCCCTTTTGGCCATCTCTGCTGCCTCAGCCACAGTAGAGGTCCATACCTGCTGCTGAGCCTTGGTGCCCCAACGGATAATAGCCACAGGAGTATCTCCGCTGCGGCCGTTTTCCATTAGCTTGGCGGTAATCTTAGGCAAATTAGCCACACCCATCAGGAATACCAAAGTATCCGTAGCTGTTGCCAGCTGAGGCCAATTAATATCTGAATCCGCCTTGGTAGGATCTTCATGACCAGTTACCACCGCAAAGGAAGCCGCCACCCCTCTATGGGTAACAGGAATCCCGGCATAAGCAGGCACTGCAATGGCAGAGGTGATGCCCGGCACAATCTCAAAGGAAATATTATTTTCCTTTAACAGTAAAGCTTCCTCCCCGCCACGGCCGAAAACAAAGGGATCCCCACCTTTGAGGCGAACTACAGTCTTGCCTTCCTTGGCCAAATCCACCAAAAGCCGATTGATTTTTTCCTGGGGCATAGTATGCTGGCTGGAAGCCTTGCCTACATAGATAAGCTCTGCCCCCTCTGGTGCATAGCCCAATATTCTGTCATCAGCCAGACGATCATATACCACCACATCAGCATTACCAAGACAACCACAGGCCTTCAAGGTCAATAGCTTGTAGTCCCCTGGTCCAGCCCCTATCAGATATACCTTACCATTCATAGTCCAATCCATCCTCCTATAATTTATACTTCTATCCCGATAGACCGCAGAATCTCTCTGCCGCCTCTAGCCAACAGTTTTTCTGCCAGATTAACACCAACAGCTCTAGCCTCCTGAGCATTCTTTACCTCGGCCTCCTGAACATCCCGCAACAGGGTACTGCCATCCAGAGAGGCTATCACAGCCTCCACCCGGATACCAGCCTCTGCTGATACAGCATGGACTCCTACAGGCACCTGACAGCCACCTTCAACGGTAGCCAGGAACCCCCGCTCAGCCTCTGTACACAATCTGGTACATTTATCATTCAGGAACTCTAACAGCTCCCTTGTTTCCTTATCAGCCTGACGACATTCAATCGCCAAGGCTCCCTGGCCAACAGCAGGGAGACACATGGTACGAGGCAGTACCTGACGGATTTTGTCCCCAAAGCCCAGTCTTTTCAGTCCGGCACAGGCCAAAATAATGCCGTCAAAATTTTCCTCCTCCATTTTCCGCAGGCGGGTATTTACATTGCCTCGCAAATCCTCAATCTGCAAATCTGGTCTGGCATGGAGAAGCTGTGCCTTCCGCCGCAGGCTGGAGGTACCCACCTTGGCCCCTGCCGGCAGCTGCTGAAAGCTTTCATACTTAGAGCTGACAAAGGCATCCCCAGGATCTGCTCTCTGGGTAATAGCTGTAATCACCAGCCCCTCCGGTACCACTACCGGCATATCCTTCAGGCTGTGCACCGCAATATCAATCTCGCCCTCCAGCATAGCTGTTTCCAGCTCCTTGGTAAAAAGGCCCTTGCCACCAATCTTGGCTAAAGGAGCATTGAGAATCTTATCTCCCTTGGTGGTCATTAATCTTTTTTCCACCACCAGCTCAGGGTATTTTTTCGCTAGCTCCCCAATAACAAAATCCGCCTGCCACAAAGCCAACTGACTGCTTCTAGTACCTACCACCAGCTTTTGCTTATGCATCTGCATCCACCTCATTTCCCATACTTTCCAGTTGAAACAGGTTTTCCATAGCACCCTTTAGCTCCTGCTCCTGCTGTGTGCCAATGGCATCGTGAAGGCTGCTCATAGGTTCCCTCAGCAGCTTCCGCACCAGCATCTTGGTCATATTCTCTACAATCCGTACATCTTCCTCAGGCAGATCATGAAGCTTCCGCATAGCCCGCTTTAGCTCTGTCCTGCGAATCAGCTCCGCCTTGTCCCTAAGTCTGCTCATAACTGGCTGCATCCCCAGATACTGGTATCTATCCAGCAGGTTATGAACCTCCTCCTCTACAATCTCACGAGCCGCCACAGCCTCCTGCTGTCTCTGCTGTAGATTCTCATCCACCACGGATTCCAGATCATCAATATTGAACAGGTCAACCCCTGCCAGCTGTCCCACCTCTGGATCCACATCCCGAGGCACCGCTATATCTATCAGAATCAAAGGCCTTGCCTTAACTCCATTAATATCATTCTGCTGTCTACGGCCAGCCATAGCCTTGGCCATTTCTCTAGGCCGAATAACATAATGAGGGGCACCAGTGGAGGTAATAATAATATCCATATCCCCCATCATTTCATATACCTCTGTCCAAGGCACCGCCTGTCCCTGAAATCTCTCTGCCAGAGACAAGGCCCGCTCAATATGATGGTTGGCCACAAAAAGCTTTGGAGCACCCTGGCTTAGCAAATGGGTAGCTGTCAACTCTGCCATTTTGCCAGCACCAAATAACAGTACCCGGCAGCCATCCAAGCCTCCTAGAATATTCTTGGCCAGCTCCACTGCCGCATAGCTGACAGATACAGCACTATAGGCGATTCGGGTTTCTGTCCGCACCCTTTTGCCAGTAGCAATAGCCCGATGGAACAAAAGGTTCAGCATGGTATCAGTAGCACCATTCTCCAGGGCGGCTGCATAGGCATGCTTCACCTGGCTCAATATCTGCCCCTCCCCAATAACCAGAGAGTCCAGACTGGCAGCCACCAACAGAAGATGCTCAATACACTGCTTTCCCCAGAACTCATAGGTATACTGCTGACGGAACTCCCTATCCATAGGAATATCTACCAGCTCCTGCCACAGAGCCACCACAGGAGCAATATCTTCCTCCAGCTCCACCACAGCATATATCTCGCTGCGGTTGCAGGTAGACAGCACCACTGCTTCCTTTAGGCCCGCAATCTGATCCGTATTGGCCAACACCATCTGCAGTCTATCTTTGTCTATACTAAATTTTTCGCGAATCTCCACAGGAGCTGTCCGATGATTCAGCCCCAGCACAACCAATCTTTCTTCTGATTTCATCCTTTGCCTGTTCCAATCTCACATCAAGAATATAGTTAAAAATCTCCGGTGTCATAACCTGACGCCACAACCCCTGCCGCTTCACCGTATCCGGTTCCCTGCGCCACAGCTCCTGCCGCATCTCCCCCAGCCAATCCAAGAACTGGCCAAAGCCCTCATGGTAGCGGGTTTCCAGATCCTGCCGCAGCAGTCTGGCAAAAGCCGGACTAGCACCACCTGTAGAGGCGGTTAGCTCCAATTGCCCCCGACATATACGAGCTGGCACCTGAAAGTCACATTCCTCTGGGGCCGTAACATCATTTACCAATGCCCCATGACCATGAGCCATCTGGCCAATCTCATGATTTGCCTCCCGGCTATCTGTAGCCGCAAATACCAAACGGAAGTCACTGGCTTCCCAGTCAAAGTCCCTATGAGTCATCTGATGCCACACCAGTCTCTCCTCTGGCAGGCTTTCCACTAAAGCCTGCAGCTCCGGCACCAGCTCAGGAGCCACCAGAACCACCTTGGCCCCCTCCGCCAACAGCCGACCAAGCTTCCTGAGAGCCACAGCTCCCCCCCCAAATATAGCCGCTTGACAGCCCTTCATACATATATTTATAGGATACATATCAGCCTCCGTCTCCAGCCATTTCAAGGAGAAAATTTCATCCTTATCGTTCCGAAAATGAATTTCATTCAACTTTTAATTATAGTACAAAACAGGGCAAAAAAAAAGCCACTATTTAAAAAACTTTATGCAAAAAAAATATACAAAAAGGCTGTCGCCTGATAAAAATCATCAAGCAACAGCCCCTTTTCAATTCATTCCATATTAAGATTATTCAGCAGGCTTCTCTGGAATCAGGCTATTATACAAATTCATGTATTCCTGAGCAGATTTATGCCAGCTAAAGTCACTAGCAATAGCATTCTTCACCACATGCTGCCAGATATTAGGATCTCTGAAATCTGCCAAAGCAGTCTTCATGGTAAAGAGCATATCATGGGCATTGATATTGTTGAAGCTATAACCATTACCCTGACCAGTGTACTTATTAAAGGAGGTTACAGTATCCTTCAAACCGCCAGTAGCCCGGACAATAGGCACAGTACCATAGCGGAGGGCAATCAGCTGTCCCAAGCCGCAAGGCTCATACTCAGATGGCATCAGGAACATATCTGCACCTGCGTAGATTCTCTGAGCCAGCTCATTGGAGAAGCGAATATTGGCAGAAACCTTCTGAGGCAAACGCCACTGCAAGCCCCGGAACCAATCCTCATACTGCTTGTCACCAGTGCCCAGCAGTACAAACTGACACTCCTCAGCCTGTAACAGCTCATCCATAACCCGGACAATCAAATCCAAGCCCTTGGCTGCTACCAGACGGGAAACCAAGCCAATCATAGGAATGTTTCTATTCACTGGCAATCCCAGCTGTTCCTGCAGCTTAACCTTGTTCTCATTCTTCATGGCTAAGGTATTAGGCCCGTAGTTGACAAAGAGATTCTTGTCAGTCTCTGGGTTGTAAACATCATAGTCAATACCATTAACGATACCAGCTATTTTGTCTCCCCGGGTTCTCAGCAGGCCATCCAGCTGCTCACCAAAATATGGATACTGAATTTCCTGGGCGTAAGTACGGCTAACTGTGGCAACCACGTCAGCATAGACAATGCCGCCCTTCATGAAGTTAACAGAATCGTTAAACTCCAAATCGCCATTATTGAAATACTTCCAATCCAGGCCCAGTACATCATCCATAACATTCTTGTCAAAGACACCCTGATATTTCAGGTTATGAATGGAGAATACTGTCTTAATATTCTCATATCTTTCATCCCCCTGATGCTCTAACTTCAGCAGAACATTAACCAGAGCAGCATGCCAATCATTGGAATTGATTACATCTGGGAAGAAATCCAGTAAAGGCAGAAGGTTCAGTACCGCACGGGAGAAGAAGGAAAATCTCTCCGCGTCGTCGCCATAGCCATAGAGGCCATCCCGCTTGAAATAATCCTCGTTATCTACAAAATAATAGGTAACTCCATCCTGCTTCAGCATATCCACGCCAGCATATTTGTGACGCCAGGACACAGGTACAAAAATATGTCCTACATGTGTCATTTGGGCTTTATATTCCTCAGCAATCTTGCTATACTTTGGCAGGATTACTCTGGCATCAACCCCCATCTTTGCCAGCTCTTTCGGCAGGGAACCAGCAACATCTGCCAATCCTCCTGTCTTGATAAATGGAACAGCCTCTGAAGCTACATACAATACCTTCATCATAAACCTTCTTTCTAGTGCCCTTGCACCATACCTATAACCCCTTTTAGTAAAACGCTACTACGCTTATGCCTCTGGCTTTTTCTTAGGTGGACGACCACGGCGCTTTGGCTTGGTCTCTCCCTCAGTAACCGCAGGCACAGCTTTGGCAGCTGTCTTGGCAGTTGTCTTTTTAATAGCTGTTTTTGCTGTAGTTTTGGTGGCAGTTTTCTTAGCAGCTGGCTTTTTCGCTACTGCTTTTTTCTCTGCTGGCTTCTTCTCCTCAGCAGTCTTTTTAGCTGTGGTCTTTCTAGTCCGAGTTGTTTTTTTCTTCTCCTCAGCCTTTGGTTCCACAACCTCTGCCTCTACAATTTCCTGCTTTTCAGATACAGTCTTGCCTTTTAGGGGACGCTCCTTTTTTAACTGAATATAGACAGTTGCCAATGGAGGTACTGTTATCTGAATAGAATAGGACTTGTTATTCCAAGGCACATCCTGTGATGGAATATCATTTTCGTTAATAACATTGGAGCCGCCAAATTCGGCAGCATCACTGTTAAATACTTCCTCATAGATACCAGCCTCTGGTACACCAAAGCGGGCGCCATGACGAACTGCCGGCGTAAAGTTGGAGATGGCAATGACGAAATCACCATTGTCAGCCCGACGAATAAAGGAAATCACGCTGTCCTCGGCATTATCGCAATCAATCCACTCAAAGCCACCCCAGTCAAAGTCAATCTGCCAGAATTCCTTGTGGTCTACATAGAACTTATTCAGAGCCTTGGAATAGGCCAGCATCTTGGTGTGCATCTCATACTTTTCAGGGAGATGCCAATCCAGACTGTCATTCCACTTCCACTCAATAAACTGACCAAATTCACCGCCCTGGAACAGCAGTTTCTTGCCTGGATGAGCCATCCAATAACCAAAGAAACCACGGAGGCCAGCAAATTTCTGCCAATAATCACCTGGCATTTTGTTAATCAGGGAGCACTTGCCATGAACTACCTCATCATGGGAAAGAGGCAGCACAAAATTCTCACTAAAGGCATACATCATGGAGAAGGTAATCTTGTCATGATGCCACTTGCGGTAGATAGGATCCAGACTGCAATATCTCAGGATATCATTCATCCAGCCCATATTCCACTTGTAGTTAAAGCCCATGCCACCCATATAAACAGGCTTGGAAATATTTGGCCAGGAGGTGGACTCCTCAGCAATCATCAAAGCCTGTGGATACTCTCTAAACACGGTTTCATTCAGCTTGTGGAGGAAATCTATAGCCTCCAGATTGCCGTTGCCGCCATGCTTATTAGGCTGCCACTCGCCATTCTTTCTGCCATAATCCAGATACAGCATATTGGCCACAGCATCAATGCGAAGACCATCAATATGATACTGATCCATCCAGAAAATAGCATTGGAAATCAAAAAGCTCTGTACCTCGGTACGGCCATAATCAAAATTGGTGGTACCCCAGCCAGCATTATCTGCTCTCTGAGGATTGTCGGATTCATACAGATTCCGGCCATCAAAATCTCTCAGACCATGATCATCCTTACAGAAATGACCTGGTACCCAGTCCATAATAATACCGATGCCTGCCTGATGAGCCTTGTCAATCAAATAACGCAAATCATCAGGAGTACCAAAACGGCTGGTAGCGGCATAGTAGCCAGTTGCCTGATAGCCCCAGGAGCCCTCGAAGGGATGCTCACACAGAGGCATAAACTCTATGTGGGTATAATTCATATCCTTCACATAGTTAACCAGCTGGTCAGCCAATTCCCTATAGGTCAGGGCCTTGCCCTCAGCATTACGCCGCCAGGAGCCAAGGTGAACCTCATAGGTCAGCATAGGCTGGCCATAGGACTGAGTCCGCTGCTTTTTCTCCTGCCACTCCTGATCCTGCCACTGATAATGATTCATATCAAAGACACGGGAAGCGGTAGCCGGTGGCACCTCGCAATAATACCCATATGGATCAGCCTTCATAATATGAGGGCCGCCATGCTGTGGCATAATAGCATATTTGTAAATATCTCCCTCCTTGAGGCCTGGGATAAAGATCTTCCAGATCTCCCCATCCTCAATGCGGGACATTTCATTTACCCTGGTATCCCAATTGTTAAACTCACCAACTACGCTGACAGATTTGGCATTAGGAGCCCATACGCTGAAGCGAACGCCTTGCTGGCCATCTTCCTCGGTGATATGTGCTCCCAACATCTCATAAGCCTTGCAGTTAGTTCCCTGATGGAATAGGAAGGTATCGTACTCTGTGAGTTGTGACAGATTCATTTGTCCATCCCCTCTCTAAAATGGATTGAATTACTCTATATCTACTGGTTCGATGTCCCAAATATCCTCTGCATACTGGGCGATGGTACGGTCAGAGGAGAAAATACCGGAATTTGCGATATTGATAGCGCAGGAACGGAGCCATGCGTTATGATCCTGATAACGACGAACGATTTCCTCATGAGCTTCAATATAAGCATTAAAGTCCTTCATGATAAAGAATTCATCATTGCTGTTTACCAGATAATCAAAGAGGCTCTGGAAGTTGCCATAGGTGCCATCAGTCATCTGATTCATAACCAGACGCACATTGGCATTGGTGTTGTACTCATCCCAGGCACTGTAGCCGCCATGATCGTAAAGATCAATAACCTCCTCGGAACGCATACCGAAGATTACGCAGTTTTCATCCCCTACCTGCTCATGAATCTCTACATTAGCACCGTCCATAGTTCCCAAGGTAATAGCACCGTTCATCATGAACTTCATGTTACCAGTACCGGAAGCCTCCTTGGAAGCTGTGGAAATCTGCTCGCTGACATCGGCTGCAGGATATACCTTTTCACCCAGAGATACCCCGAAGTTCTCCAGGAAGACAACCTTAATCTTGCCATCAATGCTTGGATCTGTATTAATCTTGTTAGCTACAGCCAGAATCAGACGAATAGTCTCCTTGGCTACAAAATAACCAGGAGCAGCCTTGCCGCCAAAGAAATATACAACTGGTACAGGCATCTTGTACTCAGGATCATTCTTCAGACGATCATACTGATACATAATATGCATGATATTCATCAGCTGACGCTTGTAGGAATGAATACGCTTTACCTGTACATCAAAGATAGAATCAATCTTGATGCGTACCTTGTTGTGAGACCATACATACTGAGCAAGAGCACGCTTTCTAGCACGCTTTACCTTGTCAAGCTGCTTCAGGAAGGCTGAATCATTTACATACTGATTCAGCTGCTTCATCATGCGGGTGTCCCCTCTCCACTGACGAGTCAGCTTGGCATCAATAACATGAGCCAGGGCATTGTTAGCACTAATGAGCCAACGACGATGGGTAATACCATTGGTCTTGTTATTGAACTTATCTGGATAGTACTGATAGAAATACTTCAGAGTGCTTTCCTTCAGAATATTGGTGTGCAGTCTTGCTACGCCGTTAACGCTAAAGGAACCAACTACAGCCAGACGAGCCATATGAACCTGGCCATCCTGAATAATGGACAGCTCATGAATCAGATTCTCATCTCCTGGATACTTGGAACGAACCTCATAGAGGAAGCGACGGTTAATCTCGTCAATAATCATGTAGATACGTGGCAGCAGATCCTTGAACAGAGCTCTATCCCACTTCTCCAAAGCCTCTGGCAAAATGGTGTGGTTGGTGTAGGCTACAGTGTGGCTGGTAATATCCCAAGCTACATCCCAATCCAGACCGTAATCATCAATAAATACCCGCATCAGCTCAGCTACTGCTACTGCTGGATGGGTATCGTTAATCTGAATGCATACCTTGTCTGCAAAGGTTGTAACATCGTCATGGGTACGCATGAAATGACGCACAATGCTCTGTACACCAGCAGATACAAAGAAGTACTCCTGAACCAGACGGAGGCGCTTGCCCTCAGCAGTGCTATCATTTGGATACAGGAACTCAGTAATCTTATTTACCTTGTTGCGGTAGTCCTGACGCTCCTTAATCTCATCATTGGTAAGACTTGCATAATCGGAAAAATCCTGATTTGCCTCAGCATTCCAAAGACGCAGGGTATTTACAGTGCGGTTCTTGTAGCCAATAACAGGTACATCATAAGGCACTGCAGTTACCTCAGTGTAATCATCGTGAACAGCAGTAGAGGAACCATCATCGTTAATATGCATATAAGCCTTGCCGCCAAAGCGAACCTTTACAGCCTTGTTAGGCTTGCGGAATTCCCAGGCAAAGCCATTGCGCAGCCAATTATCTGGAATCTCAACCTGCTGGCCATTAACAACCTTCTGCTCAAAAAGGCCATACTGATAGCGGATACCGCAGCCATGAGCAGCCAGGCCCAGAGAAGCCATGGAATCAATGAAGCAGGCTGCCAAACGGCCCAAGCCGCCATTACCCAGACCTGCATCTGGCTCTTCCTCATAAAGATCATGAATATCCAAATCCAAATCCTGCAGCATTGCTTTCAGGGCATTCTTCAAATCCAAATTAATCAGATTGGTATTCAAAAGGCGTCCCAGCAGGAACTCGATGGAGAAATAATAAACCTGCTTCTCATCGTTTTCCTGATACTGCTTGTTAGTTTTAATCCAATTTTCAGAAGTATACTGCTTTACGACCTGTGCCAAGGTCTCATAAAGTTCATGTTCGCTGAGGTCAGAAAGCTCACGGCCATAATTTATCTGGGCTGTGGTAACAAAACGCTGCTTCAGCTCTTCTTTCATGGTATCAATGTCTCGCTCAATTACTGACATAATTTCAACTCCTATCCTCTAATGGAATAACTATAGTCCTGATGTGTGTGCATCTAACTCTATAGTATTCCCAACAACGGTGGAAAAATGTAATAAAAAACTATGAATAAAATATAATGACACCGCTTGTATTATATCATATTTTTTCGATTTGTCCATTTTCCTTAGCTGTTGATGTAAAAAACCGCTGCAAAAGCATGGTATTTTTGTCTACTACACTTCTGCAGCGGCCCTATTTATGCAGGTTTTGCAGAAAATAATTTTTCCTGTGCTTCCCTGCACACTATTTTGCCATAATTAGATTGTGGTATTCTTGGCAACAATTAGAGGATAATTATCCGCACCCTTCAGCCACTGATCCTTGCTAACAGTAACATTTTTGTCACAGATAACATTGCGAAGCATTGCATTGTCCTCAATAACGCATCTTTCCATGATGATGCAATCCTTAATCTTGACTCCTTCGCCAATCTTTACATCCCGGAAGATAATACTGTTCTCCACCTCGCCACGAATTTCACAGCCATTAGCCACCAGACAATTTACCACTCTGGAGGTATCCTTGTACTGTACTGGTGCTGCATCCTTGGTTTTGGTGTGAATCAAATTATCACCCATAAATACCTCGCTCCAAATCTCTGGATTGAGGAAATCCTTGTTGGCATTGAAGTAAGCCATAGTGGAATTAATCCGGGATACATAGCCCTTGTGCTCATAGCCAAAGATGCTATATTCCTCCATGTGACGGATAATACCATCCAGCAGGAAGTCAGTACCGCCACGCTCAAAGCCATTGGACACAACCTTTACGAAAGTATCCTTGGACATGAGATATACACCTAGGAAGTCATTCATGCCGGCAGTAACAGTGAGGGACTTGGCAATATCAGTTACCCGTCCATTTTCTGTTACCTTCATAACAGCAGCATTACCAGAAATATCATCCTGGGCCTTGGAATAAACCATAGTTATATCCGCGCCGGTATTCTGATGGAAAAGCAATACAGAGCGGAAGTCCATATTGTACACACAGTCTGCCTGAGCAATGAGAATGTACTCGGCTGCATTGTGCTGAATATAATCCAGATTGCTATACAGTCCCTGCAGATCTCCAGTAGCAGGCTTGCCATCATAAGGATCTGATGGCAGATAGGAAAGACCTCCACGATGGCGGGCCAAATCCCAATCCTTACCAGAACGCAAATGGTCAAAAATAGATCTGGCATTGACAGACAAAAGCACGCCTACATTGCCAATACCGGAATTTACCATATTGGAAACAGCAAAATCAATAACCCGATAACGTCCTGCAATTGGCAGAGACGCAACAGGACGATGCTCACACAGCTCCTTCAGCATGGAGTTGGCACCATCCAGCTTTATAATACCCATCATATTACTCAAAACGATCACTCCGTTCTTATTGTTGTCATTAGTCTGAACAATAGTCAGCTCAGCTTACCTGTTCCCCTTCTTCAGTGGCCTCTACTACCTCTCCCTCTGGGACTACGGCAATAGCTCCCGCCTCACCAGTTACAACTGCACCGGCAGAAATAACACAGTTCTGGGCAACAATGGCATGATCAATAACAGCATTTTCTTCAATCTTGGTAAATGGCATGATGACGGAATTAGTAACCTTGGCACCCTTGCCAATCTTTACCCCTGAGAAGAGGACAGAGTGATCCACTTCGCCAAAAATCATGGAACCTTCATTCAGCATGGAATTGTGCACCCGTGCCTCATTGCCAATATAATGTGGTGGCAGAGATGGATTGGAGGAATAAATAGTCCAGGAGCTATTGAAGGAGAATGGCGGCTCATCAGATAAGAGGTCCATATTGGCCTGCCACAGACTCTCAATAGTTCCTACATCCTTCCAATACCCCTCAAAGGCATAGGAATACAAACGGGCATTGTCATTCAGCATGGCAGGAATAATATTCTTGCCGAAATCATGACTGGAATTCTCATCCGCAGCATCTGCCATCAGATAACGGCTCAGGAACTCACGGTTGAAAATATAAATACCCATAGAAGCCAGATTGCTCTTTGGCTTGGCTGGCTTTTCCTCAAATTCAATAATCCGGCCATCCACAGAATCAGTATTCATAATACCAAAGCGTGGTGCCTCATCCCAAGGTACTTCAAATACACCAATGGTAGCATCTGCCTTGTTGGCACGATGTACATCCAGCATCTTGGAATAATCCATAGTATAGATGTGGTCGCCTGACAGAATCAGTACATACTCTGGATCCATCATGTCAATGAAATTCAGATTCTGATAAATAGCATCTGCTGTGCCCTTGTACCAATCTGCCCCCTTATCCCTGGCATATGGTGGCAGAATAAACACACCGCCGGTGGATTTATCCAAATCCCAGGCATTACCTGTCCCCAAATAGGTATGCAGCTCCAATGGACGGTACTGTGTTAATACACCTACCTTGTCAATGCCAGAGTTGGCACAGTTGGACAACGGAAAATCAATAATTCTGTATTTGCCGCCAAAAGGTACGGCTGGTTTTGCAATATTCTTGGTCAAGGCACCCAGACGACTTCCCTGGCCACCTGCAAGAATCATTGCCAAACACTTTGTCTTACTCATAAAATATCACCCCTGTATCCTTTTCAATAACCTTTTTCCTGCCATGCTGTCCATCGCAGCAGCCCGATTAGGCAACACATCTAATGTTCTCTATAACCAAGGCAGGATTGCAAAAATAACTGCTGATTATTTACTATTTATATTTCCATACAAAAAGCAAAAATCCTGCTTTTTACCTAAAAAAAACAGGATTTTTATAATATTTTCTCTTTATTGAAATTATGTGAGAATTATTCTTTGACAGATGTTAGAAAAAGGCCATAAAAATGGAACCAATAAACAAGGATATACACAATCCCCACAGCAAGGAAACCAGAAAACGAAATCTTTGACCAGCTATTTTGGCCAGAACATTCTGCAGCTCATAACAAAAGAAAGCAAAAATCAAAAAGCACAGGGGCACATCCTCAGATTGCAGGGCAAAAATCAGCATGGCCAAGCACAAAACCAGGGAAGCCTTCTCCCCGGCAGTAAAGAGCTGCAGCTTCTTTCCCTTCTTCTCCTCCCAGGGCTTTCCACCTCTAAATGTACTCACAATCTGCCTCCTTATTTAATGTCCTGCAGCTTCCAATAGCCATCCCCGGCCAGAACCAGCTGCTTATCATGGCAATGCAACAGGCTGGAACGGTGTCCCACACTGACTACAGCCATCTGTGGCAGCAGCTGGTGGAGAATCTCATAGGCCTGAGCTTCTCTTGGTTCATCTAGGGCCGATGTGGATTCATCCAAAAAGACAATATCCGGCCGCAGGAGCAAAATGCGAATAAAGGCCAGCCTCTGTTGCTCACCCAGGGACAAAATCCGGCTCCAATCATCTACTGCATCCAGCTGATCTGCCAGCTTCTGCAAACCAAAACGCTCCAACAATCCAGCCAAATTATCATCAATATTTTCTGGCACAGGCTGAGGATAATAAATAGCCCGCCGAAGACTGCCTAGCGGCAAATAAGGCCTTTGAGGCAGGAACATGGTACGCCAGCCTGTAGGCAAGGATATTTCTCCTGTGCCATAGGGCCAGATGCCTGCTATAGCTCTAAGCAGGGTACTTTTGCCTGCTCCAGAACCGCCGCTAATCAACAGCCTCTTCCCTGCCGGCACAGCAATGGATAGCTTTTCTGCCAACTGCCGACCATCTGGCAGAGCTATATCCATCTGCCACAGCTGCAGGGCATTGCTGGTATTTTTGGTAAAGTCAAAGGATGAAGTCAACGCCTCTGCCTCCTCCATATGACCGGCAAAGCCTCCCAAACGGCGAATAACGGCTACATACTGAGCAATGCTATCGTAGCTTTCCACAAAATAGCTTAGGGCATCCTGAACTCGACCAAAGGCGCTAATGGTCTGCATAAAACCACCTAGCTGCATAGTGCCATTAAAATACTGAGGAGCACACATAAGCACCGGGACAATAATGGCAATCTGGGCATAGCCATTCACATAGAAATTCAACAGCTTGGTCCGCTTCATCAGCCCCCAGAAATTGCCAATAACCAAGGCAAACCTCTCTCGAAAATTTTGTAGTTCAGGCTTTTCGCCCCCATAAAAGGCTACACTCTCACTATTTTCCCTAACCCGAACCATGCTGAAACGAAAATCCGCCTCAAATCTCTGCTGATCATAATTCAAACGAATCAGCTTACGGCCCACCTTATGAGCCAGCCAGGTACCTACAACAGAATAAATCAAGGTAACAAAAACCATATACCCTGGCACAGAAAGCACAGTATCTCCCAGAGGGATATCCAGAGAACCTGATAGATTCCACAGAATAACCACAAAGGCTACCAAGGAGGTTGCCTGTTTTAGAACTCCCACAAACAAACCCAGAGTTAAATTCACAAAAGAATTAACATCATCGGCTATACGCTGATCTGGATTATCCATATCGTCCTGACCAGCTACCTGTAAACGATAATAGGTTTGATGCCCCAGCCATCTGTCCAGATATTTGTCTGTCATCCAGTTGCGCCATTTGATTTCCAAAATCTGTCTTACATAGACAGCATAGACAGCAAAAATAATGTGCAAAAAAGCAAAACCTGCAAATTGGCCAATTAAGGGCCAAAAGGACTCAAAGGCCCGCTGCTGCAGGGCATTATAAAAATCATTATTCCAGCCATTCAGCAAAACCAGCATATATACCTGCCCCAAGGTGAGGGCAATAACCCCTGCCAGCAAGCCTCTAGCCTTCCATTTTTCCTGAGAATGCCAATAGGAACTCATCAGTCGCCAAGCCATTTGATACAATTTTTTATCCTTCAAAATACTTCCAGCCTCCCATCGCAAAACCTCCTCTGGTAAACATTGCAAAATTTACCATCTGCCAAGACAGCAAAATATCTATAGTCTTATAGCCCAATAAATGATAGAATATACTACAACACATTAAAGTATTTTTTCTGAAAAAGGAGCATATTATGGCTATCGTATTTATAGCGGCCGTACTGATATGTCTTTTGCTATTATTAGTATTATACCGCAATCTCCCCAATAAAAAAGTTTTTTATGGATTTTGTCTGGTATTGGCCCTGACCATTGGCGCCATTGGCCAAGCCCTGCTGTTTCAACCTAAGGCAGAGCCACCTAGCGAAATAGCCCTGCGCCGTATTGCCGCCCAGCAGCAGATATTTGATGACTGGTACACCAGCTACAAAAAACAGCTGGACAGTCTGGACTACAACTGGGCCCAAGGCCAGAAAATTGTCAATGACTATCACAATGACAATATCAGCCTTAATACAGCCTATACCCGCCTAAACCTTTTGGAGCATCAGGCTCAGGTTACTAACCAGGAGCTAAGCAAGCTGGCCCCACCTATCAGTCTGGATGATACCAACTATGATTTGGCCGCCAGCATTCTGAACAAAACCATTTCCTACAGCGAAAAGCAACTGACAGCTATTACAGCCCTTAAGGCCAATGCCAATCCTGCTAACCTAAGTACAGACAACCACCAGGAGGAAAGCCGAATTTTGCAGGAAACCATGCTGCGCAATGGCCCAGACGCCTTGTTTACAGCAGCCGAAACCAATAGCCTGCGCCAAAATCTTACCATACCGGAGAATTAATTATGCATATCTACAAGACAACAGCCGAAAATGGCACTGCCAGCTACGAAATTCAAAAATCTCGCTTTATTGCCTATACCAGCCATGTGGAAACCGAGGCTGAGGCCAGGGATTTTGTAGCAGCCATCAAGAAGAAGCATTTTGATGCCCGCCACAACTGCTCCGCCTGGGTGCTGGGAGCAGATAGCAGTCAGCAAAAATCCAACGATGATGGTGAGCCTGGAGGCACTGCCGGCAATCCTATTCTGGAGGCCATCAAGCAGCATGGCCTCACCAATGTGGTAGTAGTAGTAACCAGATATTTTGGAGGCATCAAACTAGGCGCTGGGGGACTGATCCGGGCATATAGCCATACAGCCTCCCTGGGACTGGAGGCTACCCCTTGTCTGGAGGTAAAGCCCTTTTGCCTTATGGAAGTAGAAATGGATTATAGCCTTCTAGGCACAGTGGAAAATTGGATTCGCAACGAAGAGCTGCGAACCGGGGAAACTGCCTATCTGGATAAGGTAACGGTAAGATTGCTGGTGGAGCCAGCAGATTGTGAGGCTATTAGCACTGAACTAACCAATCTAACAGCAGCCCAATGCAGGATTACCATTCATCAACCAGAATATATGAGCTTGCCTATATAAAAATTAGTTTTAATATTGAACAACACAAAAGACCGTGTTTGAACCATTGTACTAGATGCTTAACACGGTCTTTTTACTTGCTTATTTATGATATGATAAATACCATCTATTTATCATTGTTTTTATCTATATTTTCGCCCAAATCAGGAATTATAACCCCTACATTATTCAAAGAAAATGCCTCTGCATTTTCTTTCAATGGGGTTTCGACGAGGGTGGAGATATTAGCTCCCCCCTGTCATTTGCACAACATCCCGCCACCTATATAGGTGGGGGACATCGGACACCTCGTTATTTGGCCAGAAGATTTTTGCCGGGAAAAGTGCGGAGAAGATAATCGCTGATGGTTTCTCCTATTAGCTTTTTGCCCAAAACATCTGGATGTAAGCCATCGGTAGTAGCCTCATCCATAAGTAAGCCGTAGCAATCCGTCATACCGCTGGCCACATCCACCGCATATTGCTGGGACATAATCCATTGATTCAACAATACCTGCTGTTCCTTCCAATCTGCTGCCGGCGTGGTAATATAGCTCCAGTTAGCAATAAAGTGAGGATTAATTGGCGTAGCAGTAGCATAGACAGGAATAATCCCATGCATACGGCATTTATTGCCTATCTGCTGTAGATAGTAGATAATATCCTGAGCCATAGCACCAGCCCGAAAATCATTTACGCCACCCATGATGACCAAAATCTTGGGATGGAAAGGCAGTACATCAGTCTCAAATCTAGCATCCATAGCCGCTACAGTATCACCGCTATAGCCTAGATTCTTGATTGGCACCTGAGAATAGGTTTCCCAATTATACATAACATAGCCCGGGGGAGTGGATACAGCTCCTCCACCGTGGGTAATGCTATCTCCCAGAGCCGCTACCTTTACCGGATTGCTGACCTGAAACCAGCTAGGAGCAGACCATTCACTAATATGGGTGCCTAATTCATTGCGGCTCCGCACCTGCCAATAATACTTACCAGGCCAGGTATAGCCGGCATCCTCATAGTAGACAGAGCCTTCCGCACTTAGCTCTCTAATAACCACAGGCTTGCCATTTTCCTCCCGATATACCCTGATATCATAGTATTTGCCATCCTTGGCAGGAACCCAGGAGAATACTGGATACAGGGGAGCGTAGGCCATGGACTCAAACTCTGTGGTAGGCTTGGGGGCTTTAGGATTCAGCTCCTGATCCACCAGAGGCCGCAAATCACTGTACAGCTTGATATATTTGCCACTGGCATCCAAAGGACACACCTTCCAGTAGTAGTCCTTGGCTGTGCGCATAACAGAGGTATCCAGCTCATAACCGTTGGTAAAAATCCCTCTCTTGACGGATACCACATTCTCCGGCAGATTTTTGTTGGCCCGCATAATAGCCACCTGATAGCTGACAGCGCCAGGTACTGGTTCCCAAGAGAGACGGACGGTTTTGAGATAGTCCGGAATATACTTCCTACCCTTTGTATCAGTCTTAGCGGCAGACTCCACCACATCCACAGTTTTGTCCTCACTGCCCTGCTGATTACCAGGCCGGGTAATATCACTAATTACTGTTCTCTGACCATTGTGGACTGTAGCAGCCGGCATAGCTGATGCTACAGTGGCAGATAGGACTGTGGACAAGCAAAGGCCTGCTGTCAAAGCCCAATATTTTGCTTTATGCAAGGAAATCACTCCTGTAATCTAAACTAAAAGAATTGTCTTTTGTGCCTTGACAACAAAAAAGGGATGTGCCAGGCACACCCTTTCATCATAACATATTTAGGCCTTATTTTCCATAGCCGCATCCTCATCATCCAATTTGATATTGGTAATGATACGGCCCAGACGTGTACCAGAAACGAAATTCCAGAACCATTTGGTACCTACAGTAATATCTGCATGGGCACCCTCCAAGCGGAGCAAATGCAGGAACATCCAGATCAGCCATGCCACGAAGCCGCCAATCTGCACAAAACCCCAATTTACCACAGCCTGGCAACGACCGATGGTGGCCATAGCGCCATGATCTACATACTTGAAGTTGTGGAGCTGAGTCTCACCCTTGCACAGATGGATGATATTGTCAGCAGCCAGCCAAGCCTCCTGCATAGCAACAGGAGCTACAGTAGCCAATGGTCTGCCATCCTGCAGGAAATGAGCATTGTCGCCAATAGCAAAAATCTCTGGATACCCAGGTACCTGCAAGGTTGGACCAACAATAACACGTCCAGCACGGTCACATTCTGCTCCAATGGTGGAAGCCAGCTTGTGAGCCTTGACACCAGCACCCCAGATAACAGTACGGCTAGGAATAAAGGTGCCGTCCTTCAGGAACAGGCCATCCTCGTTGCAGTCTGCCACCTGAGTGTTCAGCATAACCTGTACGCCCTTTCTCTCCAGCACATTAATGGTGTGCTGACGAAGATGTGGAGGCATCATTGGCAGAACCTTGTCAGTGGCTTCAATCAGGCGAATGCTAACCTCGTCAAAGTTCAGATTTGGATATTCCTTCTTCTGAACAGCAACCAGCTCTGCAATAGCACCAGCTTCCTCAACACCGGTAGGGCCGCCGCCTACACAGATGAAGCTCAGCATCTTGCGACGCTCCTCCTCGTTATCAATCTGCTTGTTGGCACGTTCAAACATATGGAGTACATGGTTGCGAATATGCAAGGCCTCTGGAATAGTCTTCATACCATAGGCGTATTTCTCTACATTGGCCATGCCAAAGAAGTTGTTAGTAGCACCAGCAGCTACAATCAGGTAATCATAGGCTACATCCCCATGATTGGTAACAACAACCTTGCGCTTGCCATCAATCTCCAATGCCTTAGCCATGAACAGCTCTACATTATCATAATCGCGGAACATAGCACGGATTGGATAAGAAATATCATCTGTAGACAATACAGATGTGGAAACCTGATACAGCAATGGCTGGAACAGATGATAGTTAGTTCTTTCAATAATAACAATATCAATATCCTGCTTGGCCAGTTTTTTGACAGCAGCAATACCGCCAAAACCTGCACCTACAACAACAACCTTGGGCTTGTTACCCATCTAAACCCCTCCTAAAAACAGCAATGCATTTTTAACAGCGCGTTTCTCAATTCTTCCATAAATTATAGTCATAAATACCAGTTTTGGCAATACCCACTGGTTATAAAATTATTTTATGATAGTATAATCTAAAGGTTTTCATGTATTCGCTTTTTTAGTAAAATTCATTTATTGAACAGGATATTAATTGGGTTTTCTACATATTATTAAATATTCTTAGAAGCAACAGCTGCTGCAATAGCTGCACCCAAACCGGAGCCATCCTTCAACAGCATTGGAGTAACTGCCCCTGCTTCCTCATCCAGAATCTCATAAAGAGCCTTTTGAACATTTTCCTTGATATGAGGCATATGCTCATAAACAGAGCCATCAATGGCAATATGCTGGTCTGCAATCTTGCCAGAGCCAGACACATGCCAGAGAATACCAGCAAAGCAGGCAGCCACAATACGAGCAGAACGAATAGCAATAGCCTCAGTCAGGTCACGAATATAGGCAGCCTCTCCTGGCTCCAAGGCACCAACCTTAGCGCTGATAACCTTGGCTGCATCACTGGCTACAGCAGTGGTGTCTGCCATAATACCAGACATATCAATAGCCGTAAATTCTGGCTTCTCCTGCAGATTCAGCAGATGCTGCACAGTAAGGCTTAACAGCTCACCCATATAACGACCGGAAACCATTTTCTCCAAGCGCTGACGGCCTGGTTTCTCAGAAGCCTCATCCAGCTTGTTATCCCACTGGCTAGGAGCCAGCTTGTTGAAACTGCCGGATTCCATGTTAATAATGGCGGCAGGTCGGCCTACATCAGCAGTACGCTCCATATAGCAGTTGTTGCTGCCAGTAGCATAGATACAGCCAATCTGAGTATCTGGATACTGATAGCCAGCAGTCAGCAGCTCTGCTACAGTATCATTAATCACAGCAACTACCTTGATATTGCTTAAGCCCTTACGGTCAAAAGCAGCCTGCAGCAAATCATTTACAACCTCACCCTCTACACCATGAATAGCAAATTCCTTGGTCCATACCAAAAGGCGGGCATTGTAAATATCAGTCTGCTGAGATGGGAAGGAGAAGGTATGGCCCAGATAATAGGTCTTGTTTTCTGCCCCCTCCAGCAGCTCGGCAAACATATCGGCAATAAAGTCAAAAACCTTTTCGGCAGAAGCAGAACCATTAATCAGATTATATTCCTCAGTAACCAATGGCTTGGCTACCATCTTCACAATTTCATACTGGCAATCACCCTTAAGGCTAACCAGCTCAGCCCGCAAATTAGTGCCACCAAAATCCAAAGCCAGGAACTCACCCTTCTCCTGACCAGTAGGCATACCAATATAAGAGCACAGCATTGGCATACTGGACTCACGGCCCTGCAGAGCCAGCTCCATATCAAAGCGCAGAGCAGAAGCAACCTCTTTTAGCTGCTCCTTATCCAAGGTCAATTCATCAATAATGCTTTTTAGCTGGGCTTCGTTAATTCTCATGTTTTATCCCCTCTCCGTAAGTGAAAAATGTTTTTGTGGCAGAATTTCGATCAGGTAGCCGTCCGGGTCCGCTAAAAAATGTATGCCATGCTGAGGCACCTCCAGCTTGATACAACCTGCCTGTCTATGAGCTTCCAAAGCCTCCTGATAATCATCCACAGCAAAGGCTAGATGCACAGGATTTTCTCCCAGCTGATAGGCAGCTGCATGGTCTGGGTGATAGTTAAGCTCCAGCTCATGGGCTGAGGCTTTTTCATCGCCCAGATAAACCAAGATAGTATCACCAATATGGACACGGCCCTTTTCCTGCATATGAAGAATCTCTGTATAAAACTGCAAAGAATTATGGAGATTTCTTACCTTTAGACAGTTGTGAGCTAACCGATATTCCATAATAGGCCCCCTGATAATCAAATTTCTTCTATTTATTATGCAATATTTTTAGGCTTTTGCCAATAGCCAGAGCGGGTTTGGGAACAAAATTTCATGGAAAATATCAACCTTGGGGCGCCAGATGGCCAACTCTAGCCACCCTCCGCAGCAGCCCTACCATAAATGGTGCTGTTAGGAAGGTAAATACCATACCTGGGAAGGCTGCGGCCACCAAAGCCCAGACACCTTTGCCTAAAACAACGCTTAGAGTCAAACGAGCCACCAGTGTTCCCAAAGGGCCGGCAATAGCCATAACCAGATACTTATTGCGAGCCTGCCCTGCCAACAGATAAATTATGCCTACTACGATGCGAAACTGCATGGCAATAGCCACATTAAATAAATTATGAGTGCCTAGAGCAAGACTTATCATACTAGAAAGTATACCTATAATAAGATATCTTTTGAAGTCAAAAACAAAACAGATACCTACAGCCAGAGGAGCTGATATCTGAAATTCCAGACCTGGCAGCAGGCTAGGCAGCTTAATCGCTCCAGCTACAGTCAGCAGGGCTGTTAGCAAACCAATCTGGGTAATCTCAGCAGGGGACATAAAATTCTTTTTCATAATTTTCTCCTTTTTCCTCACAAAATATTTCCCGCACATAGATATATTAAATTCTGTCAGATGCATTGTCAACCTATTTCTATTTTGTAGTTGACAACATCGGCAATTTTAGCTATCATGGTAGCTGGAAAGTTATGAATACAATGCCAAAGGAGCCTTGATTATGTCTATATATAGTTTGAAAATGCGAGCCAGCAAGCATACTGGCTCAATTCAGGAGCATGTTTCCGGAGCCGAAAAAATTCTGCCCCAGCAGGAGCTGCCACAGCAGATGGAGGCTTTGCTTAGCCGAGCCCTTCATCATGCTAAGGGTAAGGCAGATTTCATCAACCTGAAAATTGAAGCTATTTCCTCAGAAAATCTAAAATATATTGAAGCTCTGCCTGTTTCCACCCATGAAGCAGCAACCCCGGCAGAGGGGCGGCAGTTTATGTGCCAGATTATGGCAGAGCTAGGTCTAACCCCAGATAAATGCCAGAAAATACTGGAGCTATTTCAGGCCACCTACGGTATGCGAGGCGCCATGCTGCTGGATGTAGATACTCTGGAGCGATTGGAGCCTGACCAGCAGCGAGGCATTCGTGCTACCTATATGGATAGCATTGCCCCCAAGGGAGAAGCCAAAGCTATTTGTGATGGCAAAAATCATTTTCAGGAAGCCTTGGTTTTGGCCAGCAAGGTACTATCTGCCCCGAATATAATTGGAGAACTGTGTATGTCTGATGATCCGGATTACATAACAGGCTATATTGCCACTCGGGACAAGGGCTATATACGCATTACCAAGTTAAAGAAAATGGGCTGTCCTGACGGAGGTAGAATTTTCCTTTACCGTGGCCCTAAATCCCAAGTAGAGGACTGTATCCAATATTTGCAGGAGCAAAGGGTTTTGGTCAAAAATGTGCCATCTAATCCCTATGCCAATAATACCCCAAAGCCAAAATCTACTTCTGACAAGCCTTGGCAGATATTCGAGGATATTTTAGCCCAAAAGAAAAGTCAGCAGCTTTATCGCAATACCAAGGAAATATCCTCAGCTCAGGCTGCTCATATTATCTATCAAGGTCAAAACCAGCTAATGCTGGCTTCCAACGACTATCTTGGCCTTATTGACCATCCAGAAGTAAAAGAAGCCGCCAAAGAGGCTATAAATATATATGGTGTAGGCTCTGGTGGCTCCCGGCTGACTACTGGCACCCTGCCTCTGCATAATCAGCTGGAGACAGCACTGGCCAGCTTTAAGCATACAGAAAAGGCACTCATTTTTAACACAGGCTATATGGCCAATGTAGGTATTATCTCAGCTCTAGGCATCAAGGACAGTATTATCTTTAGTGATGAGCTTAATCACGCCAGTATTATTGACGGCTGTCGTCTTAGCCATGCCAAAACCGTGGTATACAAGCATAACGATATGAAGGATCTGGCAGAAAAATTACAGGAACACGCTGGCTGTCAGGGCTTGATTGTTACTGATGCTGTTTTTAGCATGGGAGGAGATATTGCCCCCCTGCCAGATATTATGGCCCTGGCGGAACAATATCATGTACTTACTATGGTAGACGAAGCCCACGCCACCGGCGTGATTGGAGCCACAGGCCGGGGAATTGCAGAGCATTTTGGCCTGAAGCGCCAGCCAGATGTTCTCATGGGCACCCTTTCCAAGGCCTTAGCAGCCGAAGGAGGCTATGTTTGCGGCAGTCAGCTTCTCATTGACTACATGCGCAACACGGCCAGAAGCTATATTTTCTCCACCAGCCTTTCCCCTGCCGTATTGGCTGCTGCTGCCAAAGCACTAGAGCTGTTAGAAAATCAGCCTTCTATGGTACAGCAGCTACAGGAAAATACCCGTATATTCTGTAAGACTCTGCAGCAGGAAGGCATTGAAGCTCATAGCGATACTGCCATTGTACCTATTGTGCTTCATGATGAGGAATTAGCCCTGCGTGTCGCAGAGGAATTAAATAGGCAAAATATCTTCATCTCCCCAATTCGTTATCCTACTGTACCCAAGGGACAGGCCATGCTGCGAGCCGCCCTAATGGCCACCCACACACCAGAAGAGCTCTGCCAAGCCGCCCATACTATTGGACAAACCATATCCAGGCTTGCGGATAATTGATATAGTATTATACACAAAATCCCTGTTAGGAGAATGTCTATCATTGCTAAACATGATAGCATAACTCTTAACAGGGATTTTGTGAATCACTGCCTATCAAAACGGATTTTTTCTAACCAAGTTCGCAATAATTTTCCATAATCCTTCATACGAGCTGACAATTCCACGGCAAATTCCTCATCATAGGTATGTGTTGTCAAATTTCTATCCCCTGACATACGCAGAGCCATTTCTGTTTGTTCTGCAGATAATATGCCAATTCGTTGACATTCACGGATAACTCGCCGTGGTGAAGCAGCATCTATACCCTCAAAAACCCGTAAATAATCCTTAGCACATTTCCAGAGTATTTCGTAAGAAAATTCAAATCTCTGTATCATGGCATCTCGCTCTACCTCAGTCCATTCAGTTTTGCCAGCTAACTCCTCTAGCTTGGACACCGCCCGTTCTGCCAAAGCCAATCTTTCCTTTAGCTTTTCCACAAAATCCCCTCCTGATGAATACGCCTTCTCAGACTTTCTGCTGCCATCCCCATATAAACCACATCAACAATATAGATAATATCTGAATTCTCCAAAACCTCTCGAAAATCATTCACCTTGTACTCTAAAGCAGAATCCATCTTCACGCCAGATTTGCTCTCTATGGCAATATCCACATCCGAACCTTGTCTAGCCTCTCCTCGAGCCCAAGAACCAAAAAGATATATCCTCACATCACTATCCTGCCAAAAATCCAGCGTGAAATTCTTCAGTTTAATAAGATATTCATTCATATATCCACCTTATGACACCGCTTCTCGTTACCTATTATGCCTATTGAGAAATATCCTGCCAAAACATTCTTTTCTTACAATACATACTCTAATCCTATCAAAAATGACATTTTTTTTCAAGGTACACTAAAAGATTAGCAATCAAGTTTTATGCCCCTATGTAGATGATATCTTCTTCTCTATAGCTGGATTTTGCATCAATTACATGGTAGTGCTAATATCGCTACATGTACAAATCTATGAGAATAATAATTATACTATCATATACAAAATCCCTGTCATCTGTTTCCCAGACAACTAAAATGATTCCCTCTATATAAGGATATTTTCCATATAAAATAAATTTCCGCCAATTTTCCGCTGCATATAACTTTTATATTTATACATACTTTTATTTTTTTGATGATGTTAAATATTTTCCTTGCAATAAATTTTAAATTAGATTACAATAATATATATTCGGATGTATTAATACATATAGAAAGGGATTTAAATTTACATGAGACTAAAATTATTTGACAAACGTTATAATCGCAACAAGGATTTTTTGTATTGGCATGTAGATATTTGTACTGATGAACATTTTGCAGAGGATAAACTCCACGATTTTCATTGCCAGAAGAAGAATATTGTTAATTGCTTCAAAATCTTCAGTATATGCAACTTCACCATGGATGTGGCCATTGCCAAAAACGACACCTACGAAAGCTTTGAAGCAGAATTAAGAAAAAACGTACCAGGCATAACCCATATAACGGCATTACCAATTACCAGTATCATCAAATAATATAGGGAATACAAAATCCCTGTTAGGAGGATGTCTATCATTGCTAAACATGATAGCATAACTCTTAACAGGGATTTTGTATGTTATATGAGTATCTTAATGAATTTATTTTTCGGTGGATAATCGCTAACAATCATTACCTAATATCACAAGATGAGATTGCCAATCTTCCGGAAAATTAATTGCTGCAACATCAATTATATTTTCATATTCTTCAATCAACTGACACAGGCTTTTATAAAAATCCATCCAACAATCATCTGAAGGTCTCATATACTTCATAGCCAACAAAATTTCATATATTCCGTTGTAATTATTTTTAGGACACTGTTTATCTGCATTCAAAAGCTCTGGTGCAGTATTGATAACTCTATTATAAATTCTAGAACTATGTGCACACATATTACGAAGTATTGTAATAGAATGAATCCATGAAGTGAGCATATCTTTTGCAGGCTTCACTTCATTACCTTTTTTCGAAATATATTTATATCTACTAGCCAAAGTAGCATATGCATGACCTTTACCGGACTTCAAATTCTTTATAAACTTTGACAGTGTACCAAATGAAACAACTTCAACTATAGCCCATATTGGTATTGCTCCATCATACTTTCGAAAATGATGTTTCATAAAAACATCATTAGATCGCGATATTTCCGAAGATATTACAGACATATTTTTCCAGTATATTTTTTTATCCTCAAAAATAGAGGAATCATGCACTATCAAGGCATCTTTATATACTAATATTGCATCTACCAAACGACATCGAAGAGCAACCTCTATTTTCTTTATCATATCAAAAAGAATAATAGAAAGGCGCTGATCAAATTCATATATCATTAATATATCTTCAAACCAAATTTCATTTCGAAATTTCTTATTGCTGTTATCATAAAAGGGATAAATATATCCTCTCAATCTATAAAATCCTATAGTTTCCAATGCTAATCTAACAGTTTCTAATTTCTTAAATTTCATACCTGCAGTCTTATAGGATTGTATTTGTTCATCAATTGACATAATTTTTTTAGGATATTTATACATAATTTTCTCCAAAAAAAGTCCCACCGGGTTGCGCATAAATCAGAGGCGTGGTGGGTTCTATTCTCTAATAAAACAACTTATTATAATATGTCAATTATATCAAATTAACATATCAATGTCAAGCAAATTATAATGATTAATTTCCAAAATCTAACAATGTAAATCAGCTCAGATTTCCTTATACCCCACAATCATAGACTTGACCTTCGCAATATGAGTAACACATTAGACTACTATGTACATTTTTATTTTCCACTAAATGCACATTTTATATTACCATTTACAGATGGTAAGCCCTCCATATTGTGACACCTAGCAGAGCATAGTCTCATCAACTATACAAAAAACCCCTGAGGATCATCACTCCCCAAGGGCTTTTTATGGTTCCACAATGTCCTTCGTGAAATCTTATGGTTAGATTATATCATATGATTAACAATTTTTCAATACAATTTAACGCTCTTCTTTCCTAAAGACGGGTTTAGCGGTGTTTTTCGATAAAATTTACCAAAATTTCCATTTCCGTTTTTAGCTTTTGACTATCCTCTGTGAAACAAAAACTTATCGTCTTGTCCGCACATAATTTTTCATATAAACTATACACTAATGTTCTCGCTTTATTATCATTTCCTGGTGTTCTATACTTAGGATTTCCATCCTTTTTGCATCCATTACGCATTACACCACAACAATAAATAGCATTGGCACCATCTGCTTCGCATCTGCTTGCTTGAATGTTGCGAAGTGTTTTGTCATTATTTACATTGCTTTTCTTCCTTGGTATCGCCTGAGCAAATTTTTCAGAAAAATCTACAAATAAATTTCTATTACCTTCCCCTCTTTCTACACCAAAAAATTGGCAAAATTCAAATACAGAATTAAAATGCACCTCATAAAAATCAGCCCAGCCCTTTATCGATTCATTTTTATCATATTTAATAAATTCCAATTTTACCTTTGCATATTCACTAGGTCTACATTCCCCTTCTTCATAAATCTTTAATACAACAATATATTTTCTTTGCTTATAGTAAAAATAAAAAACATCTATTATCCAACCATTTTCCCTCAAATCTTTTAATAAATATGGCAAATTTTCAAATCTAATTCCTTGACATTTCTTATTCGTACGCATTACAATCTCCTCCTATGAAGTTTACTTTACCTTTGACAATTAAACAGAAATAAAAATCAATAATGACTCACTGCGCACAAAACACCTCCCTGGAAACATATCTCTCCTAAAATTCACTTTGTTTACCTCCTTTCTTTTCATTTCAAATACATAATATCATCTAAGTCAGCGTTTAAAAGACGATTTTGTCGCAAAAAATACCGAACTCATAAGCTAGCACCTCTAATCTAACTCTTAAGTTCGGTATAAATCACCATATATTTGATATTATCAAGCATCTTGTACTTTTTATATTTTCTGTATTATTTCTTTCTGAAAACGATATATGATAAAAATTCCATAAGAAATTGTATTATGTCATCTGCATTACCAAAACTATCAGACAAAGAATATGCAAATCTATCATTATATCCCTCTGTATATGAAAAAGAATTTACACAAATTATTATGACTTGCCACTTAATCCTCTATTTTCACGCTATCAAATCTCCTGTTATTTATGATATAACCATTATTGTCTATGATAGCATATGTATTTTTTTGAATTACCACTATATTATCACTTTCATTGATATAGCATTTCTTCAATACTGATTTTTCGGTATTTGAGTCTATAACAGCAAAATTTTCATCATTAAAATTTACAATACCATATTCTTTTCTGCTTTTTGCATAATTATAACCTTCATCATAAGGACTACATATAAGGTATGTAAAAAGCACCATCATCATTGCTATAAAACACAAGATTTTAGTAAATATCTTTCCTTCTTCTGACTCATCATTCGCCTTATCATTTCGAATAAATATATTATACCATGGCTCATCTAGAAAGTATCCCCACAAAAGAGTAATAATTACATGAAATGTAATTATTACTACAGATCCCATAAAAGTATAATATATTAACTCAAACTTCCCACACAGAAAATCCTCACGGCTCCTTGAAAACTGTATATTTCAAAAGATAAATTTCTCAATTAGCTTGCAA
>OLFV01000093.1_pt1 | contig 103075 bp, 79 predicted proteins | sample 1605551 | NCBI WGS metagenome assembly OLFV01 (sample SAMEA3888922, study PRJEB22519) | human gut metagenome | biome: human gut; feature: human-associated habitat; material: faeces | place: Denmark | collected 2011
ACTTACACTGTTTTTGAATTGTTAAAACCGTGTAAAGTAAATCTGTATTAAGTCAAAGCACCATACCAGCCTACACAAAACACCCCTCCACGGCACCCCAATTCCATAAATATTCAAATATTCTTGGATTCAATTCCACAAATATTCAAAGATTTAAGGAATCAATTCCATAAATCTTCAAAGATATTTGGATTAGGCAAATATTATTCGTATATTTGCACAAACCTCAAAAACATGTAAGCATATGATTACAAGAACATTAGATACACTGACGCGTGAGCGGATGGGCAAAGGCAAAGCCATAATCGTTTTCGGTGCACGTCAGGTTGGCAAGACAACGCTGCTTCGACAGATAACCGACAGCAACGAAACGCTGTGGCTCAACGGCGACGAGCCAGACGTGAGAGCACTGTTCGACAACGCATCGTCTACACGCCTGAAAGCAATAATCGGCCCCAAGCGAACAGTCGTTATCGACGAGGCACAACGCATTCCCGACATAGGCATAGCGCTGAAACTCATAATCGACAACAACCCCGACGTGCAGGTAATAGCCACCGGCAGCTCGTCGTTCGACCTCGCCAACGTGATAAACGAACCGCTCACCGGACGCAAATACGAATTGCAGATGTATCCGCTGTCATTCGCCGAGCTGTCGACACACAACGGACTGCTCGACGAGAAGCGCATGCTGCCACAACGACTCGTCTACGGAAGCTATCCCGACGTAGTGAACCACAGCGGAGAGGAGCGCGAAGTGCTGCAAGAACTTGCCGACAGCTATCTGTATAAGGACATTCTGATGTTCGACAGAGTGAAGAAAAGCGAGAAAATCGTAAAACTATTGCAAGCCATTGCCTTTCAGATAGGCTCGGAAGTGTCGTACAACGAGCTGGCACAACTGTGCGGACTAGACCCCAAGACCGTCGACTCGTACATACAACTGCTTGAGAAGTCGTTCATAATATTCCGACTGCCATCGTTCAGCCGCAACCTGCGCAACGAACTGAAGTTCGCCAAGAAGATATACTTCTGGGACTGTGGCATACGCAACGCAGTAATCGGAAACTTCCAGCAAGCCGAAACTCGACTTGACATAGGCGCATTGTTCGAAAACTACGTTATAGCCGAGCGGATGAAGCAGCAGTCATACGCACGCAGCTTTGTCAAAAGCTACTTCTGGCGTACCTCAGCCAAGCAGGAAGTGGACTACGTAGAAGAGGACAACGGACAGCTGACAGCCTACGAGTTCAAGTGGAACCCACGCAAGAAGGCTTCGGTGCCGCCATCATTCGCACGCAGCTATCCCGACGCCAGATTCACGACAATAACCCGCGACAACTATTATGAAATTCTTTTATAAAAAATAAATAATGTTTAGCAGCGGAAAAACTTTTGTCAAATCGTCATTTTTCAGTACTTTTGCACCGTCGTAACACCGATGTAACATTACAAAGCGTCACGCAAAACGGCTGCGACACCATAACAGACATAAACATCAACCAAAGAAACAACATACAAATGAAAGATATTTGTTGCGTAGGCCACATAACAAAAGACAAGATTATCACACCGCGACAGACCGTATACATGGCAGGCGGCACTTCGTTCTATTTCTCGTACGCACTTAACCATCTGCCTAAGGACGTGTCGTTCCAGCTCGTTACGAAGTTGGGCGAGACCGAGATGCAGTCGGCTGAAGATATGCGCACAGCAGGCATCGACGTGCTGACATTCCCCAGCCGCCACACGGTATACTTCGAAAACAAATATGGCGAGGACATGAACGACCGCACACAGCGCGTGCTCGAACGTGCCGACCCATTCACCATCGACGAGATGAGCAATGTGGAGGCACGCGTGTTCCACCTCGGTTCACTACTGAGCGACGACTTCTCGCCCGAAGTGGTGGAATATCTGTCTACCAAGGGCCGCATCTCCATCGACGCCCAGGGTTATCTGCGTGAGGTGCGCGGAGACAAAGTGTATGCCATCGATTGGGCAGACAAGCGCAAGATACTCGCCAATACAGATATAATAAAGGTGAACGAGCACGAGATGGAGGTGATAACCGGACTCACAGACCCACGCCAGGCGGCACTGCAACTGGCAGAATGGGGCGTGAAGGAGGTGTGCGTGACATTGGGCAGCGAGGGCAGCATTATTCTCGCCGAAGGCAAGTTCTACGACATTCCAGCATACAAGCCCAAAGAGATTGTCGACGCTACTGGATGTGGCGACACCTACTCGGCAGGATATCTGTGGTGCAGAGCACAAGGCATGGGCTACGAAGAGTCGGGATGCTTCGCTGCTGCGATGTGCACACTGAAACTTGAGCACACCGGACCGTTCGACCGCACTATTGACGACGTTAAACGTGTAATGAAGTGAAAAAAAAGCGAATTCTTTTCACAATCCGAAAAAAGTAAGTAAATTTGCACGTTCACATACTATGCAAAATGCATAAGAACGGAGGATGCTCCTATAGTTCAATGGATAGAACGGAGGTTTCCTAAACCTTTGATCCGGGTTCGATTCCCGGTGGGAGTACCTAATTGCAAAGCCCAAACAATCTTGTGAGATGCTTAAAATCCAATAAATACCCATTTTTTTGAACAAATCCAATGCACACAATGAAAAAATTGATGTCAGTTGTCATGCTGCTTTTTGTGGCAATCCTGTGCAATGCACAGATGGCAAATCCAGTGAAGTTCACAGTACAACTAAAAACTAACGGCACGGCCGAGGCTGAAATCGTGTTCTCCGGTAAAATCGAAAGCGGATGGCACGTGTACTCAACAAACCTTGGCGGTGATGGTCCTACAGAGGCTGCTGTACACTTCGACAAGAAGGACGGTATTGAACTGGTAGGCAAATTGACTCCTCGCGGACACGAGATTTCGAAGATGGACGACATGTTCGGAATGGTGCTGCGCTACTTTGAGAATTCCGCTCAGTTTGTACAGAAGATCAAGTTCACCAAGCCCGAACACGACATCAAGTGCTATCTGGAGTATGGAGCCTGCAACGACGAATCGTGCATGCCTCCTTCTACAGCCGAATTCGCTCATAAGGGAAAGTCGCCCGCCGTTGACGCTGCCGCAGCTAAGGATGCTGCAAAGACTGAGGCTAAAGACGCCAACGTTGCTGACGTAGCCGACCCTACTACAACCGCAGAAGCAGTAACAGACACTGTCGCTACCGACACTGCTGCCGTTGCTGCTGTTGCCAATATGGACAAGTCGGAGCTTCAGAAGCTTTGGACTCCGGTGGTAAAGCAGCTCGAGAAGTTTGACAAGCCAATAAACAACTCATTGCTCTATATCTTCTTCGCCGGACTGCTCGGCGGTCTGCTCGCACTCTTCACTCCGTGCGTATGGCCAATCATCCCTATGACCGTGAGCTTCTTCCTCAAGCGCAACAAGGAGCGCCGCAAGGCAATCCGTGAGGCTATCACTTACGGTGTAAGTATCGTGGTTATTTACGTTGCTCTTGGTCTTATCGTTTCGCTGCTGTTTGGCGCAAGCGCTCTCAACGCGCTGTCTACCAACGCTATATTCAACATCTTGTTCTGCCTCTTGCTGGTAGTGTTCGCCGCATCATTCTTCGGAGCGTTCGAGATAACGCTGCCGTCATCATGGAGTAACAAGATCGACCAGAAGTCGGACGAGACAAGCGGCTTCATCAGCATCTTCCTCATGGCGTTCACACTGTCGCTCGTGAGCTTCTCGTGCACCGGTCCTATCATCGGATTCCTCCTTGTAGCCGTTTCTTCATCGGGCGACATCGTAGCTCCGACAATCGGAATGCTTGGCTTTGCTGTAGCTCTGGCTGTACCGTTCGCGCTGTTCGCAATGTTCCCGACACTGCTCAAGTCGGCTCCTAAATCAGGTGGCTGGATGAACGTATTGAAGGTTGTGCTCGGCTTCATTGAGCTGGCGTTCGCCTTGAAGTTCCTCTCGGTAGCCGACTTGGCTTACGGATGGCATATTCTCGACCGTGAGGCATTCCTCGCATTGTGGATCATCATCTTCGGCCTGCTCGGTCTGTACCTGCTCGGCATGTTCAACTTCCCGCACGACGACGAAGGCCGCCGCACAAACGTACCGCAGTTCTTCCTGGCCCTGCTGTCATTGTCGTTTGCTATGTACATGGTACCAGGCTTGTGGGGTGCTCCGCTTAAGGCAGTCAGCGCTTTTGCTCCGCCAATGAACACTCAAGACTTCAACCTCTACAAGAACGAGGTACACCCACGCTTCAAGGATTTTGAGGCAGGTATGGCTGCTGCTCGTCTGGAGGGCAAACCAGTAATGGTAGACTTCACCGGATTCGGCTGCGTAAACTGCCGCAAGATGGAGGCTGCAGTATGGACTGACTCTAAGGTAGCCGACATGCTCAACCAGAAATACGTGCTCATCTCGCTCTACGTTGACGACAAGACTCCGCTGCCCGAGCCAATGACAGTGACCGATACCGACGGCACACAGCGCACCCTGCGCACCATCGGCGACAAGTGGAGCTATCTGCAGCGCTACAAGTTCGGTTCGAACACACAGCCTATGTATGTCTTGATAGACAACGAAGGTATGCCGCTCACCGGCAGCCGCTCGTACGATGAGGACATCAACGAATACATGAAGTTCTTGCAGACTGGATTGGATAATTACAATAATAAGAAATAATAAATAGAAGCCCTTCCCCCAACCCCTCACCAATAGGGACTGAGGGTAGGGCTTCAAATCTATACTACTATGCTCGAAAAACAAATACGCGAACAGATAATATCGCTCATTAACCGCGAAGTGGTGCCGGCTGTAGGCTGCACCGAGCCGATGTGTGTATCATTGTGTGTGGCTAAGGCCACCGAAACATTGGGCTGCCGCCCTGAAAAGATTACAGCGCTGCTGTCGGCCAACATCCTCAAGAACGCTATGGGCGTGGGAATACCGGGAACTGGTATGATTGGATTGCCTATAGCTATTGCATTGGGAGCGCTTGTGGGCAAGTCGGAATATCAGCTTGAGGTAATCAAGGATTTGACACGCGAAACACTCGAAGAGGGCAAGCAATACGTCAGCGAAGACCATATCGACATAAAACTGAAGCAGGGCATCACCGAGAAACTCTATGTGGAGATACGCTGCGAGGCGCAGGGACATGAGGCAACAGCCATCATCGCACATTCACATACTAATATAGTATATGTAGAACGCGACGGAAACGCCATTCTTGACCGCCGCACTCCGCAGGCTGGAGCAGCCGAACAGAAGGACATACAGCTCAACATGCGCATGGTGTACGACTTCGCCATGACCACTCCCGAGGAGGAGATAAACTTCATTCTGAAGACACGCGACTACAACATACGCGCTGCCGAGGAATCGAAGAAGGCCAACTACGGCCACTGTCTGGGCAAGACTATCGACCGCCCATTGAGCCACGGCATTTTCGGCAACTCTATCTTCTCGCACATCATATCGAAGACAGCATCGGCTTGCGACGCTCGTATGGGCGGTGCAATGATTCCGGTGATGAGCAACTCGGGCTCGGGCAACCAGGGCATCTGCGCTACCAACCCGGTAGCTGTATATGCCGTTGAGAACGAGAACACCGAAGAGGAACTTATCCGCGCGCTGACTCTGAGCCATCTCACAGCTATCTATATCAAGCAGAACCTCGGCAAACTGTCGGCTCTGTGCGGCTGTGTAGTGGCAAGTATCGGCTCAAGCTGCGGTATCACATACCTCATGGGTGGCGACTACACCCGCATCTGCCACTCGGTGAAGAACATGATTGCCAATATCACGGGCATGATTTGCGACGGTGCTAAACCAAGCTGCTCACTGAAGATTTCGTCGGGTGTGTCTACAGCTCTGCTGTCGGCTCTGCTCTCAATGGAAGGCAAGTGTGTAAGCTCGGTTGAGGGCATCATCGACGACGACGTAGACCGCTCAATACGCAACCTTACAAGCATCGGTGCCGAGGCTATGAACCAGACTGACGCCATGGTTCTCGACATCATGACTCATAAGAGTTGCTAAGAAAGAACAACGGAAAAATAAGAATGAACTGGCAACAACTCATATCCAACAAACGTCTGGGGCAGGAAATAAGGCATCCTGAACGCCATGACGACCGGTCGGAGTTCAAACGCGACTACGACCGCCTCATCTTCTCGGCCCCATTCAGACGCATGCAGAACAAGACGCAGGTGTTCCCGCTCCCGGGCAGCATCTTCGTACACAACCGCCTCACGCACTCGCTGGAGGTGGCAAGTGTGGGCATGTCGCTGGGCAATGACGTGGCACGTGAGTTGAAGCTAAGACATCCCGAACTGACGGGAACTCTGTTTGAAGAAATAGGCACTATCGTGAGCACAGCTTGTCTGGCTCACGATATGGGCAACCCTCCATTCGGACACTCTGGCGAGAAGGCTATCCAGGCTTTCTTCCGTGAAGGCAAGGGAATGGAGTTACAGCATAAGGTGCGCCCGGAATTCTGGGACAACCTCATACACTTCGAAGGCAACGCCAACGCCTTCCGACTGCTGGCACACCGCTTTCACGGACGACGTGAGGGCGGATTTGTAATGACATACTCTACACTGGCATCTATAGTGAAGTATCCATACTCCAGTCTTGCTGCTGGCAAGAAGGGAAAATTCGGATTCTTCTGCTTTGAGGAGCATTATTATCGCCGCATAGCCGACGAACTGGGATTACGCCGACTTTCGGCCGACGACGAACCGCTACGCTATGCACGCCACCCACTGGTGTACCTCGTAGAGGCTGCCGACGACATCTGCTATGAGATAATGGACATCGAGGATGCGCACAAACTGCGAATCCTGTCGTTTGACGAGACCATGCAACTGCTGCTGGGATTCTTTGACAATTGCCAAAGAGAGAAAATACTGAAACGCATTGACGAAGAGGGCATCACCGACAACAACGAGAAGGTGGTATATCTGCGTGCATGTGCAATAGGCAAACTTGAATGCGAGTGTGCACGCGCATTCGTTGAACACGAGAGCGAGATACTCAACGGAACGCTCAAAGGCTGCCTTATCGACCATATAACGCCCTTAGTGAGCGATGCCTACCGCCATTGCTCCGAACTCAGCGTACAACGCATATACAACTCCAAGCCCGTTCTGGACGTGGAACTGTCGGGTTATAAGATTATGGAGACGCTTATGGACGCCCTGATTGAGGCTGCCGTAAGCCCGGAAAAGTTTCATTCGGAACAGCTGCGCAAGCGATTCAGCAACCAGTATGACATCAACAGCCCCGACTTCGAGACCCGTGTCATGGCTGTCATAGACTTCATTTCGGGCATGACCGATGTGTTTGCGCTCGATATATACCAAAAAATACAAGGCATATCGCTGCCTATTGTATAATAAAAAAATTGAGAGTTGAGAGTTGAAAGTTGAGAGTTGAGAATTGAGAGTTGAGAGTTGAGAATTGAGAGTTATGATTACCTTTGATAATCATACAAATTTATGATATCTGTTATTGACAAAAACATATCATAACTCTCAATTCTCAACTCTCAACTTTCAACTCTCAACTTCCTACCTCTCAACTCTCAATTTAAAATCCACCTTACTTTTCGCGGTAGATTATATTGTTGGCTCCGCTTGTTATTTCAAGAGCCTCGGGGTGCTCTTTGATATACGAGTCGATATGACGGACGCGCTTGTTCTCGAGAATTTCATCAACGGCAATGAGAATACCTGTCTCCTCCACGTCGCCGAAGCCGTAGTTGATGGCTGTGCCGAAGAGTTTCATAGTAGGCGACAGCGACATATAGGCGTTGACAAGTGGGGGAATATTGTAGCCAAGTGCACGAATCTCACGATTGAGAATGAGATAGTCCTTCTTGAAATCGTCCTCGCAGAAGAGCTTTGCAAGTTCTTCCTCAGGAGTCTCAATCTTCAATGGCTTGAGAGGAATGATGAGATTGTCCTTGTCGTCAAAATGCTTCTTGAGGAAATAGAGTATCATGTCGCGTCCACGACGGATGTACGACGGATACATTGTCATTTTGCCGAAGAAGTACTTCACATTGGGCTTGATAACTGTAAGAGCGCCCAATCCATCCCAAAGATTGTCGAGGGCGAACAGACTCTTGGCTCCACGACGTGTGCTCTGATACTCAAGAGTGACGAACGAGCGTCCGAGCTCTACCGTGTACGGCATATAGTCCTTGAGAAACTTGTCAGAGAAGTGGAACATATGACTTGTAGCGAGCAGCGGCTGACCGTCGGGACCAATTTCCCAATCAGAACCGAGCAGATAGCGGTAGCCACCGATTATCTCCTCAGCTTCGGGATTCCACACGATGAGCTGCTTATAGCAGTTGTCGCACGTATCAAACTCGTCGATATCCAACGGCTTGCCGGTACCACCTCCCGCCTCGCGGAACGCTATCTCACGCAAACGACCTATCTCACGCATAACGTTAGGGGCGTTGTGCGCTGTTACGACATATATCTCGTTGTGGCTCTTGTTAGTCATACGAAGCTGACGCTCAGGAGTGAGTTCGCTCTTGAGCAGTTCCTTGCTTACTGGTGCTATTATTGGCTCTTCCTTCATTGTCTTATCTACGAAAATATCTTATAGACCGTATAGGTCGTATTTATCCTTTTTACGTTTTTTACTTTTTTATTATTTTACTTTTTACCTTTTCCCGGCAGTTCGTATACTATATCCTCAACATAGCGTGCCCATTCGGCTGGCTTGCGCGAGCGATCGAAAGTCTGCCATGGTATAGGCTTTCCAATGTGTATGGTGAAATGCTTGCCAACATTGCGGTACATCTCGTCGACCAGGAATATCATGGCGAGATTGAACGGCAGGAAGCGGTCGCTGAAGTTGGCTATGCGATAGAAACGATTGGAGTTCTGTCCGCTGAAATGTATTGGAACAATGTCGCGCTGGCACTCCACGCTCTTCACTATGAATGTCTTCTTCCAATCGATATCGTGTATCGTTCCGTCCTTCTGTCGGCGGCTGTTAAGTCCGGCAGGGAACATAAGCATATGGCTGTCGCTCTTGAATCCGGCTTCCACCATGCGCGGGAAGTCGCGTCCGTTGCGCCCTGTCTTGTTGATGCCTATACATACTGGAGCCAGTCCAGGCAGATTCATGAGCAAGTCGTTGACAAGATAGCGGAACCGCCCGTCGTAGTGGCGTCCTATAATGGAGCCGAGCGCTACGCCATCCTGTCCTCCGAGAGGATGATTTGACACGAACGTATACAGCCTACCGTCATCTTTCGGCGGTAGGTTCTCCTTGCCAACTATCTCAATGTCCATCTTGAGATAGCGAACGCATTCCTCAAGCCACTCCACGCCCTGCATGTCGCGGGTCTTCCAAATGAATGCGTTGACCTGATCCTGGTGAATAATACGTTTCAGCCAGTTGGTAAGCAGCGACGGAACAAAGCGTGCTTTGCTGCCCATCTTGCTGCTGAGAATTCTGTCAATGTCGATTGTATGTTCCGAAATCTCGTTCATTTTGTCATAAAATACTAATCAGCTGCAAAAATAACATATCTTTTTCAGATACGCTCATTTTAATATAAGAAATGTGGTCATTTAATAAAAATGACACCCAAATGTAGACTCATTCGGGGATTTTTGTGTAACTTTACACCCCAAATACGCATATGATAATGTACACAGATACTTCCAAAGATATACAACCCATAACAACTGCGCAGGGCTACCACGTACCTGTTCTGCTCGACGAGAGTGTGAGCGGGCTCGACATCAAGCCCGGTGGCATATACGTAGACGTGACATTCGGCGGCGGCGGACACTCGCGCGAGATACTGCGCCGGCTGCCCGAAGGCGCTCATCTGTACAGCTTCGACCAGGATGCCGATGCCGAACGCAACATCGGAGCCCCCGACAAAAAGTTCACCTTTGTGCGCAGCAACTTCCGCTATCTGAAAAACTGGATGCGCTACTACGGCGTCGACCACATCGACGGACTGCTGGCCGACCTCGGGGTGTCGTCGCACCACTTCGACGATGCCGAACGCGGATTCTCATTCAGATTTGACGCTCCGCTCGACATGCGCATGAACAAGCGCGCCGGACAGACGGCTGCCGACATACTCAACAATTACGACGAGGCACGGCTTGCCGATATATTCTACATATACGGCGAAATGAAGAACTCGCGACGTATTGCCGCAGCTGTAGCCAAAGCCCGACAAACAGCACCCATCAACACCACAAGCGATTTTCTGGCCGTAGTGGAACCGATGTTCAAACGCGAACGCGAGAAGAAGGACATGGCACGACTGTTTCAGGCGCTGCGCATAGAGGTGAACCACGAAATGGATGCACTGCGCGAGATGCTGGCTGCTGCCACCCAACTGCTCGCACCGGGCGGACGCCTGTCGGTGATAACCTACCACTCGCTCGAAGACCGCATCGTGAAGAACGTGATGAAGGCGGGCAATCCTGAAGGAAAAGTGGAGCAGGACTTCTTCGGACGCATTAACACACCATACCGCATGGTGGAGAAACTTATAATACCCTCGGAAGAGGAACAACAATCCAACCCTCGCAGCCGCAGCGCCAAACTGCGCGTAGCCGAACGCAAGGGCGAATAGCTACAAAGGACTATGAATAAGGATGACACCAACACTAAAACCAACACAGACAACACTATAGAACAGGACAAGCAGCAAGACGCGCCCATGTCGCTCAGAGCCATCATACGTGAGCAGGCCACTGAGGACGACATGCCGCTGACCAAGAATATCACACTGCGCAAAATCCTCGGCGGCGACATTCTGAGCACCGACATCATACGCAAGCAGATATGGCTGATACTGATCGTAGTGCTGTTTATTGTAGTGTATATATCCAACCGATACAAGTGTCAGCAGGATCTCATTCTCATCGACAACCTCACAGAGCAACTCAAGGATGCCAAGTACAGAGCACTGTCGAGCAGCAGCGACCTTACACAAAAGACACGAGAGAGTAAGGTGCTCGAACAACTGAGAGCCAGCAGCGACAGCACGCTGCACATAGCAACGCAGCCACCATACATAATAAACGTGTCTAATACAGAACAGAAATGAGCAAGTTTGACAGCAAAAAAATGATGCCACGATACAGCTTCATCGCCATATTGCTGAGCTTTTTGGCTGCAATGGTTATGACGAAGATGGTGTATACAATGACTGCAAAGCGCGACTTCTGGATGCAGGTGGCAGACCGTGTGAAGATAGACAGCCTTGAGACGCCGCCAGTGAGAGGCAATATACTCAGTAGCGACGGACAACTCATGGCTTCATCATTGCCACAGTATAAACTGTACCTCGACTTCAGGGCCATGCGCGCAGCAGGCAAGGACACGCTGTTCGTGCAGAAACTCGACTCCATCTGCATGGGACTCAATTACATATTCCCCGAACAGTCGGCCGACGAGTTCCGCCAGCATCTCATGGAAGGTCTGGAGAAGAACAAGGCCCACTGGCCCATATGGAAGCGACGCGTCAACTACAGCACTTACTCGGAGGTGAAGAAACTGCCAGTATTCCGACTCAGAAAGAACAGCAACGGTTTTCATGTAGAGGAGTTCAACGCACGCAAGCTGGCATACGGATCACTCGCACAGCGCACCATCGGCAAGATGTACGGCGAGATTGACTCGGCACAATGCGGACTCGAACTGCACTTCGACTCGCTGCTGCGAGGCGACAAGGGCATACGCCATCGCCGCAAGATCCTTAACAGATATCTTTATCTGACAGACACCCCGCCTGAAGACGGAGCAGACATAGTGACTACTATCGACGTGTCGATGCAAGACCTCGCAGAGCGATCGGTGCTTAAGGAATTGTACAAGATTGACGGCAATGTGGGCGTAGCCATCGTCATGGAAGTAGCGACGGGCGACGTAAAAGCCATCGTCAACCTGACGAAGTGTGCCGACGGTTCGTATCAGGAAATACAGAACCACGCCGTGAGCGACTTGCTTGAGCCAGGCTCAGTGTTCAAGACTGCATCTATCATGGTAGCACTTGACGACGGCGTAGTAGACACTACATACAACGTGGACACCGGCTGCGGTGTATGGCCAATGTATGGCCGCGAGATGAAAGACCACAACTGGCGACGCGGCGGATATGGCATGATGACACTGCCAAAGACATTGTGGGTAAGCTCGAACATTGGCGTGAGCCGTATCATCGACGACCACTATCACAACTGCCCCGAGAAGTACGTTCAGGGCATTCACCGTCTTGGACTGGCCGACGACCTGCATCTGCCATTGGCTGGTTCATCGCCTGCAAGAATACGATTCCCCAAGAAAGACAAGCGTGGCAAACAATATATCAACTGGAGCAAGACCACATTGCCATGGATGAGTATCGGATATGAGACTCAGGTGCCGCCTATATCCACCCTGACGTTCTACAACGCCATTGCCAACGGAGGCAAGATGATGCGCCCGAGGTTTGTCAAGGAAGTGCGCAAGGACGGCGAGACGGTGATGACATTCCCGCCAGTAGTGATGCGCGAGCACATTGCAAAGGAAACAACGATAAAGAAGATAACACGCATACTTGAACAAGTGGTGAGCGTGGGACTCGGCAAGAAAGCCGGCTCGCCTTCATTCCTTGTTGCCGGCAAAACCGGAACGGCTCAGATCTCGAAGGGTGCAGCCGGATACAAGAGCGGACAGATGAACTACCTGCTATCGTTTGCAGGATTCTTCCCCGCCTACGAGCCACGCTACAGTTGCATAGTATGCCTACAGAAGTCGGGACTCCCGGCATCGGGCGGCGGTATGAGTGGCGTTGTGTTCCACGATATTGCAGAAGGCATTATGGCACAAAGCCTGAAACTTGAAGCTTCCGACGCACGCGACTCGCTGTCGGTGATGATGCCCGACGTGAAGAGCGGTAATATCCTGGCAGCCGATTACGTTCTGTCGCACCTCGGATTCAAGACACGCGCCGACTGGGACGGCTCGTATGCTGACGGCAACCCGATATGGGGACACGCCAGCGAGTCGGGCAACACCGTATCATTGCAACGCGAACCGCTCGGCGATAGCACTCTGATGCCCGACGTACACGGTATGGGAGCACGCGACGCTGTATTTCTTATTGAAAGCCGTGGCGTCAAAGTGAAACTGGTGGGACGAGGCCGAGTGGTAGAACAGAGCATCGGCGCTGGTGAGAAGATAAAAAAGAACATGACGTGCATAATAAAGCTGTCATAGTCATACATAACGCGTAAATTCGCATATTAAACAAAAAACAGATATATGAAACTCAAGGAATTGCTCAAGGAAATCCCCGTCGTCGACATCATCGGCAGCGACGAGGTGGAAATAACCGGAGTGAACATTGATTCGCGCCGCATAAAAGAGGGACATATCTTCGTGGCAATGAAAGGCACGCAGGTAGACGGACACAAGTTCATACCGAAAGCTATAGAACTGGGGGCTAAGGCAGTGCTCTGCGAGGACATGCCTGCCGACAAGGCAGAAGGCGTGACATACGTTCAGGTGGCATCGACAGAGGACGCTGTAGGCAAGGTAGCCACCACATTCCACGGCAATCCGTCGACCAAGCTGAAACTCGTCGGCGTGACCGGTACAAACGGAAAGACTACAATCGCCACCTTATTATATAATATGTTCACCAAGATGGGACACAAGTGCGGACTCCTGTCGACCGTGTGCAACTATATCGTGGACGAGGCAGTACCTGCCGACCATACCACCCCCGACCCTATCGCACTCAACGAACTGCTCGACCGTATGGTAAAAGCAGGTTGCGAGTATGCCTTCATGGAGTGCTCGTCGCACGCCATTGCACAGAAGCGCATCGGCGGTCTGACCTTTGCTGGTGGCATATTCACCAACCTCACACGCGACCATCTCGACTATCACAAGACATTCGAGAACTATCGCAATGCCAAGAAGGCATTCTTCGACGGTCTGCCCAAGACTGCTTTCGCCATAACCAACGCCGACGACAAGAACGGTATGGTGATGGTTCAGAACACCAAAGCCACTGTCAAGACATACTCAACACGCTCAGTAGCCGACTTCAAGGCACGCATTATAGAGTGTCACTTTGAAGGAATGTATCTTGAAATGGACGGTCACGAGGTAGGCGTACAATTTATCGGCAAGTTCAACGTGAGCAACCTGCTCGCAGTATATGGCACTGCCGTAATGCTCGGCAAGAATCCGGAGGATGTGCTCGTAGTGATGAGCACGCTGCACAGCGTAAATGGTCGTCTGGACCCGATACAATCACCCGAAGGCTATACAGCCGTGGTAGACTATGCCCACACACCCGACGCACTGGAGAACGTGCTCAACGCCATCCATGAGGTGCTTGACGGCAAGGGACATGTCATCACCGTATGTGGTGCCGGCGGCAACCGCGACAAGGGCAAACGACCACTCATGGCTCAGGAGGCAGTAAAACAGAGCGACCGCGTTATCATAACCAGCGACAACCCTCGCTTTGAAGAACCGCAGGCCATCATCAACGACATGCTGGCAGGTCTCGACAAGCAACAGATGAAAAAGGTTATCAGCATCGTCGACCGCCGCGAGGCTATACGCACAGCCTGCATGATGGCCGAAAAGGGCGACGTCGTTCTCATCGCCGGCAAGGGACACGAAAACTATCAGGACGTGCAGGGTGTGAAACACCACTTTGACGACCATGAGGTAGTAAGAGAGTGCTTTTGAATTGTTGCGGCAACACCGCAATAATTCGAAACTCAAAATTCAAAACTCAAAATTCATAAAATGTTATACTATCTTTTCAGATTTCTCGAACAATATGGCATCAGTGGTGCACATATGTGGGGATACATATCATTCCGCTCACTGCTGGCACTCATCCTGTCGCTTGTAATATCGGCTTGGTTCGGCGAGAAATTCATCAAGTATCTCAAGAGAAAACAAATAACCGAGACTCAGCGCGACGCATCCATCGACCCGTTCGGCGTAAAGAAAATCGGTGTACCGTCGATGGGTGGCATCATCATCATCGTGTCGATACTTGTTCCGGTACTGTTGCTCGGACGTCTGCGCAACATATATCTTATCCTGATGATTGTCACCACCATATGGCTCGGATTCCTTGGTGGCATGGACGACTTCATCAAGATATTCCGCCATAACAAGGAAGGACTGAAAGGCCGCTACAAGATTGTTGGCCAGATAGGCATCGGACTCATCGTAGGACTCGTGCTATGGGCGTCGCCCGACGTGAAGATGAACGAGAACCTGATGTACGAGAAGCAAGGACAGGAAGTGGTAGTAAAACACAGGGCTGAAGCACGCAAGTCGCTCAAGACCACCATACCTTTCGTCAAGGGCCATAATCTCGACTACTCGCGCATCACAAGCGTGTTTGGCGAGCATCGCGTGGCAGCCGGATGGATATTGTTCGTCATTATGACCATCATCGTAGTGACAGCCGTGAGCAACGGTGCCAACCTTAACGACGGCATGGACGGCATGTGTGCCGGAAACTCCGCAATAATAGGTGTGGCACTGGGTATACTGGCATACGTCAGTTCGCACATAGAATACGCCAGCTACCTCAACATAATGTACATACCCGACTCGCAAGAGCTTGTGGTGTTCCTATGTGCATTTGTAGGCGCACTCATCGGATTCCTGTGGTACAACGCCTATCCGGCGCAGGTATTCATGGGCGACACGGGATCGCTCACAATCGGAGGAATCATAGCAGTAACAGCAATCATCATACACAAGGAGCTGATGCTGCCCATACTCTGCGGCATATTCTTCGTAGAGAGCCTCAGCGTGATTCTGCAGGTGTACTACTACAAGCTCGGCAAGCGCCGCGGCGTAAAGCAGCGTATATTCAAGCGCACGCCGATACACGACAACTTCCGCACACAGCAGTCGCAACTCGACCCTGAGTGCCGATATCTCATAACAAAACCCAAGGGAGCCATACACGAGTCGAAGATAACCATCCGATTCTGGATTACAACAATCATACTCGCAGCTCTCACCATCATAACATTAAAAATTAGATAAGTCGATTCAGATGAAAAGAATAGTAATTCTTGGTGCCGGCGAAAGTGGAGCCGGTGCCGCAGTATTGGCCAAGAAGGAAGGTTTCGACGTGTTCGTAAGCGACATGTCGGCCATAAAGGATAAATACAAGAAACTGCTCGACGACCACGCCATCGACTGGGAAGAAAAGCAGCATACAGAAGAGAAGATTCTCTCGGCCGACGAGATTATCAAAAGCCCAGGCATACCCAACGAGGCTCCTATGGTGAAGAAAGCCATAGACAAAGGCATACACATCATCAGCGAGATTGAGTTTGCAGGACGATACACCAACTCGAAGATGATATGCATCACCGGTTCAAACGGCAAGACGACAACCACATCGCTCATCTACCACATATTCAAGATGGCTGGCTACGATGCCGGACTGGCTGGCAACATAGGACGCTCACTGGCACTGCAAGTGGCTGAGGAACCGCACGAGTACTACATAATCGAGCTCAGTTCGTTCCAGCTCGACAACATGTACGACTTCCATGCCAACATCGCCATTCTGCTCAACATCACGCCCGACCATCTCGACCGCTACGACTTCTGCATGCAGAACTATGTCGACGCCAAGATGCGCATCATTCAGAACCAGACATCCGACGACTCGTTCATCTACTGGAACGACGACCCTGTCATCAAGCGCGAACTCGAGAAGTACGACATCAAGGCCATACAGTATCCCTTCTCTGAGCTCAAGGAGAAAGGCTCTATAGGATATATCGAGGACGGCACATACACCATCGAGAAGCCAACTCCGTTCAACATGGAACAGGAGGAGCTCTCGCTCACAGGCAAGCACAACGTCTACAACTCACTTGCGGCAGGAATTGCCAGCAACATCAGCGGTATCAAGAAGGACATTATACGTCAGAGCCTCGGCGACTTCCCTGGCGTTGAACACCGCCTGGAGAAAGTGTGCAAGGTGGGAGGCGTGCAGTATGTCAACGACTCGAAGGCCACCAACGTCGACGCATGCTGGTATGCGCTCGAAAGCATGAAGACCCCTACCGTGCTCATCATCGGTGGCAAGGACAAGGGCAACGACTACAACGAGATAAAGGAACTCGTACAGAAGAAGTGTCGCGCACTCGTATTCCTCGGTGCCGACAACACCAAGTTGCACAAATTCTTCGGCGAGATGGGCATAACCATACGCGACACTCACTCAATGAAGGACTGTGTCGAAGCTTGCTACGAACTGGCACAACCAGGCGACACCGTACTGCTCAGCCCGTGCTGCGCCAGCTTCGACCTGTTCAAGAACATGGAGGACCGCGGCGAACAGTTCAAGACATTAGTTAGAAGTCTGTAATAATAGCATATGAACAAGATATTAGGCAACATATTCAAAGGTGACAAGGTGATATGGATGGTTTTCTTCTTCCTTTGCATCGTCAGTGTCATCGAAGTATACTCGGCATCGGCACAGCTTACATACAAGACAGCCGACTATGTAACGCCTATGATCAAGCACATCGGACTGCTAGCAGTAGGCATCGGTTGCACGATTGTAACGCTCAATATCAACTGCCGATACTTCAAGGGACTCATCAAGCTATTACTGGCAGCGTCGTTTGTGTTGCTTATCGTAGTTTACTTCATAGGAGCATCAACCAATGGAGCGCAGCGATGGATACCTATTTTCGGAATACAATTCCAGCCATCCGAGTTAGCCAAAGGCTCACTGGTGCTTGCCACTGCACAGATACTAAGCGTAATGCAGACCGACAAGGGTGCCGATCCTAAAGCTTTCAGCTTCATACTCAGTGTTTGCGCTCTGATCGTGCCGCTCATCATGCTTGAGAATCTCTCGACAGCAATACTGCTATGCATAGTCATATTCATGATGATGCTTATCGGACGCGTGCCCATACGACAGTTGGGCAAACTGATGGGAGTTGTACTCCTGGCAGTGGCATTGCTCGTGGGCATGATCATGACATTCGGCAAGGACAATTCAGAAGAACAACCTGGCAAGCAACTCACCGAGCAAATGACAGCCAAGAACGAGCCTGACGACAAGTCGGTGGTCGAAAAGGTATTCCACCGATTCGACACGTGGAAGGCACGTATCGACAAGTTCATGAGCCATAAGCAGATAACACCCAAAGAGGTCGATCTCGACAAGGACGCGCAGGTGGCACACGCCAATATTGCCATAGCCTCATCAAACATTGTAGGCAAAGGACCTGGCAACTCCGAGGAATGCAACTTCATACCACAGGCCTACTCCGACTTCATCTATGCCATCATCATCGAAGAAATGGGCGTAGAAGGAGCTTTCTTCGTGGTGATGCTGTATATTATCCTGCTGTTCCGAACAGGCCGAATAGCCAGCAAATGCGAGAACAACTTCCCAGCACTGCTCGCTATGGGACTCGCCCTGCTGCTCGTCACACAGGCACTGTTCAACATGTGCGTGGCAGTGGGACTGGCACCAGTTACAGGACAGCCCCTGCCACTCATAAGCAAAGGAGGAACGTCGACACTTATCAACTGTGTCTACATAGGCGTCATACTAAGCATCAGCCGTTCGGCACGCCGAAAGATGGAGATAGTCAATGTGACCGATACACAAGAGGAAGATAAAACCGATACAGAAGAATAAAAAAAGCACAATAATCGGCTTTATCAGAAAAAATGATTAATTTTGTGATTTGAAAAAAACACAATACAAATGGAAAAAGAATTAAGAGTCATCGTAAGCGGAGGCGGCACTGGCGGACATATATTCCCAGCCGTGTCAATAGCCAACGCAATAAAGGCGAAACGTCCCGATGCAAAGATACTTTTTGTCGGAGCGCTCGGAAGAATGGAGATGCAGCGCGTGCCTGCAGCCGGATACGAGATTATCGGACTGCCCGTACGTGGGTTCAAGCGACCATTGTGGTCGCCGTCGAATATAGGGGTGGCTCTCGATTTCCTCAAGGCCAAGCGCCTGGTAAAGAAGACAATTCGTGAATTCGCACCCGATGTTGCTGTGGGAGTAGGCGGATATGCCAGCGCTGCAACACTCGACGCAGCCAGCCAGATGGGCATACCAACACTCATTCAGGAGCAGAACTCATACGCCGGTGTCACAAACAAGCACCTTGCCAACAAGGCAGCAAAGATATGCGTGGCATACGAAGGTATGGAGCGATTCTTCCCAGCCGATAGAATCATCAACACGGGCAACCCTGTCAGACAGTCGCTCATAGAGACAACAATGACACACGAAGAAGCCGTACGCAGCTTCGGGCTCGACCCCAAGAAGAAGACCGTACTGCTTGTAGGCGGAAGCCTTGGAGCACGCACCGTCAATGAGAGTGTAATGATGCACCTCGACCTCGTGGAGAAGAGCGGAGTACAATTCATCTGGCAGACAGGTAAGTTCTATAGCGCTGCCGTGGCAGAACGTCTTAAGGACCACCGCGCGCTGCCTATGCTCAAGGTAATGGACTTCATCAGCGACATGGGAGCTGCATATAAAGCCGCCGACCTCGTGATAAGCCGTGCCGGTGCAAGCTCGATAAGCGAATTCTGCCTCATAGGCAAGCCGGTAATACTCGTGCCGTCGCCCAACGTGGCTGAAGACCATCAGACCAAGAACGCAATGGCACTCGTCAATCGTAACGCAGCAATACTTGTAAGAGATGCTGACGCGCCAGAGTCGCTGCTACAGCTTGCGGTCAGCACTGTGACCGACGACGAGCAACTGGCACAACTCTCCAAAAACATAAAGAAACTGGGCAAGCCGAACTCTGCCGACGTTATAGCCGACGAAGTTCTGCGTCTTGCCGGAAAATAAAACGACAAAATGGAAATCAAAGATATAAAAGCCGTATATTTCGTAGGCGCCGGTGGCATTGGCATGAGTGCCATAGCGCGTTATTTCATACGTAAGGGCCTTGTTGTGGCAGGCTACGACAAGACACCCTCTGCCCTCACACACCAGCTGGAGCGCGAGGGCATGCTTATACACTATGAAGAAAACGTTGACGAAATACCGCACGCTTGCCGCGACCCAAAGTCGTGTCTCGTCGTGTATACACCGGCCATACCTGCCGAACACAAAGAGCTGATATACTTCCGCAATGGAGGATTCACCATAGAAAAGCGTGCCCAGGTGCTCGGGACACTCACACGTACACACAAGGGACTCTGTGTGGCAGGCACACACGGCAAGACCTCAACGTCTACCATGTGCGCACATATCATGCACCAGAGCCATCTTGACTGCAACGCATTCCTGGGAGGAATTTCAAAAAACTACAGCACAAACTACATTCTTTCCGACCAAAGTGACTATGTAGTGATAGAAGCAGATGAGTTTGACCGCTCTTTCCATTGGCTTCGCCCTTGGATGAGCGTCATTACATCAACCGACCCCGACCATCTTGACATCTACGGCACCAAAGAGGCATATCTTGAGAGCTTCCGCCACTATACCACACTCATCCAGCCGGGCGGTGCACTCATCATCCACAAGAATCTGGAGATGAAGCAGGACGTTCAGCCAGGAGTAAAGGTGTATGAGTATAGCCTCGACGAGGGCGACTTTCACGCCGAAAACATCGTCATTGACAACGGTGAGATAAAGTTCGACTTCATATCACCCATCGAGAATGTGAAAAATGTGGAACTCGGACAGCCCGTTCCCATCAACATCGAGAACGGTGTGGCAGCAATGGCAATGGCACAGCTCAACGGATGCAACGCCGAAGAACTGAAGTACGGCATGAAGACATACCACGGAGTAGACCGACGTTTCGACTTCAAAATCAAGAACGACCGCCACGTACTTCTCTCCGACTATGCCCACCATCCAAAGGAGATATACCAGAGCGCCAAGAGCATACGCCAGCTGTACAAGAACCGTAAGATTACGGCAATCTTCCAGCCGCATCTTTATACACGCACACGCGATTTCTATCGCGATTTTGCCGATGCGCTGAGCCAGCTCGACGAGGTGATTCTCACCGAGATATACCCCGCACGCGAGCAGCCTATCGAAGGCGTAACATCACAGCTGATATACGACAACCTCAAGCCTGGCGTGGAGAAGAGTATAATAAACAAGGACAGTGTACTCGACCTCGTGAAGAGCCGTGACTTCGACGTGCTTGTCATTCTCGGAGCAGGCGACCTCGACAACTACGTGCCACAGATAGCCAAGATCATTGAGGCACGCGATGCAGCCAAGGCATAATCCACCAAAGAGTGAACAAACACTAAATACGGACAAAGCAACTATCATACAAGTGAAACCATCATGGAGTAAAAGACTGTTTATAGCGAGCGACATACTGCTTGCCATATACCTCGTGTTCGTCTTTACGTCATTCGACCGTAAAAACGAGTCCAAGACAATGTGCTCCAAGGTGAACATAGAGATTGCCGACGATGCCACAAGCGGATTTATAGACACCAAGGTGATAAAGCAACGGTTGCAGAAAGCCGGTGTCTATCCTATCGGCAAGCGCATGAACACCATAAATGCAAGAGCCATCGAGGATATGTTGCGCACCAGTCCGTTTGTCAAGACCGCTGAGTGTCATAAGACAGAAGGCGGAACGGTATATATATCAGTCACACAGCGTATGCCCGTCATACGCATCAAAGCCGACAACGGCGATGACTACTATGTCGACGACAACGACTGCATCATGCCGCGCAGCAACTACACAAGCGATCTCATCATCGCCACCGGAAGCATAAGCCGACGCTATGCCACCACATGCCTGTCGCCACTGGGCAAGACAATCATGCAGAACGACCTGTGGAAGAATCAGGTAGAACAAATCAACATACTGCCCGACCAAAGCGTGGAGATAGTACCGAGAATAGGCAACCACATTGTACTTCTCGGCAAAATGCCCGATGACATCGACCGCAAGAAACGCGAAAAGGCCATCGCTGAGTTCTTCAACTATAAGATGGAACGTCTTGAGAAGTTCTACCGCTTTGGACTCTCTGAAGTAGGCTGGAACAAATATTCGTATATCAACATCGAATTTGACAACCAGATCATATGCCGCAAATGTAAATCGGAACGAGTAGATCGTACAGCAGAACCGACACCAGCACCGGTGCCAGCCAACAGCCAAGAAGCAGCAACACCAGCTGTACCTTCTGAAGGCACAGCCACAGCTAACGTACCGGCAACAACAGAGAATAGCAACGCTACAAATACCGAAAAGAAGGCAAAAAGCGACGCTACGCATAACGACGTATCGGCTAACAAAACAGCAAAGACTGAAAAGACAGCTGAAAAGACGACTGAAAAGAAAAAGTCAGCCGACAACAAAAAGAAAAAGTCAAGTAATTAATTGTAATAATAAATATAACGTATGGCAAAGGATTTTATAGTAGCTATTGAGCTCGGGTCATCCAAAATGACCGGCATTGCAGGGCGGAAAAACCCCGATGGCAGCATTACTGTTCTTGCTGTTGCTTCAGAAGACTCCACCTCGTACATACGCAAAGGTGTTGTCTACAACATCGACAAGACAGCACAAGGATTGAGCAATATCATCTCGAAACTCAAGAATACACTTCAAACAGATATAACCCAGGTATATGTAGGTATAGGCGGACAAAGCATACGCAGCGTCAAGAACGTCATAATCAAGGACCTTCCCCTCGACGCCATCGTATCGCAGGATATGGTCAACGAACTCATGGATGCCAACCGCAACATGACATATCCCGACTACGAAATTCAGGACGCTATAACCGAGGAATACAAGGTTGATGCGCAATACCAGAACGACCCCGTCGGCATCCAGGCCATCCGACTTGAGGGCAACTTCCTCAACATACTGTGGCGCCGTTCATTCTATCGCAGCCTCAGCAAGAGCTTCGACAACGCAGGCATAGCCATTGCCGAGACCTACCTGGCTCCTGTAGCTATGGGCGAGTGCGTTCTGACCGAAGCCGAGAAGCGAGCAGGATGCGTACTGGTCGACCTTGGAGCCGAAACCACAACAGTGTCGGTATACTATCGTGACAAGCTACGCAACATCGCCGTCATACCTCTTGGCAACAACAACATCACCAAAGACCTTGAGTCGTTGCAGATGGATGAGGTAGAGGCTGAGACAATGAAGCGCAAGTACGGTTCGGCATATACAGAGGTGCAGGACATCGACCCCAACATGACATGGCCGATAGACAACAGCCGCTCTGTAAGCACCCGCAAGTTTATTGAAGTGGTAGAGGCACGTATGCTCGAAATCATCGAGAACGTACGCAATCTCATCCCTGCAGAATATATGGACAAGCTGCTCGGCGGCATCGTGCTCACTGGTGGTGGCTCTAACATGCGCAATATCGAGAAGGCGTTCCGTAAGGCCATCAACATTGAGAAGGTGCGCGTAGCCAAGTTTGTCAACATCAACATCAACACCAAGGACTCTAAGCCCACACTTGCCACCAACGGCACTATGAACACCATACTGAGTCTGTTGGCAAAGGGCGACATGAACTGTGCCGGACACGCTTTCAACGACTCGCTGTTCAACGAAGAGCAGCTTGCTGCCACAAGCCAGACTGCTACAGCTACTACAGCTCAGCCTACTGCCGAGCAGATTAAAGCTGCCGAGGAAGAACGAATCGCTGCCGAGAAGAAGGCAGAAGAGGAGCGTCTCGCTGCCGAGGCAAAAGCCGAGGAAGAGCGCAAGGCTGCCGAAAAGAAGGAGAAGTCAATAATGCAACGATTCTTCGGATCGCTCAAGCAGTTCGGACGTTCACTCGTTGAACCAGAACCAGGATCTAATGATTAAATCTTAAATAACTGAAAACTCACATGCCAGACAACAATATCAATCCGATGGTGGACTTCTGTACACCAGACAAAGAGACAAAGAACACTATCATCAAGGTGATAGGTGTAGGTGGCGGCGGCGGCAATGCCGTCAACCACATGTATCGTGAGGGCATACACGACGTATCGTTTGTGCTCTGCAACACCGACAATCAGGCACTCAACGATTCGCCTGTACCTGTACTCTTGCAGCTCGGTACCGAAGGTCTTGGAGCCGGCAACAAGCCAGCCAAGGCACGCCAGGCAGCCGAGGAGAGTCTCGACTCAATCAAGCAGATGCTGAGCGACGGCACCAAGATGACATTCATCACTGCCGGAATGGGTGGCGGAACTGGAACTGGTGCCGCTCCAGTCATTGCTCGTGTCAGCAAGGAGCTGGGCATACTCACCGTAGGTATCGTGACCATTCCGTTCCGTTTTGAAGGCAAGCGCAAGATCGACCAGGCTCTCGACGGTGTCGAGGAGATGGCAAAGCACGTCGACGCATTGCTCGTAATCAACAACGAGCGCCTTCGCGAGATATACCCCGAACTTACCGTACTCGACGCTTTCGGCAAAGCCGACGACACACTGAGCGTCGCAGCCAAGTCAATTGCCGAGATCATCACCAACCACGGACTCATCAACCTTGACTTCAACGATGTCAAGACCGTTCTCAAGGACGGTGGCGTAGCTATCATGTCAACAGGCTACGGCGAGGGCGAGGGCCGTGTCAAGCAGGCTATCGAGGATGCACTCAATTCGCCGTTGCTCAACGACAACGACGTATTCAACGCCAAGAAGATTCTTCTCAGCATCAACTTCTGCAAGGACAGCACAACAAGCGACAACGGCAACAACGGTCTTATGATGGAGGAAATGAACGAAGTGAACGATTTCATGGAGCGCTTCGGTTCCGACTTCGAGATAAAGTGGGGTATCGGACTCGACCCCGACCTTGGCAAGAAGGTGAAGGTAACAATCCTTGCTACCGGTTTCGGCATCGAGAACGTTGACGGAATGAACATCCACATCAGAAAGCAGACACAGGACGACCTCGACCGTCAGGCCCGCGAGCAGGAACATGCCGACGATCTGGCCATACGCCGTGGCAAGTACTATCCCGAGGACAAGAACCAGCTTCTCACCAAGCGCCGTCCGCAGGTGTTCATCTTCCGTCCCGAAGACCTCGACAATGAGGAAGTAATCCTTGCTGTAGAGAACACACCTACCTACAAGCGCACACAGCAGATGGTCAAGGAACTGCGCCGTCGCATCGTCGACGAGAACGAATCTGCCAAGCCGAAGGAAGAGGACAATAACGTGAACGGTATAATATCGTTTGCTTAATCAAGCAACATTAAGGCTTACAACCCCTGCACTCAGCAGAACAGCTCTTTCAGCACCGGCAACGATTTCATCTCTGGAAATTCCGGCAGGTGCAATTTATAATAATAAAGTATAACATCCACAATGCGGTTGCGTTCGCTGCGCGTCAGCGATAGCAGCCGCATTGTCGTATAGTTAAGTCGCATGAGCAGCTGAATCATTCCAGCCTCATCGGGTTTCAGAAAGTCGCCGTGTGCCGGAGCATGCGGTGTGAAGCATCCGCCACGCAAGTCGAAGTAGGGACAATCATGTCGTTCGTCGGTATTGGGGAAGAAACCCACAAAGCGCGTCATGTGTAGCATGAAGACAATATGGAAGTTGGCAAAGCTGCTCACACAGGTGTCAAGCCACATCACACTGTTCTCCACAAACAAGAACAGGTCATGGTTCTGTTGCTCCGAGCGGGTAGCATAAGTCACAAATTCTGCCATGAACAGGGCAATGCCAAGTTTATGGGCATCAAAAGGGATTGAGCTGAACGGCCATGCAATCGATGCATTCTTCAGTCGCTGCAACTTCTGGCTCTGCCTGTGGTCGAATTCCACGTCAAGAATAGTGAGCGGCTGAAACAGCTGCTTGCTGATACCAGAGCGCGACGAGCGCGGAATACGCTGCATAAAAGACACTCGTCCTACACACTCAGTGAGCAGGTCGACGATAATCTGTGACTCACCGTATTTCAGCGAGTTAAGTACTATAGCCTTAGTTTTTACATGCATTTTCCTCTACTTTTTGTAATTTAATGGCAAAATTACTGAAAAAAGAGGCGTTTTGATAAAAAAATCCGAGGAAAATTTGTCCATACTAAAATAAAGTCGTACCTTTGCATCCGCAAAAATAAAGCACTTCGGTCCCTTCGTCTATCGGTTAGGACGAGAGATTTTCATTCTCTAAAGAGGAGTTCGACTCTCCTAGGGACTACAATAAAAATAAAAAAGAAGAAACATAACAAGATGGCAAACCACAAATCATCACTTAAGAGAATCCGTCAGGACAAGGCTAAGGCTTTGCACAACAGATACTACGCCAAGACAATGCGTAACGCTGTTCGTAAGCTTCGCGCTATGACGGACAAGGAAGAAGCTGTCAAGCTCTATCCTACCGTTCAGAAAATGCTGGACAAGTTGGCTAAGACTAACATTATCCACAAGAACAAGGCTGCAAACTTGAAGTCAAGCTTGTGTCTGCATATCAGCAAGCTCGCCTAAGTAGTTTGTTGGCAAACCATACTGAGGTCATATTCCGAAAGGAGTGTGACCTCTTTTTTTTGCACTTTTACCACCAAACAACGTCCATATTGCGCTCAATTTTAGACGTTTTTTAATACTCTAAATTTCCCTAACTCACATATTTTTAGTACTTTTGTAATCTAAACATAGAAAAATCAAAATGGCAGAAATACAGAACACCGAGAACAATTACTCGGCCAGTAACATTCAGGTTCTTGAAGGACTTGAAGCCGTGCGCAAGCGTCCGGCAATGTATATCGGAGACATCAGCGAGAAGGGTCTGCACCATCTTGTCAACGAGACCGTCGACAACTCTATCGACGAAGCCATGGCAGGCTACTGTACTCACATCGAGGTGACCATCAACGAGGACGAATCAATCACCGTCCAGGACAACGGTCGTGGTATCCCCGTCGACATGCACGAGAAGCTTCACAAATCAGCCCTGGAGGTCGTGATGACAGTGCTCCATGCCGGAGGTAAGTTCGACAAGGGCTCATACAAGGTCAGCGGCGGTCTGCACGGCGTAGGTGTAAGCTGCGTCAACGCACTGTCTACCCACATGAAGTCGCAGGTGTTCCGCGACGGCAAAATCTACCAGCAGGAGTACGAGAAGGGCAAGCCCCTATATCCCGTCAAGGTAGTAGGCGAGACCGAACTCCGCGGTACACGCCAGCAGTTCTGGCCCGACCCAACAGTGTTCACCACCACCCACTACCAGTGGGACATCATAGCACGCCGCATGCGTGAGCTCGCATTCCTCAATGCCGGCATCAAGATTACGCTGCGCGACATGCGCCCCGACGAAGAGGGCAAGACACGCGAGGAAGTGTTCCACGCCAAGGACGGACTCAAGGAATTCGTTCGCTACGTCGACCGTCACCGCACCCACCTCTTCGACGACGTCATCTATCTGAAGACCGAGAAGCAGGGCATACCTATCGAGGTGGCAGTGATGTACAACACCGACTACTCTGAGAACATCCACTCTTACGTCAACAACATCAACACCATCGAGGGCGGTACACACCTCACCGGTTTCCGTGCCGCACTGACACGTACGCTGAAGGCATATGCAGATGCCGACCCGACTATTTCCAAGCAGATTGAGAAGGCAAAGATAGAGATTGCAGGCGAGGACTTCCGCGAAGGACTCACAGCCGTAATCGCCATTAAGGTAGCCGAGCCACAGTTTGAGGGTCAGACCAAGACCAAGCTCGGCAACAGCGAGGTGGCAGGAGCCGTACAGCAGGCCGTAGGCGAGGCTTTGGCAAACTATCTTGAGGAAAACCCCAAGGAAGCCAAGATGATATGCGACAAGGTGATTCTTGCAGCCACAGCACGTATCGCAGCACGCAAGGCACGCGAGAGCGTACAGCGCAAGAACCCGATGACCGGTGGCGGACTCCCCGGCAAACTTGCCGACTGCTCCAACCGCGACCCCAAGAAGTGCGAGATATTCCTCGTCGAGGGTGACTCCGCCGGTGGCTCTGCCAAGCAGGGACGCGACCGCTACACTCAAGCCATCCTGCCTCTGCGCGGTAAGATTCTCAACGTTGAGAAGGTGATGTGGCACAAGGTGTTCGAATCGGAGTCGGTTATGAACATCATCCAGAGCATCGGTGTACGCTTCGGCGTTGACGGTGAGGAGGACAAGGAGGCCAACATCGACAAGCTGCGCTACGACAAGATTATCATCATGACCGATGCCGACGTCGATGGTTCACACATCGACACGCTCATCATGACACTCTTCTATCGCTTCATGCCGAAGGTAATCCAGGAGGGCCACCTCTACATAGCCAACCCGCCGCTCTACCTCTGCACCTACAAGAACAAAGTGAAGGAGTATTGCTACACCGACCAGCAGCGCCAGGCATTCCTCGACAAGTATGCCGGTGGCGTTGAGGACGGCAAGTCGGTTCACACACAGCGCTACAAAGGTCTTGGCGAGATGAACCCCGAGCAGCTTTGGGAGACTACCATGGACCCGCAGACACGACTGCTCAAGCAGGTCACCATCGAGAATGCAGCCGAGGCCGACGAGATTTTCTCAATGCTTATGGGCGACGACGTAGAGCCGCGCCGTAAGTTTATCGAAGAACACGCTACCTACGCAAATATCGACGCGTAGCTTTTGCATAAATTGAGAGTTGAAAATTGAGAGTTGAAAGTTATGAAATGCATTGTATATAATGCATCAGTATTTGATGTTCATCGTCAGTAATCATAACTATCAACTCTCATTTTTCAACTCTCATTTTTCTTTCAACTCACAACTCTCAATTTTCAACTCTCAACTCTCCCCCTATTCTCCATGCGCATATTCCATACATTCATACTTCTTCTGTTTGCCCTTACAGCCGCCCACGCGCAGCAGTTCGGCACAGAGTGGATGACCTCGCCGTCGTCTGCCGACTCGTCGTGTGTATGGTTCCGCCGCACATTCATTGCCCACAACCCTCCTAAATGCGCCTCTGTGTGCGTTGCAGCCGACTCACGCTTCATTCTCTATGTCAACGGTCGCAACGTGTCTACAGCGCTTTATATGCCCAGTCATATAGACGCAGCCCACCCTTCCGTGTCCGTAACATTCGACGTGACACAGTTTCTGCGCACCGACTCCAACACCGTTGCACTTCTCGTAGCGCCTACCGCCACAATGGCATCCCCTCGCCTTTCTATAGGCTTCTTCGGCAAAGACGTGCACGACACTTCCTTCGCCACATGCAGCATTGACGGATGGATAAGCAGCGCTGCCTCAACACGCCTCACAGCCGATGGCGAACTGATGGACAACCGCTATCAGATGCCCGCACATCCCTCCTACGGCGATATTATTACGCCAGTGTGGCAACCGGTCGCCGCCGCAGAGAAGAACAGCTACAGCGCAAATAAAGACTATGGAGTGGCAGCCGAAAGCATCTTCGGCTACTATCCTCAACGATATAACATCCTCAACGACGATGCCGTGCGGGTGCGCCAGATATACAGTCCAAACTTCTTCGACCGCGCCGACCAATCCGTCACCTACGACTTCTCGCCCGGATTCTACGGCTTTGTACGTGTCACGTTGCGTGGTTGCCAACGTGGCGAGCATATATATATCAACGGCATGGAATATATATGCAACGGCGAAATGGACGAGCAGGCATATTGCCGCTTCACCGCCCGATATATGCGATGCGTGACAATCTCCGGCGACCACTACTTCAATCCCGAACAAGTGCAGGAAATAGAGGCCATCGGACTATAAAAAAAAGGTCTGTTTCCCGTTGATAGGAAACAGACCTTTTTTATTTAGTCTTTATCTTTGTCTGAAAGATTAGAGCTGGGGACCAGCAGCTACGAGAGCCTTACCAGCCTCGTTGTTTGTGTACTTAGCGAAGTTCTTGATGAAGCGGGCAGCGAGGTCCTTAGCCTTCTCTTCCCACTGAGCAGCCTCAGCGTAAGTGTCGCGCGGATCAAGAATCTCAGTAGCTACACCAGGAAGCTCTGTCGGAACCTTGAAGTCGAACATCGGGATCTGCTTTGTAGGAGCCTTGTCGATGTCACCGCTCAAGATAGCGTCGATGATACCACGTGTGTCGCGGATAGAGATACGCTTGCCAGTACCGTTCCAACCTGTGTTAACGAGGTAAGCCTTAGCGTTGTTCTTCTCCATCTTCTTAACGAGCTCCTGAGCGTACTTTGTCGGGTGCAACTCGAGGAAAGCCTGGCCGAAGCAAGCTGAGAAAGTAGGAGTCGGCTCTGTGATGCCGCGCTCTGTACCTGCCAACTTAGCAGTGAAGCCTGAGAGGAAGTAGTACTGAGTCTGCTCCGGAGTCAGGATAGATACTGGAGGCAGTACACCGAATGCGTCAGCTGAGAGGAAGATAACCTGCTTAGCAGCTGGTGCAGAAGAACCCGGCTTGATGTTGTTGATGTGGTAGATCGGGTAAGAAACACGAGTGTTCTCTGTTACGCTCTTGTCAGCGAAGTCGATCTTGCCATTAGCGTCAACAGTTACGTTCTCGAGGAGAGCGTCGCGACGGATAGCGTTGTAGATATCGGGCTCAGACTCCTTGTCGAGGTTGATAACCTTAGCATAGCAGCCACCCTCGAAGTTGAACACGCCGTTGTCGTCCCATCCGTGCTCGTCGTCGCCGATGAGGAGACGCTTCGGGTCGGTAGAAAGAGTGGTCTTACCTGTACCAGAGAGGCCGAAGAAGATAGCTGTGTTCTCACCGTTCTTGTCGCAGTTAGCAGAGCAGTGCATAGAAGCCATGCCCTTGAGCGGGAGGAAGTAGTTCATCATTGAGAACATACCCTTCTTCATCTCACCACCGTACCATGTGTTGATGATAACCTGCTCCTTAGAAGTTACGTTGAAAGCAACGCAAGTCTCTGAGTGCAGACCGAGCTCCTTGTAGTTCTCTACCTTAGCCTTAGATGCGTTGTAAACAACGAAGTCAGGCTCGAAAGACTCAAGCTCCTCAGCTGTAGGACGGATGAACATGTTTGTTACGAAGTGAGCCTGCCAAGCAACCTCAACGATGAAACGAACAGCCATACGTGTATCCTTGTTAGCTCCGCAGAAACCGTCTACTACATAGAGGTTCTTGTTGCAAAGCTCCTTCTTGGCGATATCCTTAACCGTTGCCCAAACCTCTTCAGACATCGGGTGATTGTCATTCTTATATTCCTCTGTTGTCCACCATACAGTGTCCTTAGAGTTCTCGTCCATTACGATGTACTTGTCCTTAGGTGAACGACCGGTGTAGATACCTGTCATTACGTTGACAGCACCGAGTTCAGTCTGCTGACCTACCTCGAAACCTTCGAGACCAGCCTTTGTTTCCTCTTCGAACAACTTCTCATAAGACGGATTGTGAGCGATTACTGTAGAACCAGTAATTCCGTACTGTGTCAAATCTAACTTTGCCATTTTTGAAAAATATTATTTAGATGTGAATATAGAATCAACTTCCATGGCCTGACTCCACTATTGCCTGATCGGGGCCGTTGCTTCTGTGCAGGCGACTTTCATTGTCCTTTATATAAATAGGTGTAAATCGTTGCGGGGGATTTGGCCGCTCTTATATTTACATCGGCAAAGTTATGAAAAAACTATAAGATAACAATATTTATCGGTGACAAAATTTGCGTGTGTTCAATATTTTTTTTGTTAAAATTTCGCAAAACCGAACATGTAGTCATATATTGCCATTTGCAGTTTACAATTTGGTATTTTATAGGGTATTAAATGTTTGATTGCTGCTGAGACAGGAGCCTCAGCTACTATTTGTTAAAGAAATAGAAATGTAATATGTTGTGTGCGGTCAGCAATGACTATATTTGCGGAGATACAGGATTTTATTAGTACTTTTGTAAGAATTTAAAAACAAACGAACTATATGAAAATTATCGATTTCAGCAAGAGCAACTCTATTATTAATAAGTATATGGCGGAGATGCGCGACAAGGACTATCAGAAGAATCGTCTGTTGTTCCGCAACAACATCATGCGTGTCGGCGAACTTATTGCCTACGAGCTGAGCAAGACGTTCGACTATGAGGAGCGCGACATCCAGACTCCGCTTGGCGTAGCTAAGGTGAATGTGCCTACCGACAAACTGGTGCTCGGCACCATATTCCGTGCAGGTCTGCCTTTCCACCAGGGCTTCCTCAACATCTTCGACCACGCAGGCAACGCCTTCGTTTCGGCATTCCGCGAGTATGAGGACGAGGCTCACACCAAGGTTGGAATACACGTAGAATATCTCGCTACTCCCGACCTCAACGACGCCACTCTGCTCATCGTCGACCCTATGCTTGCCACCGGCGGCTCTATGGAGCTGGGCTACAAGGCGCTGCTCACCAAGGGCACTCCCAAGAAGGTACACGTGGTTTGCGTTATGGCAGCGCCCGAAGGCATAGAGCACATACGCAAGACATTCCCCGAGGACACTACCATTTGGTGTGCTGCCGTAGACGAGGGTCTAAACGAGCACAAGTACATCGTACCGGGCTTCGGCGATGCCGGCGACCTGTGCTATGGTGGAAAGATTTAAAAGACGGACTAAAAACCCGACAAGCACACTGAGCGTGTGCTATAAGCCAAAGTAGTAGTACGCCCCGAAGGGGCATAAGCACATAGCCCAGGGCAGCGCCCTGGGTAAACAGATACAAACAATGCGCCCTGTAAGGGCAAAAGCATTAATTGCCAATGCTTTTGCCTTTACAGGGCGCAATGGTATCAGTCGACAAAAACATACCTTTCGTCATATTCCACATTATACAACTTCAAAAATGCTCTGTATTCGTCAGCAAAAGAATGCTTCATATGATGTTCATGTTGCTGTCTAATATATTGTAACGTCTTGCCTACAACCGATTGACTAACAGAAAATGCTACATATCCGCCTTGCCACGAAAAACAATGATAATATGAACCCAATGTCTTCAACCAACGACTACTGTTACGTTTAACCTCTTCCACCACTTTAGAAACGTTAGCCTCTCGTGATAAAAGAAATAATAAATGTATATGGTCACCCACTCCTCCTGCACATATTTCTTTACATCCAGTTGCATTTACCAATTTACCTATATAGGAATGTACACGATTTATATCTTCTTCACGTATCTGTGGACTAGTGGTTTTGATGTGAAATATCAGATGTATGTATATTTTACATAATGATTGTGCCATATATGTAATGCTTTTGCCCCTTCGGGGCGTTGGGGGTGTCACGTACACCCAGGGCGTTGCCCTGGGCTATGTGCTTATTGGGCTTTCAGCCCGTATAATTGATTTTTGACTCTCCTATGTGCTTATGCCCCTTCGGGGCGTACTGCTTACATTATTTACTTCTGATCCACCACTTCCACAATCGGATTGCCGGTTGAAGCATCGGGTGCCTGCACGTGCAGCATGGCGCATACTGTGGGTGCGGTGTCCACCATATTGGTCAGTCGGTTGGTCTTGCCGGGCTTTACGTTCCATCCCATGAAGATGAGCGGGATGTGTGTGTCGGCAGGGTTCCATGATCCGTGTGTAGAGCCGTAGAATCCGGGCTTCACTGCCCAGTCGAAGTAGTTGGCCTTGGCTACGGCGTAGATGTCGCCCGAACGGCCTTTATAGTATCCGTTGATGATGCGCTCGCGTATCCACTGCGGCAGCGCTGCCACGGCTGCCTTCTCGTAGTCTACGGCTGTGATGAGTTCGGGCACCTTCTTGAGTTCGGCTATGACAGCTGCCTTGACAGCCTCGATATCGAGATTGTTCTGTGCAAGGAAGGCGTGGTCGAGATAGAGGCTGAAGCCTACTGAGGCATTGAAGTACTTGCCCTCAACTCCGAACTTCTTCGACAGAGCCTCGTTCACCTGGCGCAGTGTGGCAGTCTTGTCCCACGAACCGCCCACGAGCTTGTGCTCACGCTGTGTGTTGGGGTTGTGGGTTCCAGCGTGGTCGGCAGTGAGGAAGAGCAGATAGCCGTCCTTGCCCACCTGCGCGTCGAGAGCGTCGAAGAACTTCTTGATGTCGCGGTCGAGTGTGAGGAACACCTCTTCGTTCTCCTTGCCCGGCGAGCACCATGTACCGGTCTGGTGCGAAATGGCATCGGTCGACGAGATGCTTACGCAGAGCATGTCGGTAGTACCGTTCTGTCCGAGCTTCTCGGCCTTCATTATTGCCTCTGCCATGTCGAATGTCACGGTCACGCCGTCGGCATGTACCTTCGAGTCGTAGCCCTTCTTCATGGTGTTCTGCTTGTTGAACTTCACCACATAGTCGGGCAACTTGTCCATGTAGTACGAGCTGGTGACGAATCCGGCTACGCTCTTGTCATACCAGAAAGCGCCGTTGGCAGAATGGCCCGCAGGCAGAATGGCGGCACGGTCTTTAATAGCCACACCGAAAACCTTGGCCTTGAAGTCAGTAGCCTGGCGCAGCATGTCGCCTATAGTGGTGCCGAGCATGTAGTGGGGCGACATCTGAGCCGACTTAGATGTGGTGCCTACGCCCTGCACTGAGGGGTCGTCGCAGCAGTAAACCATCTTGTCGCCGTCGCGGAAGTCGTTCGAGGCGATGCCGTTAGTGGCAGGTCCGGCTCCAGTATAGATGCTGGCGTGTCCTACACCCGTCACGGTAGGCACGTAGTTGAGCATCTGGTTGTCGCACGAGAATCCCTCGTTGATGAGACGCTTCATTCCGCCCTCACCGAACTTGTCGTAATAGTAGTAGAGATAGTCCCAACGCATCTGGTCGATAACGATGCCTACCACCAGCTTCGGACGCTGCACCTGTGCGTTTGCCACAATGGCAATGCAGCACAAGAGTACCGAAAATATCAGTTTCTTCATAATTGTTGTTTTTGTTATATTTTTATAGTTTTATTTTGTTCCGTTGCGGAATAACCGGATAGTGTTTCCGTCGTATATCTGCTGACTGTGCAGCTGGGCGTTGTCGGGCAGTTGCGGTGCGCGTGTGCCTGATGCTACGGTCAGCGGTGCCGTCTCAATGCGTATTTCGTCCCACGCTCCGGCATCGATAAACGATTGCAGGGTCTTGGCACCTCCCTCAACGATGAGCCATTGGCAGCGCTCGTCGTATAGCCACGAGAGAATCTGCGGCACAACGGGCTGTGTGAAGTCCAGGCCCTCGAATGCCGGCTGGCTGCTGTCGATTACGATGCGTCGTGGCGACGGTCCTGCCCAGTTGCGTGTGTTGAGCTGCGGATGCTCACGCTCGTCGGTGGTTCTGCCCACGAGTATGGCGTCAGCCTCGGCACGCAGACGGTGCGACAGCATCTTGGTGAACGGTGTGGATATAGCCAGTGCCTTGCCGTCGTTGTCGATGAAATGGTTGGCGGTTTCTGCCCACTTCAGTGTGATATACGGGCGACAGTGTTCGTTGAAGGTGATGAAGCGGCGGTTCAGTTCGCGACACTCGTCATCGAGCACACCTACGGTCACCTCTATGCCTGCATCGCGCAGTTTCTGTATGCCTCGTCCATGCACCTTGGCAAAGGGGTCGACACATCCCACCACGCATCGCTTCACACCTTTCTTTATAATAAGGTCGGCGCATGGCGGTGTCTTGCCGTAGTGCGAGCATGGCTCAAGGCTTACATATATAGTGGCATTGCTGAGCAGCGGCTCGTCCTCGGAGCGCACCGATGCAAAGGCATTCACTTCGGCATGAGCCTCACCGCAACGGCGATGATAGCCCTCGCCAATGATGCGCCCGTCGGCAGACACTATCACAGCCCCCACCATCGGATTGGGCTTGGCACCCATAATGCCGCAGCCAGCCAGTTGCAGGCAGCGGCGCATGTATTGTTCGTCAGTCATATTTTTTTCTTCGAGAAAAGAGGTTGTTGTGGTGTGATGTTGAGATGGTGTAATTTGTTGTTTGGGTTGTGTAGTTGAGGTGGTGTTTTGTTGGTTATGTTTTTAGCAAAAAAGCAAATCACACCACAACAACACCTCAACACCACAACCGATGAAGCAACACTAATCGAGCCTAAGCTTCGATTAGTGTTGCTTCATCCCCCTTCCAAGCCTCAAAGTAAGGAGGCTCGTCGCGGAGTGAAATATCGTCGTAGATGAAGTCTGCCACCACTGTCTCCTTACCGTCGGGCAGGATAAGACCCATTTTGCCGTCGCGCTGGGCAATAACCGGCAGCGTGCGCAGGTCGTCTACGTATACATAAGGTGTACGCAGGAAGTCGTAGTGGGCAGGTATAAGTACATTGCCCTTGTGGTCTTTGATGCCGAAGTGTCCGTTCTCTTCAAACACCTCGTGATACTGTTCGTACTTGTCGCGTATGCGGTTCAGATAGAAAACCATCTTGCGCTTGTTGTTGACAAGCTCGACAAGATAAGCGAATGTGTCGCAATAGTTGGCCATTGCTCGTGCGAGTACAACCTTGAAGTCAAGTCCTGATAGCACTTTGCGGTTTAGGTCGATGTAGCGTGCTATGGCCTCTTCTTTTTCTTCCACTGTCAGCGTGGCGAGCTGTTCCTCAAACTTGAGCATAATAGTCTTGGAGCCCTTCATCGCCTTGATGTAGCGGTGAATCTGTCGCGCCATCTCGTCGCACACAAACTTGTCGATGCGTTCCAACTCGATACTGTCGACGTAGGTCTCTTCGAAGTTCTCTTGTGTTATTTTCTTTTCCATAGCGTTTTCTAGGTTTTATATTTCAGGATTTTTCCAAAAGTACGACATTTTTGCGAAACCTCAAAAAAAATGCTGTATTTTTTGAATTTTAAGTGTTTCGAGGCGGAATATTATTGTTAACTTTGCTTTTGATGAACAACCCAATACTTCAATTACAACAGCAGCGACTCCTTCTTGAGATTGAATACAATCACGAGAAGGAAGAGTTTCGCAAGCAGACGCAGACCATGGGCATTGAGCGCAAGACGAGGCGCGGCGATGCGTGGTTTCCCGTCGGCATAGGACGCAATTATTACAACTCGCTCAATCAGATGGTGGTGGAGGTGACGCGTCAGCCTGGCTCGGACATTGAGCACAATTTCGAGCCGGGCCGCCCCGTGTGCTTCTTCACCATGAAGCGCGACGCCAACGGGCGCGACAGCATACACTACATGTCGTTCACCGCTACGGTGAGCTATGCCGAGCAAGACCGTATGGTGGTGGCGCTGCCCGATTCTGGCCGCATTGTCGACCTGCAACGTCAGGAGGCTCTTGGCATACAACTGTTCTTCGACGAAACTTCTTACAGATTGATGTTCGACGCTCTCGACCGTGTGATACGTGCCAAGACGGGACGTCTGGCTGCACTGCGCGATATATTCTATACCAAGGCTCCTGCGTCACACTTCACATTCGACGCCCCCGTACTGCCATGGCTCAATGCCTCGCAGCAGCATGCCGTGGGCGAGGTGATGCGTGCCAAGGATGTTGCCATCGTGCACGGCCCTCCCGGAACGGGCAAGACTACCACTCTGGTTGAGGCTATATACGAGACGCTGCGCCGTGAGAGCCAGGTGCTGGTGTGCGCTCAGAGCAACATGGCGGTCGACTGGATTTCGGAGAAACTCGTCGACCGTGGCGTTGCCGTGCTGCGCATAGGCAATCCTACACGTGTCAACGACAAGATGCTGTCGTTCACCTACGAACGGCGCTTTGAGGCCCATCCCGACTATCCGCAGCTGTGGAGCATACGCAAGGCCATACGCGAACTGCGCCAGCAGCGTCGCGGACGCACCGAGTCGTGGCATCAGAAGATGGACCGCCTGAAGAGCCGTGCCACCGAACTGGAGCTGCGCATACGCTCGTCGCTCTTCGGCGAGGCGCGTGTCATAGCCTGCACACTCACCGGTGCCGCCAACCGTGTGCTTGAGGGCGAACACTATTCTACCTTATTTATAGACGAGGCGGCACAGGCGCTTGAGGCTGCGTGCTGGATAGCCATACGCAAGGCGGGCCGCGTAATCCTGGCTGGCGACCATTGTCAGCTGCCGCCTACCGTGAAGAGCATCATGGCTCTGAAGGGCGGACTAGGCCGTACGCTCATGGAGCGCATTGCCGAGCAGAAGCCCGAGGTGGTGACGCTGCTTGAGGTGCAGTATCGTATGAACGAGCAGATAATGCGATTCTCGAGCGACTACTTCTACAACTCGCGCGTGCAGTCGGCTCCAGAAGTCAAGGGCCGTGGCATACTCGACTACGACCGCCCCATGATGTGGGTCGACACCACCGACGTAGACGGCCGTGAGGAGTTTGTGGGCGAAAACTTCGGTCGCATCAACCGTGCCGAGGCAGAACTCACGCTTACCACCCTTGCCGACTATTTCGACAAGATAGGCCGTCAGCGTGTGCTCGACGAGTCAATCGACGTGGGCATCATCTCGCCCTATCGTGCCCAGGTGCAGCTGCTGCGCAAGATGATACGTCAGAGCGAGCGCCTGCGCCCCTACCGCCGCCTCATCACCGTCAACACCGTCGACGGATTTCAAGGCCAGGAGCGCGACATCATACTCATCTCGCTAGTACGCGACAACGACGGCGGCGACATAGGATTCTTGCGCGACCTTCGCCGCATGAACGTGGCTATCACCCGTGCCCGAATGAAGCTCATCATACTCGGTTCGGCAGCCACCATGACCCGCCATCCGTTCTACAACAAGCTCTACGAGTATGTGGAGAGTCTGTAATAGCAATAGAACAACGCACGAAAAAGCTAACTGTACGAGGCTATGGCGTTACAAATACAAGCAAAACAAGCTAACTGTAGGAGGCTATGGCGTCCCCGCCATAGCCTAAGCAAGCGAACAAAGTAAATAATACCCCTACAACATTTTGCACAAAGAATACTACTCAGGTTATGGCGAGGACGCCATAACCTCCTACAGTTAGCAACGTCCATTCACAACAACCAACCACAATTCATCACTTAATTCCACTTTGCAAAAACACGCGCAGCAAATACAATTAATCAATTTTAGGTTAAAAATGACAAACATCATTGACAAACATAGCACTTTTTAGTAACTTTGCATATACTAAGAGTGCAAAACACAATAACAATGGACCTATATTCGCTAATCGCATACGTTTTCAACTGCGCCGTATGCGCCACAATTGGAACACTCTTCCTGCTCACACCTTTAAGAAAAGACAAGGAGGGGAAGATAGACTCATACATTAAGACACGATTGTGCCTTGCTGCGTCGGCCTTTATCGAGGGACTGGCAAGTCTGCTGTACACCGTGCGCATTGTCAACGAGGTGCCTCATCTGGCACTCGACCACTTCACCGGACCGCTGTTCATGTACTTCTCGATATGCATCGACATGACAGCCATCATATATCTGCTGCACGGCAAGCAGCCCAAGCTGCGTACAGCCATACTCTTCATCTCGCCCGTACTGCTCGTGTGGCTTATACATATATTATTGTTCATCCCCGACTACGGCTTCACTTTCTCCGCCAGAGCATACAACGAATTCCTCACAACTACGCCCGCCGCCATCACGTGCTATGCGCTTTATGCGGTGTTCGTGGTCGAATTCATTTACATTCTTAAGTCGGTCAACCAGCAGATAATACGCTTCAAGGAGCATATCGACAACTATTGCTCTGGCAAAAGCCGCAGCCAGAGCCGGTGGCTCATAGCCGTTGTCATCTCAATGGTTACATATTATATAATAGATATTGTGGACATGTGCATTTCCACGCCCATGATGGATTCCAACGTGCTTTGGCTTCTCTCGCTAATTATCATCGTCAACAGCATGACATTCATCATGTGCCGCGAAATCTATTGGAATATCAGTCCGGCATTTGCCACCGACAAGATTCCACTACAGCGCGCCATTACCGCCGAAGACCCCTACCCCCAGGCAGAAATCCAAGCACAAGTAGCCAAAGTAAGGCGTTACTACGAACGGGGCATACCCTATTACGCTATAAGCCAGATAGAAAAGAACGACGAGACAGACACCCAGCAACCCAAGTCCGACCCCAACTCTATCGACAACATCGTGACTGAGTGGACACAACGCGCTGACAAGCCATATCTCAAGGAGAGCATCACCATCATGCAGGTGGCTGAACAGATGAGACTCAACACCCGCCTGCTATCCAACTACCTCAACAGCGTGAAGGGACGCAACTTCAACGCATGGATCAACTACCTTAAGGTAGAAGAGACAAAGCGCATGCTCCTTGCCGACCGCTCAATGCAACTCAGCGAGATAGCATACAAAATGGGATTCAGCGACCTGGCGTCAATGTCAAAGATATTCAAGCCGATAGAGGGAATGCCACCCTCGGTGTATAGACAGACGCATTAAATAATGCGAGGCATAAACAAGCAGGGATTAACCATGCAAATATTGTATATACAGTAAAAAATAATTACAAATAAAAAATCGATTATAGAGAATTCTGACGGCGTTTTTATCGTTATTTCGACTGCCCGTCATCACTTTTTTATAATTTAAGCCTCAGTTGCTGTGCAAAAGGAGTACTTTTGGAAGGCAAAAGTACAACAAATGCAGTGCAACTGAGGCTTAAATGAAAAGCAAAAGTAGTCCCGTTGCAACGAAAAGGACTACTTTTTTGTTTTATTATATTGCACACTTTCGCCCGCATCCACATAACACGTTGAGCACAAGGCGCATAACGCTGCACGCGCAAAACTCACAAATTTCGAGCCGAAGAATTCCGCGTGCGTTCAGCTCGCAGTTTTGAGCGGTTAGAAATGCAAATATTGTGATGTACGACCACTCCATTTTGGTGGTGTCCGATTTCATATTTCCGCACATAAATCGAAAAATAAAAGATAAAATTGCAGATTTGTCTAATTTATACACCATATCGACAAGGCTACCAACAAAATTACAACTAAATTTGCCGTTGGTAAAACATCACAACTAACTAGAACATTTAAAAAAAGGAAACAATATGGCTAAACACGTAACATACAGATTGAGACTGCTCATCGTAGCACTGCTCGTGGCTGTATCGGCTAATGCCCAGCAACTGGGACTCAAGACCAACCTGCTCTACTGGGGCACCACAACTCCTAACATCGGACTGGAACTCCAAACCGGTCGCAAGCACACCATCCAAGCCTTCTACGGCGTCAACCCATGGAAGTTTGACAATCACAAGAGCATACGCCATTGGGTGGTACAGCCAGAATACCGTCACTGGTTCTGCCAGGCATTCAACGGATGGTTTGTTGGCGTACATGCCATGGGCGGACAGTTCAACGCCGGCGGCTTCAAGATGCCGTTCGGACTGCTCAAGGAGTTTAAGGACCATCGCTATGAGGGATGGTTTGCAGGAGGCGGACTGACAGCCGGCTACCAATGGCCTCTGTCTAAGCACTGGAACCTTGAAACATCGCTCGGTGTAGGCTACGACTACATCCACTACAAGAAGTTTGAGTGTAAGACATGCGGCAAGCAGAAGGAGAAGGGCAACACCAACTATGTAGGCCCCACAAAGGCTGCCATTGAGCTTATATACATGTTCTGATCTAAACAACAATCTTAACTTGGATTATTAACACAAAGACTCTCCAATATGAAACACTACATTATATTATTCGCAGCCCTCGTTCTCTGTGCCGCCAGCCTGACGGCACAGACGAAGCGTTCGGCTAAGATTCTCAACCAAAAGGTGGCGGTGGAGAACATCAAGACGATAAGAGCCGACAACCAGTTCTTCATCAGTATGGACTTATGCCTCGACGAGCTTGACATGCCCGCCAACCGCCGCGTAGTACTCACTCCTACCATCATGTCGGGCGACAACAGCGTTGAGCTGCAGCCTATCGTCATCAACGGCACACGCCAGAAAGTGATGTTCGAACGCCGCGACAACAAGAAGTATCCCGGTGCAATGGCTGTGACACGCAAGAACGGCAGAATCCAGTCGTTCTCATACCAGACACGCACCGACTATGCCGACTGGATGCGCTCTGCCGACATCGTGATGAAGGAAGACCTCTGCGGATGTGGCAACACCGACAATCAGGAGACCGAGCAGATCAAGAAGATGCGCCAGCCGCAAGTGGCTTTCATCAGCCCCAAGGCAGTGGCACAGAAGACATACTCTATGTCGGGACGCGCCTACATCGACTTCCCAGTCGACCGCACCGAGCTTCACCCCAACTACCGCAACAACCCACGCGAGCTTGCCAAGATTGTCGACACCATCAACGTAGTGAAGAAGGATGCCAACATGACAATCACAAGCATCGAAATTCACGGCTACGCTTCGCCTGAGGCTCCTTACCAGCACAACGAGTATCTCGCTACTAACCGCGCCGCCACTCTGAAGAACTACGTACGACAGCTCGTCAAGCTCGACGACAAGATATTCACCGTCAAGGCTACACCTGAGGATTGGGACGGACTCTGCCGCTACCTCCGCCAGAGCAACATCAACAATCGCGGCGCCATTCTTAAGATTGCCGAGGACAACAATATCGAACCCGACCGCCGCGAATGGCTCATCAAGTCGCAATATCCTGACGAGTATCGCACAATGCTCAGCACATGGTATCCGGCTCTGCGCCACTCCGACTATGTCATCACCTGCATAGTACGCCCGTTCTCTACTGTCGAGGCTAAGGAGATGATCAAGACCAAGCCGCAACTGCTCTCACAGAACGAGATGTATATGGTGGCACAGACTTACGAGCCTGGCTCAAGGGAGTTTAACGAGGTGTTCGCCATCGCTGCCCTTATGTATCCCGACGACCCAACTGCCAACCTCAACGCTGCATGTGCCGACCTCAACGCCAACAAATACGGCGAGGCTCTGCGCAAGCTCGACAAGGCAGGCGACTCTGCCGAGGCTGACAATGCAAGAGGCGTATGCTACTGGCATATAGGCAACGAGTCGAAGGCCATTGAGTACTTCAAGATGGCTGCCGACAAGGGATGCCAGACAGCACGAGAGAATCTCGAAGGACTGCAGTAATGCTGGCGTAGACAAAGAATTAACAACAAAATTGTTTAACACAAAAATTAATAACCACTTAAACTTTAAAGTTATGAACAAGTTTAAATTATTCCCACTGGCACTTGCTGCCTTTGCATTCAGCGCTTGTACATCAGAAGACGTAGCAGATAACAATCCTGTTACTGGCGAAGGTACAAGAAGTTATGTTGCTGTAAATATCAACAATGTTGGATCAAGCGGAACACGAGCTGATGTTTACGAAAACGGAAATGCTAAAGAGAACGCTATCAGCAAGGTACGTTTCTACTTCTTCACACAGAACGGCGGCCCTTACAAGATGACCGATGGCACAAACTGGAAGGAGATTTCGCCCGTCACTGGTAACGGCAAACACGAACCTAACATTGAGCGCATTACCGATGCTATGCTCGTAATCGACGGTTCTACAAAAGCGGCTCCATACTCAATGATGGCTGTTGTCAACCCACAGACTATTGAGGATGGTGTTCTCACCAACTCGATGTCAAAATCAGCTGTAGAAAATGCTATTTCTCAGCAGAACTTCAAGCAGAATGGCAACGATGCCACCGATTTCGTCATGTCTAACTCTGTTTATGTAGATGGCGGCCAGAAGGTTTGGGCATCAAACATCTCAGGCTATGTTCAAACGACAGCCGAAGCTGCTACAGCAAAGCCGGTTGACATCTTCGTTGAGCGTGTCGCTGTAAAGATTGAGACTTCTACCAGCAACATGTCAGAACTTGGCGACGCAACTAAAGTTTACGAGGTTGGCGAGACTACTACAGGCAAGAAGGTGTATGTAAAGATTAATGGTTGGGGCATTGCTAATGAAAACAACAATGCAAACCTTGTAAAGCAGATCAGCCTTAATTGGAATGACGAAAATCTCGGATTTGCAGCCGGCAGTTCTTGGAACATACCTGCTTACAAGCGTTGCTTCTGGGAGAATTCTGCAAGAGTCACACAAGCAGAAAACAGGTCTTGGAATGCGTATTCTACAACTACCGACAAGCCTTACTACACATTGCCTAACACTACATTCATTCCGAAATACGTAGTCGCTGCAAAGCTCGTTTACGCTGACGGCCAGGCTGCTGAAATCTGCTCATACAAGGGCGTAGAGTATCTTTCGGAGAATGATGTTAAGAATGCTATCCTCAACGAGAACAAGACATTCTTCAAGAAGAACGGCAATGACTACAACAATCTTGCCGCTACCGACATCGTATTCAATGTTGACGCAGACAACGGCTATGAGGTTAGAGCTAAACTAGCAGAAGGCGTTGTGGTGTACAAGAAGACAGCTGACGGTTGGGTAGACGCTACAGCTGAAGCCAAGACTTCGCTTGCAAAGGACGCAGCCCGTATCTACAAGAGCGGTATGACCTACTACTACACCAACATCAAGCATCTTGGAGCAGCAGGAAAGATTGCTGAATACGGATTGGTTCGCAACCACATTTACAAGATTGATGTTACAAACATCAAGGGCTTCGGAACTCCGGTTTATGACCCCGATCATAAGTTCGACCCCGTAATTCCAGAAGATGTCAAGACTTACCTCGCTGCCAAACTCAACGTCCTCTCTTGGAGAGTTGTCAGCCAGAGCGTAGAACTTGGCAAATAAGACAAGACTCATAACCGATAATATTAACTAAATCGTAGTAGGGGGTATGGCATACGTGCCATACCCACCTACCCTACCAATCGAAACACACGGCGACTCCGCCGCCGACAAGAAGGACGGAGGTATCGCGCCGCCAGATACCCGAGAGATGACGGCACCGTGAGGACCACGCAAGCGGAACTCATCAACTGAAGCAGAATATTCACATAAAAAATAATATATACTCTCACATACATCACGAAACAAAAGCTAAACAATATGAAACACAACAAGCGCCAAATAATTAGTGGCCTCAAGGCCCTCGCAGCTGTGATGGCTATGATGTTCACCGTGACCTCGTGCGGAATGATGGAGGACGACCAGTCGGACTGCCCGAAGCAACTACGCGTCAACTTCAAGTACGACATGAACATGAAGTTTGCCGATGCCTTCCCCAACGAGGTGAAGACAGTCACGCTCTATGCCTTCGACAAGGACGGCAACCTCGCCCTTCAGAAGCAGGAAAGTGTAAAGGACATCGAAAACCGTGGCGGCTATATGTCCGTCGACGAAATCAAGCCTGGCAACTACACCCTCAAGGTGTGGGCTGAGGGCGAGGAGCGGTTTGCCAATTCATACATATATGGCAATACCGACAACAAGAACATCAGCACACTGACAAGCCGTATCAACCGCTCGGCACGTGCCATCGACCACGACATCACAGCCCTCTATCACGGACTGCTGAAAGATGCCGACCTCAACCTCGACGGCTACGGAGTGAAGACGGCTACAGTAGAGCTGACCAAGAACACCAACGTAGTACGCGTAGTGATGCAGAACGCGTCGGGCAAGAAGCTTAACGCTGCCGACTTCGACTTCTACATCAATGACGACAACAGCTTCCTCGGCTACGACAACGCTGCTATGCCCGAGGATTCTATAACGTATGTGGCATGGTCGAAGTATGACGGCATACTCAACCCCAACCACCAACCTACCGTCAACTCCGACGAAAGCGTAACGCTCACATCGGCTGTAGTGGCTGAGATGACAGTGAACCGACTCTTTGCTGACAAGAATCCACAGCTCTGCATATTCAAGCACGCTACAGGCGAGAAGATTCTGCAGATTCCGCTCATCGACTATGTGCTCCTCGTTAAGGGCAACTACAACAAGGGCATGACCGACCAGGAGTATCTTGACCGTCAGGACGAGTACAACTTCGTGTTCTTCATCGACGACAACCACAACTGGCTCGCAGCACAAATCTACATCAATTCGTGGAGAGTGGTGCTTAACAACACCGAGTTTTAATAACACTAAAGAAACTGAGTATGCTTAGAATAAACCGCTATAAATCAACGCTGACAGTTTCGCTCCTGTTCTGTCTGCTGTCCACCATGTCGTGCGGCTTCGACGACGGCTATGAGGACAACTGCGACGAGGTGGTGAGGGTGGCTTTCAAGATGTCGTTTGCCGACAGCAACACACGAGCTGTCAACGAAGGCTGGAGCGACTACGACCCTACTGACCCTGGCGTTGCCTACGAGAATGCCATCAACCCCGACCAACTACAGATTAAAATTTGCAATGCAAACGGAAAGATCATTGCCGACGTTGACAACGTCATTGCCATCAAGAGCGAAACCGACGGCAACTACACCATCACCGGAACTTGGGAGGATGCCGCTGACAAGCTGACAGAGGCAAATAAGATTATGGTGTTTGCCAACTGCGGAACCTCTACAGTGACGCAGGACAACATCGCCTCGCTCGCCTTCAATCGAGACGACACAAAGCAGTACATACCGATGTGGGGCGTCACAACGCTAACCAAGACTCTCGAAATTGGCAAGAGCAACGATCTCGGCACCATCTACCTGCTGCGTTCGCTCGCCAAGGTGAAGGTGAAGATGAAGGAAGGCATGAAAGCCAGTGGATATTCGTTGGGCGAAATAACGTTCAACAACTATAACACTCAAGGCTACACACTGCCAGCCACATACAACACGGCATCCGACACAAAGCAGATATTCTTCAACAACTCGCTACGTCCATTAGCCTCACTGGCTGCAGCGCCGATAGCAATGACCAACAGCGAGAACGACGAAGAGAGCATCATGCTATACATTCCCGAGTACGACAATATCAATGCAGCTACCGACAAGAAGGCAACGATAACATTAAACCTGAAGTGCGAGGGCAAAGATGACGGAACATACACACTGCAGTTCTGCAACTACACCGACGGTGCACCCGACCCCGCCACACTCTACAACATCCAGCGCAACCACTACTACGAGTACACGGTCTACAAGGACGACGGAGTGAAGATTTCACTGACGGTGAAGGAATGGAACAAACGCACCCACTCTGATATTATAATGTAATAAACAATAGTGAATTTACACAAAAACAAGAAAGCGATGACTCACGCCAAGAACATTTTCACATACATGCTTGCGCTGTTCTCGATGCTCGCCATGACAGGCTGTAGCTTCGAGGATGACAACGCCGATTGCCAAGGGAATGGTGAGGGCGAGAAGATGCAGGTGGAGCTTAGGCTCACTGCTTCTGCCAACTCGCTGACACGCTCCTATAGCACCTCCGACGGCGTTACCAGGGCATCATGGGTAGACACTAACGCTGCCCTTGAAGGAGAGATGATGCACAATTGTTTCGTTGTCATCGTCCAGGACGGCAAGATACAGAGCATAGTACAGCGCGACTTTACGGAGGAAGTAGAGCAGACAGAGATAAAGGCAAAAGTAAATTTAGGCTCTACCACATTCTACTCATTTGCCAATATCCAACCGTCTGAAATCGGACTCGCTAGCATCAACTCATTCCCTGCCGACCTGCCAACCGGATTCGACGACAAATACTATCAAGTGAATGGCAACACCACCACACTTGATGTCAAAGGCATTCCGATGAGCAACAAGCAGACGGTCAACATAACAGACAAGAAGCAATCGGTAGACCTGGAAGTGATACGCATGATGGCGAAGGTGGAGCTTAACTTCACCAACGACACAGGCTACGAACTGAACATAAAGAACGTAACGCTGACCGACATCACCGACAACGCTGTTGACAACGTAAGTCTGCTGCCTATGAAGGACGCAGCTGGCAAAGTGGTGCCAAACATCAACCCCAATGCAACATACAATGTAAACACAGTGCAAGTAGGCAAGAATCTGGCTGACAAGGCTAAGCTAACCACAACGTTCTACGTCAACGAGAGCACGGCTCGCAATCCTAAGTACTTCGTTCTCAGCATCGACACCGACAAGGGAACAGTGACGAAGCGCATCGCAATGACAGAATGGAGCAAGATAGCACGAAACGACTACTTGGTTATCCCCGTCAAGCTGGTTGACTATCGCATAGAGCTGGAGCCGCAGGTATTCACCGGTATCGGCGTCATCCCAGAACTCAAGTACGATGGCGACCGCATCACAGCCACATTCAAGTCGTACGGAGAGTTCCATCTGAAGCTGCATGTCTATAAGCGCAGCGACAACACAGAGCTGACCAACTGGACCTTCAAGAGCATCAGAACGCTTGAGGCTGATCCTGCCCAGGCAGAAAACGTCTGGATATATGACGAGGAGCCTTACTTCGAGAAGCGCACCAAGACCTTCGAAGGATATATCAGCCCGCGTAAGGGATACGCCATCCACGAAATCAACGTCGAAATCAACGGCGTAACAATCCCATATCGCTTGCAGATAAACAAGGAATAACATTTAATAATAGGTGGGTATGGCATTCCTGCCATACCCATTTTTAGATTTAACAAGTACGAACATAACACCTTTTGAGATATGAAAAGTCGCAAAAACAATATAAACAGACCCGCACCGTCAAGAAGACTGCTACTGCAGCTCCTTGCGATGATGGCACTTACCGCAGCGCCAAGCAGTGTGTATGCGCAGAGCTTAGGCTTCCACAAGAATGGCCAAAGTGGATTGCCACTCGACAGCCGCGGCATGCAGCAGACTGCAGAATGGCATTACTATTATTATCTGCCGACGGGTAGCAGCACAATGGAGCTTGAGTTGCCTTTTGCAGGATGGGGGGATAGCTCAACCAATGACCTTGAGCCTTACGGATGGATTCGTTGGTATGACTATACTACAGACCTAAAGTCGGATAGACTGACAGTATATAATTCAAGTTCTACAAGTTTGTATAATTCGAAGGACAACGACAGTAAAAAGGATATAGGACTTATTGCCGGTAGTCTCGGAAATTCTGCAAGAAATTATGCAGGAGTCAAATACAATAAACCGACGGGAGCAGATGCAGAAGATTGGGCTGGAGAAACTATCGCTTGTGACGTAAGCCGATACAATGATTATAATCTTACTAAACGAGGGTATTATCCTAAATATACAAATTATGTTGAACATGAGCCAACCCTCTCCATCCGATACATCTTCCACATCAAGTCTGCAGCATATCTGGCAAAGCAAATCAAGGATGCTTTATGTGATCACAGCAGGGCTGCAGACCTGACTCTTGAGGACAACAAGCGTATCGTGTTCGGTGCAAAGGACGCAAACGCAAATATGACGCTGCGTACAAATATGAAGAATTCTGGTGGACAAAGCTATTGGTTCTATCCTTTGAGAACAACCAAAGGTAAGACGGTTTATCCAACTACAGAGGCTCAAAAGATAACGGCAGCAGACTTCAATACCACTATGAAGCAGGCTAACAAGATAGTGTGGACAGCCTACAATGAGGATAAGACAAAGTTTTGCCAACTTTCATCCACTACTCAGTTCTGTGACTTGACTATAAATGCACTCAAGAACGCGACTTGGCGTAATGTTTCTAATGATGCTAAAACTTCTAAACCTACAGATATAGGCTTCGAACAGACTGTATATGTAGTGGCTTGGGCTGCAAATGGCGATTATATGTGTCCCGTTGCTAACTTTGAGGTGTTCATTCATAAGGGATATCCTAAGACAAAGGACGAGCTGACTGCTGACGGCGACGTAGACCGTACGATCTCCTATTTTGAGGATAAGTATGAGCAGCAGATGGACATCTCGTTCGATGACGACAATCCTGATCTGACATTGGATGCGCCGACAACGCCATTGGACAACATGAGTCTTAAGCCGTCCGACTTCAAATCACGTGCATACGGATTCACCTATGCGGAACTTTCAAGTTATGATTATTATAAAGGTGGCACACACAACGGTAAGTCACCTATCCACGGTGATTATGGTCTCTATAAATCGGGTAACCTACATGGCATTTCGTATACTGATCAAAACGGATACAAATGGTGGGCAGAAGGTTCACCTACTATCTTCGATCGTACCTACGCAAAAACCAGCGGCAAGCAGTACGGACACTTCCTGTATGTGGACGCTTCGAACGAGAGCCGTCAGATTGCATCTGCCGACTTTAAGGCTAACCTCTGTACAGGTTCACAGCTGATTTTTAGTGGAGCCGTTGCCGAGTATACCGCAGCAATGAACTCAACTGCACCGCAGGTGATGTTCCGCCTCTATGGTATAGATAAGGACGAAAACGGCAACGTGACCGACCAGAAGCTTATCCAGTCGTTCTCGTCAGGCGACTTTAAGACTAATACAAAGACACACGCATACGGTAAGTGGTATCAGATTTACAGTAAGCAGGTGCTTCAGAAGTCTGCTGCTGCCGACAACTACACCGACTTCCGCATTGTGCTTGACAATATGTGTCAGGATACATGGGGTGCCGACTACTGTGTTGACGACCTTTGCCTCTACACCCAGACCACAAAGCTGGACGTTCTGCAGAACAAGCCGCTCTGTCCTAATGAGACAGGTTATGAGACAGCTCCCGAGGATATTACACTGAAGCTACGCGGCATCTACGAGACTTTCCAGGCGATGGTGAACCAGAAGGAGTCGAAACTCTTCTATCGTATCTGCGACGCTACAGGAAAACCGGTGGACAATATCGACTATGACGGCGACGGACAGCCCGACGCTTACGGCATAGCAAGCATTCCTGCGTCTTACAATGCAGGATTAGTTCTTCCTTCGGCAGCAGCCGGTGGCAAGACTAACGTTCCGATGTTCGAGAACGACAACAGCGGCAACCGATGCTTGGTAATCGCCAACCGCAACTTCAACATCGTACCTGGCAAGGACTATTACTTCTCCATCGCTTATCCGAGCGACGACAACCCTGAAGTACCGGGCGTATGGGGTAAGAGCACAGACGTCTGCTCTACGTATAGTGGAATATTCCAGGTGGTGGAGCAGAACATCAAGCTGACCGACAAGAACAGTAACGTGCTCACAGCTCTGAGAGTGGACTGTAACTCCAAAACTCCGACCGTGGAGGTGGTAGCAAAGATAGAGACGGCTGACCCCGTGAACGGCGGTAAGGTGACCATCGACAATGTCAAGTTCGACTGGTTCCTCTCAAAGCCAAACCAAGAGAACGAGCTTTACACTACAGCAGGACTGTTGGAGGCATTACACGCTTATCGTGCCAAGTATCCGGAATACAATGGATTGAGTACTTATTTCCGTAATGATAACCGTACGCAGTACGATCTCTTGAAGCAGTACGTGGACAGCAAGCAGCTGATTCTGAACGCCAGCAACTCAATGGGCAACCGTAAGTTTGAAGCCAACGAGATGGGTCTTTATAAGATTGCTGTAATCCCAGTGCAAGCCAAAGCCACCATCAACGGTCAGGAATACGAAATCTGTGCTGACCCGATGTTAGTGGATCTGCGCGTGGTGACCGACGGACCGAACATCAACTTCGGCTTCCCTGGCGTCATCTATCCGAACGACGCACGAACAGTACGTGTAGGTCTGCCGCAGATAAAGGCGATAGCCAAAAATAACGGCGCTCTGAATCTGCCGATGACAGGCATTGAGGGAGCCAAAAGCGTAAAGATGATAGACGAAGCTCAGGTGTCTATCTCTAACACCAACGACCCGGACTTCAACTCCACAAAGCAGGCGATCGGCGTGGTGACAGCAAACACCATCTACGAAACCGATAATACTGTAGGCATCCGCTTCAACAGCAATGCCGTCACAACCCTGAAGGAAGGCTACTGGTATGAGATAAACTTCAGATATGCCAACGCATCCGCTTCTACGGCAAGCTGTCCGGGCGAGACATTCATCAAGATGTGCATCGTGCCCGAGTATGCCACATGGAACTCGTCGCCAAGAACTGCCAGCACAAACTGGAACGACGACAACAACTGGCTGCGCTCTACGAAGGCTGAGATCTTCAAGGATTCATACGCTGACTATAACACCACAACGGCATTCATGCCGATGAAGTTCACGAAGGTGACCGTGGCTAATCAGAAGGACAAGGGCAAGGTTTATCCTAACCTCGACGAGATAAGCTACAGAAGCAACGGCATCGCTTCCTCAAAGAAGATGCAGAGCTTTGCTTACGACTTCGTGGCGAAGTGGAGCAACACAGCAGACGGTTCGGACAACGGCTACGGCACTTTCTCTTGCGAGAAATGGGCAGGCAACTTCTGCGACCAGATCTACTTCAAGCCGGAGGCAGAGCTGCTCTACGCCAACTATCTGACCTACAACAAGGCTTACGTGGAGAAGGAGCTGACGCCTAATACGTGGAGCATAATGTCTTCACCGCTTCAGCAGACCTACGCCGGCGACCTCTACGTTCCGAAGAACAACGGACAAGAGCAGTCGGAGGCTTTCCAGCCGATGACATATCAGGAGGGAATGAACGACCGCAGCGCTTATCCCGTTTATCAGCGCAGCTGGGACGGCAACGCTCAAGAGGTGATAGACAACATCACCAATTACAGCGCCAACCACGACGGCACAGTGGACGTAACCACAGGCAACGAACTGTCAATCAACTCTGGCTACTGGTCGCACGTATATAACAAGGTGGACGAGCAGTACACTAAGGGACAGGCGTTCGCAGTAAAGGCGGGCGACAAGTACACCGCAGGTGCGCAGGATGCCAACGCTAAGGCTGTAGTCCGTCTGCCGAAGGCTGACACCCAGTTCAGCTACTACGACAGCGAGAGCCAGAAGCCGGTGAATGTAACTGTTAACCGCGACGCTAAGAGCTACCGCATGCTGCAGGGCGACGTTGCCGGCGACAAGACAATGGCAATGACTCAGCCGCTGAAGGAGAATCTGCACCGCGACAACCGCTACCATCTGGTGGGCAATCCTTACACCTCATCGTTGAGTATGTATCGCTTCCTCAAGGCTAACACAGCCTTCGAGAACAGCATCTGGACTCTCGACAACGGCGTTATGAAGACCCACAGCGTACCAGTGGATCTGGACTACGACAAGAAGACAGACGTAATAGTGAATCCCACTCAGGCGTTCTTTGTAAAGGTGAAGGAGGGCGAGACCGCTCCTGCCAACGTAACATTCAATGCAACGATGCTCATCAACAAGGATGTTACTCCAGGCGAGAAAGCTCTCATCATCCGTCCGACCGTTACGCTGACCACCGTCAACGGCGAGAGAAGCAGCCAGTCTGAGCTTATCGTCAACAACGAGGCAAGCCGCGACTACGTTGAGGGTGAGGACGTGGAGATGCTCGGCGAGGGTAACATTGCCGAGATAGCTCAGGTCTACTCCGTAGCAGGAACTCAGGCTGTAGCACTCAACGCTTCCGACGACATCAACTGGATGCCGGTGGGCGTAGTGGCACCAAAGAGCAAGGACATCGACGTAAACATCAGCCTCAACGGCAAGATGCTGCGCAAGATGAACGACGAGGGCGGCAAACTCTTCATATACGACGCTACAACGAAGAAGTTCACCGAGATTGCCGACGGCATGAAGGTGCAGATGATGGCAAACGACCACGGTCGCTACTACCTCACCAACAACAACTGGGTTGTACCTACGGGCATCAGCGCCGTACACTGCTTCTCACCGTCGCCAAACACCATCATCGTGGCAGCTCTGAATGGTGAGGTGAAGCAAGTAGTGGTTTACGACATAGCCGGTTCGCTCGTAACAAGCAATCACAGCTCTATTGGCGAGCGTTGCCAGCTCAACGTCCAACAGCCAGGCGTATACATCGTCAAGGCTACCACCAAGGAGGACAAGACAGAAACTTTCAAGATTGTTGTGAAATAATCTGTTTCGATTCACAGAATATAATAAAGCAAAGCCCGTTGGCAAGGATTTCCTCGCCAACGGGCTGTTTTGTATAATAGGATCTTGAACAACAAATTAATGACTTGGTTTTTGAACGACAATACATGTGTAACGTTATCTATAGGTTAACTTAATACAACGAAAACAATTGGAAATGGTAGTATTGCTTCCAATTAGTGCGTTACTTTTGCAGCATCAAATTACTTGACGTCTTAACTATTAATAATCCAACACACACAATGAAGAACACAGAAATGGCTGTCGCATTGGCGGCGGCCACTTGTACAAACGTACAACAAATGATGGTCGTAGAATCAGTGTACGACCTATTGCCAACCACACAATTGACCCAGCACTTCAGCCTGCGCGAGTTCATAATCTCTGCCACAGCAATACGCCACGGCATAGACAACACACCGTCGGAAGAGACGGTGGCGCGGCTGAAGGCGCTGTGCGATAACGTGCTTGAACCGCTGCGCCGACGGTTTGGCAGAATACGCATCACGAGCGGCTACCGCTCGCCAAGCGTCAATGCAAAGGTGGGAGGCGTGGCTACATCGCAACACACTCTGGGCGAGGCAGCTGACATCAACGTGCCTAACGCAGAGGTGGGCATGAAGATGTATGATTATATCAGGTGCAACCTCGACTTCGACCAGCTTATCTACGAACAAAGGCGTAAGACAGCTACGCGGTGGCTGCACGTGAGCTACCGCACCGACGGCAACAACCGTCGGCAAGCATGGATTGAAGTGAAGTAGAAGCTTAGGAGGGCGTGTCAGAATAGGAGTTAGAGGAAGTTAAGAAGAAGTTAATCCATCTACGATGAATGGAAGTTAACGGACAAATGCTTTGTCTTTCAGCAATTTATACATATGTCCGCTAACTTCTATTAACTACGGGCAAAGCCCAAACTTCCTCTAACTTCTGTTTTGACACACTCTCCTACTTGTTGTTTACGCTAACCTCATACCCTAACCTTGCGAGCACATCGATATAGTCGTCGGTGAGCGACGGGAGGGGCTGGGCAGAATGGCGGTGGTTGTCGATATGCTCGACACGATAGCTCGAAAGATTGAAGCGCATGCGCAGGTAAGACGAACGCAAGAAGTTGTGCATGTCGGCAATGGCTGTGAAGTTCTTGGCAACAAGACGGCGATAGAGGGCATTGAGTCCCTTCACGCCATGATACTCGCCGTTGAGGTCGGCAGCCATAAACCCTACGTTGTGTGCCATATCTTCAAACAACGGGCGGGCTGAAGGTTGGCTAAGCACGGTGACACGCAGGTCGGGATATTGCTGTGCGAGCGATCTTACCACGGGTACAAGCATTGCCACTTCGTCAGGAGTAAAGAAACGCATTATCAAGATGTGTTCAGTCTTCATAGGCTTAAATATATAGGTTTAACACGTATGTTTATGTATTAAAAGCTCTCAAGCCATCCCTTCAGATTGAGGAGCATCTCAGAATGATAGGCAAACGAGGTGTTCATGCCCCATCCGTGGCCACCGGTAGGATAGACATAGATAGATGCCGGCACGTCGTGACGATAGAGCTCGGCATAGTAGTTGACACTATTGATAGGCAACACGGCATGGTCGTCGTCGGAGAGAAGGAGGCAGGCACGCGGTGTGACACGTGTCACCTGAAGGTCGGAACAGAACTTCTGCTCGTCCTTCTTACTGGCATTGTAGCCCAAGAGATTGTCGTGCGAGCCCTGATGGGTGTAGCCCTGCATCATGGTTATGACGGGATAGAAGAGAATCTGGAAGTTTGGTTTGGCATCGCCTTTCGACTGCGTGGCTATGGTAGAAGCAAGATGGCCTCCAGCCGAAAATCCCATTATGCCTATGTCAGATGCGTTGATGTGCCAGTTCTTGGCGTTGCGGCGTACTGTGCGCAGTGCCTCCTCGGCATCACTAATAGGCACCTTGGCGTTGCCGTTGGGCATACGATAATGCAACACGATAGTAGCGATGCCCATATTGTTGAAGAAGGGCGCCCACTGGGTTCCCTCATGATCCATAGCCAGACGAGCATAGCCTCCGCCCGGACATATCACCACGGCGCGACCAGTGGCACGCTTGGCATCGGGCAGGAAAACCTTGATGTAGGCAGTGTCCTGCAGTCCGTTTTTATTTGGAGTTTTAGCATCCCATAGGTTAACATCGAAAGCACGCTGTGCCATAGCCGATACAGACACGGCAAGGAGCACAACAAGTAATGCGAATGATCTCAATTTTCTCATTTCTGATATAAGTTTTTAGATTTATCTTACTAATAATTGTCTTTTATCTTGCAAAGGTAACCATTTTTTAGTAATATTGCAGAGGATTTTAAAATTTACTACACATGCATCCATTAGAGAAATTTGAGTATTGCCCCATGTGTGGCAGTCATCACTTTGTAGAAAACAGCAAAGCAAGTAAAAAATGTGAGAATTGCGGATTCGAATTGTTTATGAATCCCAGCTCAGCCAACGTAGCAATCATAACAAACAGCAAGGGCGAGATATTAGTAGAGCGCCGCCGCAACGAACCAGCCAAGGGCACACTCGACCTGCCCGGAGGTTTTGCCGAACTGGGCGAAACAGCCGAGGAAGGCGTAGCACGCGAGGTGATGGAGGAGACAGGACTGAAGGTTACGGAAGCAAAGTATCTGTTCTCGCTGCCCAACATCTACCGTTACAGCCGCATCGACATACACACTCTCGATATGTTCTTCGAGTGCAAGGTAGAGGATGAGAGCGTACTCACAGCCAACGACGATGCCGCAGAGTGTATGTGGGTTGGTCCCGACGACATACACACCGAGCAGTTCGGACTGCGCAGCGTGCGCTGGGGACTCATCAAATTCCTCGGACGCGAAGAGTGTTTTTCGCCCGAAAATCGCGAAAATGTGGATAAAAATGTGTAAGTTTGCAGTCTATTAGTCATTAGACACACATTTTTATATATAGCATAATAACAAAAAACAATGAAGATAAAATCATTAAACAGCCTTTTCGCCATTGCTTTGGCGGCAGTGGCAGTGTTAGGCATGGCCTCATGCAACGAGAAGAAATTCCACGTCAACGGCACCATCGGCAATGCAGCCGACTCAACTCTGTACTTTGAGAACATGAGTCTGAACGGTCCGGTTGTAGTCGACTCAGTGAAGCTGTCGGCCGACGGTACTTTCGCATTCGACGACAAGGCACCTACAGCACCGGAGTTCTATCGTCTGCGCATTGCAGGACAAATAATAAACATTGCCATCGATTCTACCGAGACGGTAAACATCAAGGCTGAATATCCTGGCATGGCATCGCAGTATGAGGTGAGCGGATCGGAAGACTGCTCGCGTATCAAGGAGCTGACACTTATGCAGATGGGACTGCAAACACAGCTGAACGCCATCGCACAGAACCCGCAGCTCGGAGCCGATGCTGTCAACGACAGCGTAGCTCGTGTTGTTGAAGCGTACAAAACCCGCGTGAAGACCGAATACATCTTCAAGGAGCCGATGAAGGCTTCATCTTACTTCGCACTGTTCCAGACACTGTATGCCGGCGGACAGCCCGTACTGATATTCAATCCACGCTCGTCGGAGCAGGACGTAAAGGTGTTTGCTGCTGTGGCTACAAGTTGGGACACATTCTATCCTAACGAGGAGCGCGGCGAGAACCTGCACAACATTGCCATCGAAGGCATGAAGGACATACGCATTCTGAAGAACAAGCAGGCTCAAGGCATACTTGACGCACAGAAGGTGAACACTTCTGGCGTTATCGACTTCACTCTGACCGACAACAAGGGCAACGAACGCCGCCTGTCGTCGCTCAATGGCAAGGTGGTGTTGCTCGACTTCCACCTCTTCGCCAACGAGAAGTCACTGCAGCGCATCATGATGCTGCGCGAACTGTATAACAAATACCACGCTGCCGGACTGGAGATTTATCAGGTGAGCGTAGACGGCGACGAGCACTTCTGGAAGACTCAGACCGCTGCCCTGCCCTGGATAAGCACACGCGTTGACGACGACTCACGCGTTCTGCAGCTGTACAACGTGCAGCAGGTACCAACCTTCTTCCTGCTCGACCGCAACTGCAACGTGGTGAAGCGCGACGCACAGATTAAGGATATTGACGCTGAGATTAAAGCGCTGCTTTAATTGAGGTTGGGATGGTGACGTGTTGACGTGGAAAAAAGAAAAAAGGGACTGACTTCACAGCCACTCCCCTTTGCTCTTTATACAATAACATTATGAATTTTCACGCCAGCAAAGTTACTCAGAATTAGCGACTTGCGCAATACCCATATATGGGTAAATTGCACTGGCTACGGCGAGAACGCCATAGCCTCCTAATTATACATTAATTTAATTAACGACAAAATGAACAAACGACCAAAACATTTAGGATGGATCATCGCTGGTGTGGTGATTCTGGTGATAGCTCTTTGGGGCATAAGCGGATACAACGGACTGGTATCGATGGACGAGGAAGTGAACGGCAAGTGGGCTAACGTTGAGACACAGTATCAGCGTCGCTCCGACCTCATCCCTAACCTCGTGAGCACCGTCAAGGGCTATGCCAAGCACGAGAGCCAGACACTTGAGGCTGTAATGGCTGCACGCTCGCAGGCTACTCAGGTGAAGATTGACCCCTCTAACTGCACTCCGCAGCAGCTGGCACAGTATCAGAAGGCGCAGGGCGACGTTACCAATGCACTGGGCAAGTTGCTCGCCATCACCGAGAACTATCCCGACCTCAAGGCCAACCAGAACTTCCTCGAACTGCAATCGCAACTGGAAGGCACTGAGAACCGCATCAACGTAGCCCGTAAGGACTTCAACGATGCAGCCAAGGAATATAACGTGGCAATACGCCGATTCCCGAAGAGTCTGATTGCAGGCATCTGCGGTTTTGACAAGAAGAACTACTTCGAGGCAGAGGCTGGAGCCGATAAAGCTCCTAAAGTAGAGTTCTAAACAATGAACATCGGAAACTTTCTATACCACTCCCTTAGGGGAAGGGTGAAGGGAGCGGGGCTTCTTATCGCAGCCCTGCTCTTTGTCTTTACGGCAACTGCTGCCGCAGAGACCAAGCAATACACCATCGACGACGTGCCCAACGTGCGCCTCAGCGATGCACGCCAGTATGTGACTGACCCTACGGCTATTCTCTCTACTGCAGCTCGCGACTCTATCAACGCCATGCTCGGACGCTTGGAGAAGAGCACGGGCATAGAAACGGCTGTAGTGATGCTGCCAAGCATAGGCGAAGAGGACATCTTCGACTTTGGCCACGAACTGTTCCGCAAATGGGGAATAGGCAAGAAGAAGAGCGACAACGGACTGCTCATCCTCTTCGTTATGGACCAGAAGAAGGTGCGATTTACTACCGGTTATGGCATCGAAGGCACTATGACCGACGCCATGTCGAAGCGCATTCAGACTACATTAATGATACCACGCTTCAAGAAAGGCAACTGGGATGGCGGTATGGTAAGCGGCGTTCGTGCCGTAGCGAAGACTCTCGACGGCTCGATGCAAGCAGAAGAGGACAGCGGCGAGGACGACATATCGACGATCATGATTACTCTCTTGGCCATAGTAGTAACAATGCTGATATTCATTTATGCTATGGGCTCGCTGCAACGCTGTCCTAAATGCAAAAAACGCAGCGCCCTGCGCAAGGTGAAGGAGCAGCATCTGGTGGTGAAAGACCAGAATGGACGCATAGTGCGTCGAATACTGCGCACCACATACATATGCAAGTACTGCGGCAACACCGTAACCAAGGATTCCGACGAGAACGATAACGGCAACGCTATGGCTACTGGTGCCATACTCGGTTCGATGCTGGGCGGTGGCAACAGAGGCGGAAGCGGATTCGGAGGCGGATTCGGTGGAAGCTTCGGAGGCGGCTCAACGGGTGGCGGCGGAGCAACATCGGGATGGTAAGAGAATGTGGAATTAGGAATGTGGAATGTTGAATTGTCGGCTGCGCCGATTAGGAATTGATGAATTAGGAATTCAAAACTCAAAATTCAAAACTCAAAATTGCCATCGGCAACAACTCAAAACTCAAAATTCGAATTATGAAAATACAAATCATAAACGGTCCCAACCTCAATCTGTTGGGCACACGCGAACCGGGAATATACGGTAGCAGTACATTCGAGGCTTATCTCGACACATTGCGCAAGCAATATCCCGACGTAGAGATAGACTATTATCAGAGCAATATAGAGGGATGCCTCATCGACAAGATGCAGGAAGTGGGATTCTCGGTAGACGGCATTATACTCAATGCCGGTGCATACACCCACACCAGCATAGCATTGCAGGACTGCATACGCTCGCTTAAGAGTCCTGTCATCGAGGTACACATAAGCAATGTGCACAAACGTGAGGAGTTCCGACACAAGTCGATGATTTCTTGCGCCTGTCTGGGCGTAATATGCGGATTCGGAATGGACTCTTATCGTCTGGCACTCGAAGCAATCAAAGCGTTATGACTGAAGAAATAGAGAAGTACGTACTGGCACACTCAGCACCCGAAGGCGACTATCTGTACCGCCTCTACCGCGCCACCAACATCCATACCATACACGGACGCATGGCATCGGGACATCTGCAAGGACGCTTGTTGAAGATGCTCGTGAGCATGATACGCCCCAAGAACATTCTTGAGGTGGGCACCTTCTCGGGCTATAGCGCCATCTGCATGGCTGAAGGATTGGACGAAGGAGGCAAGGTGTGGACGTTTGAGATAAACGACGAGATGGAAGACTTCACCCGTCCGTGGATAGAAAACTCGCCCGTTGCAGACAAAATAGACTTCCGTATAGGCGATGCCAACATTGAAGCGCCTAAGCTTGGCGTGACGTTCGACCTCGCTTTTGTCGACGGCGACAAACGTACGTATGTCGAGACTTACGAGATGGTGCTACGACTGTTGCGACCCGGAGGATATATCATTGCCGACAACACGCTGTGGGACGGTCATGTCACCGACCCGGCTTACGACCACGACCATCAGACACAAGGCATCAGACAATTCAACGACCACGTTGCTGCCGACAACCGTGTTGAGCAGGTGATAGTGCCGTTGCGCGACGGACTGACGCTTATCAGAAAAAAGGATTAAAGACATTAAAGGCTTACAAAAGAACCACTACTATATTATATGGCTCAGAAAAAGAATGACGACGGACTGACACCTATGATGCGACAGTTCTACACGTTCAAGAACGAGCATCCCGACGCACTCCTGCTGTTCCGCTGCGGCGACTTCTACGAGACTTATTCGAGCGATGCCGTTGAAGCGGCTAAGATTCTCGGCATCACTCTGACTCGACGCTCCAACGGAAAGAACCCTTCAAGCGCAGCAATGGAGATGGCTGGATTTCCTCACCACGCTCTCGACACCTATCTGCCTAAGCTCATCAGGGCTGGCAAACGTGTGGCTATATGCGACCAGCTGGAAGACCCTAAACTCACAAAGACGCTCGTGAAGCGTGGCATTACGGAACTTGTCACGCCCGGAGTGGCTATGAGCGACAACGTGCTCAACTATAAGGAGAACAACTTCCTTGCTGCCGTGTTCATGACAAAGGCTCAGTGTGGCGTGGCTTTTCTCGACATCTCTACCGGAGAATTTCTCACCGGCGAGGGTACTTTCGACTATGTTGAGAAGCTGCTTGCGTCGTTCCAGCCTAAGGAGGTGCTGCACGACCGACAGATGAAGGCGCAGTTTGAGGAGCATTTCGGCAATCGTTGGTGTACTTTCCAGCTCGACGACTGGATGCTAACGGAGCAAAGTTCACGACAGAAGTTGCTTAAGCATTTCGGAACGAAGTCGCTTAAGGGTTTCGGCGTTGAACATCTGAAGCTCGGAGTGATTGCTGCCGGTGCCATATTGCAGTATCTTGAAATGACGCAGCACACCCACTTGGGACACATTACATCGCTGCGCCGAATTGAAGAGGACCGCTATGTCAGACTCGACAAATTCACCATACGCTCCCTGGAACTTCTGCAGTCGATGCAGGACGACGGCGTTTCGCTGCTCGATGTTATCGACCGCACCACGACAGCAATGGGTGCTCGCATGCTGAAACGCTGGACTGTGTTCCCGCTTATGGACGTTGCTTCTATCAACAAGCGCCTGGATGTGGTGGAGACATTCTTCCGTAAGCCCGATTTCCGACAGACCATTGACGACAATCTGCATCGTATAGGCGACATGGAGCGCATCATATCCAAGGTGGCTGTAGGACGTGTGTCGCCACGCGAGGTTGTACAACTGAAGCTGGCATTGCAAGCCATCATCCCGATAAAGACCGCCTGCCTATACAGCGACAATGAAGAGATACGCTCAATAGGCGAACGTCTGAACCTATGCGAGTCGCTTCGCGAACGCATTGAGCGTGAAATACAGCCCGATCCGCCTCAGCTCATCAACAAAGGCGACGTTATTGCAGCCGGATTCTCGCCCGAACTCGACGAACTGCGCTCCATCTCGCGCGGAGGAAGAGACTATCTGCTGCGCATTCAGGAAGAAGAAGCGCAGAAGACGGGCATACAGTCGCTCAAGGTGGGATATAACAACGTGTTCGGATACTATCTTGAGGTGCGCAATACGTACAAGGACCAGGTGCCGCAGGAGTGGATACGCAAGCAGACTCTTGCCAATGCCGAGCGCTACATAACTCAGGAACTGAAGGAATATGAGGAGAAGATAATGGGAGCCGACGAGAAAATACTCGCCTTAGAAACCCGTCTCTTCACCGAACTCGTCACCGATATGGCTGAGTTCATACCCCAGATACAAATCAACGCCAACATCATTGCGCGCCTCGACTGCCTCCTCTCGTTTGCAAAGGCAGCCGAAGAGCACCGCTATGTGCGCCCCGTTGTGGCTGACGACTGTGTGCTTCAGATTAAGGCAGGACGTCATCCCGTGATAGAAACGCAGCTGCCTATGGGTGAGGAATATGTGCCTAACGACATCGAACTGGATTCCGAACAGCAGCAGATAATGATTATTACGGGTCCGAACATGGCTGGTAAGTCGGCTCTCCTACGCCAGACTGCGCTCATAACGCTCATGGCTCAGATGGGATGCTTCGTTCCGGCAGAGTCGGCTCATGTAGGACTCGTAGACAAGATTTTCACACGTGTGGGTGCATCGGACAACATATCGCTGGGTGAATCGACCTTTATGGTGGAGATGACGGAGGCTTCGGACATCCTCAACAACGTAACACCACGCTCGCTCGTACTCTTTGACGAGCTGGGACGAGGCACGTCGACCTACGACGGCATCTCCATAGCGTGGGCTATCGTGGAATATCTGCATGAGCATCAAGGCGCACAGGCACGCACTCTCTTCGCCACTCACTATCACGAGCTGAACGAGATGGAGAAGAACTTCGGCCGTATCAAGAACTACAACGTGAGCGTTAAGGAGCTGAACGGCAAGGTGATATTCCTGCGCAAGCTGATGCGAGGCGGTTCGGAGCACTCGTTCGGTATACACGTGGCTGAGATTGCCGGTATGCCAAAGTCGATAGTAAACCGTGCCAACACCATACTGAAGCAGCTGGAGGCTGACAACGCCAGCGTGGGAGTGGAGTCGCGCCAGAACCTCGGTCAGACAGCCTCAGCAGGCATGCAGCTCTCCTTCTTCCAACTCGACGACCCCGTGCTATGCCAGATACGCGACGAGATACTCGGTCTGGACATAAACAACCTCACCCCCGTCGAGGCTCTCAACAAACTCAACGAGATAAAGAAAATCGTGACGGGAAGGTCGTGATAATAGGAATACATAGTTACTGCAAGTCGCGGAACTCTGATGGGAGAAAGCCAGTCTGGCGCTTGAAGAGCTTTACGAAGTAGGAAGGATCGTCATATCCCAGACTGGCAGCTATCTCCTTAATCATCATATTGGTGTATTTCGCCATTCGCTTTGCCTCCAGAATGATGCGCTCATTAATAAAGGCGAGTGGCGATTTACCCGAACATTCATTCACACTCTTGTTAAGTGTGCGTACAGCCACATTCAGGCGGTCGGCATATTCCTGCACAGTATGAAGACGATTGTACTCTTCCTCCACCATACGGCGGAACTGGATAAACAGTCGATGTGACGGCTTGAGCATGTCAAGGTTTTTGCCATCCTCATGTATGCCATACCTCTGTATCTTGACGAGGAATATGCAGAGCAGGGATTTCAGTATATCTACATTGCCCAGTTCGCCATAGTGGCTTGATTCCTCCTCCATGTCGTCGACCAACGGCATAATCATCCGTGCAGTCCGGTCGTCTATTTTGTAATAGGGTGTAGAATCATAGGTATGGAACGAGTTGTACTTCAGGAAAAAACTGTCGACATTTCCTCCTGACTGATTGTCCTTCATCAGGTCGGTACACATCTTTATAGCCACACCTTTATAGCCCTCTTTCCTGTCAAAATGATGCACCTGTCCAGGCGCAAGGAAAAAGATGGTGCCTGGAGCCACTTCATAATCATTGAAATCGACGGTATGAACGCCCGTTCCTTCCTGAAACCATAGTATCTCATAGAAAGAATGAACGTGCGCCATACAGTCGTCTATATCGCTTGTATCAAACAATTCGGGCATCCGTTCCACCCTGAATCCATTGCCGCGTGACATATTGCACACGTTGGAATACTTGCTATTAAGTTCTTCTGTTGTCATAGTATATCTGTTATTTGAGTGTAAAATTACAAAACAAATGGTAAATTTCAGCAAACCAAACGGAAAAATATGTCACCATGCCGAAATATACTATTCATTTGCCGATATTTATTTTGTTAATCTAATAATTATCAGTACTTTTGCATCAGATAAAGAAAACAATAACATTTTAAATAAAACAATACGACTATGGCAAATAAATATTCAGGCACACAGACAGAAAAGAACCTCGCAGCAGCTTTCGCTGGTGAATCACAGGCTCGCAACAAATATACTTACTTCGCTTCACGCGCCAAGAAGGACGGCTTCGAGCAGATAGCTGACATCTTCCAGAAGACTGCCGACAACGAGAAGGAGCACGCCAAGATGTGGTTTAAGGAGCTTAGCGGAATCGGCAGCACAGCCGAGAACCTTGCTGCTGCGGCAGAAGGCGAGAACTACGAATGGACCGACATGTACGAAGACTTCGCCAAGACAGCCGAAGAGGAAGGTTTCAAAGAATTGGCACAGAAATTCCGCCTTGTAGCAGCTATCGAGAAGCGTCACGAAGAGCGTTATCGTGCTCTCCTGCGCAACGTTGAAGCTCAGGAAGTGTTCAAGAAGAGCGAGGTGAAAGTATGGGAATGCCGCAACTGCGGTCACATCGTAGTAGGAACCGAGGCTCCAGAGATCTGCCCCACATGCTCACATCCCAAGGCTTACTTTGAGGTGCATGTAGATAATTTCTAAATATAAACCCCTAAAAACAATGAAATATGAAGAAATATGTATGCGACGTATGCGGTTGGGAGTATGACCCGGCTGTAGGAGTACCAGAAGCTGGCATCCCGGCAGGTACACCATTCGAGGATCTTCCCGATGATTTCGAGTGTCCTCTTTGCTCAGTAGGAAAGGACGAGTTCTCTCCAGTAGAGGAATAATACAATCAACACTTTTAGGATTATTTGTAAGTATACTTTGCAAAAGCAACGAATTATTTAAAAGTATACTTACAAATAATTCTCTTTATATTTATAATAGTTGATTTAGTAGATTAATTCCTGTTTTTCTAACCCTAATTACGGATAATCATAGGTCGTGGTTGCACATATCGCCTTTCTTTTGTAACTTCGCAGTGAAATTAGGATCCTATGAAAATCAACAAACAAAAAGACCAACTACTCGCCATGATACGCAAGGGCAAGCCGATGACACTCGGCGAGCAGGCGCATCTTGTGCTGAGTCTTGCCACTCCCGCCATTCTGGCGCAGCTCACAACGACGATGATGCAATATATCGATGCGTCGATGGTGGGCAGTCTGGGTGCAGAGGCTTCGGCATCGATAGGCTTGATAGAAACCACAATGTGGCTACTGGGCAGTCTGTGCTCGGCAGCAGCAGCGGGATTCTACGTACAGGTGAGTCACCAGCTGGGTGCCAACGATGCAGCAAAGGCACGTTCCACACTGCGCCAAGGCATCATGTCGGTATTCGTAGTGAGTGCGTTGCTTGGACTCATATCGCTCTCCATCAGTCCGTTTCTACCGAAATGGTTGGGCGGCAACGACAGCATCAACGCTACGTCGTCGGCATATTTTGCCATTGTAGCAACCGCCCTGCCCATATTCCAATTCTCGATGTTCGGTAGTGGAATGCTACGCAGTTCGGGCAACATGGTGGTACCGAGCATAATGAGCGTGGTGATGATGTCGCTCGACGTGGTATTCAACTTCTTCCTGATATTCCACACACGCACCGTCGATGTGCTGGGCATGCACATAACAATGCCCGGTGCCGGACTGGGAGTGGTGGGAGCTGCTATAGGCACGGCATCGGCTGAGTTTGTGGCAGCATCTATAACAATGTATATACTCTGCTTCCGCAACAAAGAACTGTCGCTGAGGATAGACAGCGGACGCTTCATGCCTACATGGGATGTGGTGAAGCGTGCTCTGCACATCGGACTGCCGATGGGCATACAGCAGACCATCATGACCTCGGCATATATCGTCACCACCATAATCATTGCACCACTGGGCACCTTCGCCATTGCAGCCAACTCGTTTGGCATCATTGTGGAGAGTCTGTGCTACATGCCGGGCTACGGTGTGAGCGATGCCGCCACAACGCTTGTAGGCCAGAGCATGGGTGCCGGAAGATACGAACTGATGAAGCGCTTCGCTTGGCTCAGCGTGGCATTAGGCATGGGCATAATGACAGTGATGGGCGTGGTGATGTACGTGGGTTCGCCGTTTGCCATGGCTATGATGACGCCTTCGGAAGAGGTACGCCAGCTCGGCGTAGAGGTGCTGCGCATTGAGGCATTCGCCGAACCGATGTTCGGTGCCGCCATCATCAGCTACGGAGTGTTTGTGGGTGCCGCCAAGACTATAGCGCCAAGCGTGATGAACCTCATATCGATGTGGGGAGTACGCATTACGCTCGCTGCCATGCTCGCACCGTCGATGGGACTGCGCGGCGTATGGCTCGCCATGTGTCTGGAACTGACGTTCAGGGGAGTGATATTCTTAGTAAAATTGACATTATGGAAAAGATAACTAACAAGGTATTCGGCGGAGAGCGTCCTCTCTTCGAAATACACAACGTGGAGCTCGACCACGTTCGCATCACTTTTGGTGAATCGGGCATCAAGGAGTGTAGCAACATCGTGTGCCGCAACTGTTACTTAGAGGGCAAATACCCATTGTGGCACGTCAAGGGTTCGGACATACGCAACTGCTATTTCGCGCCCGGATCGCGTTCTGCCATCTGGTATTCGGACGACATGCACATGGAGGACTGCGTAATAAACGGTCCGAAGTTCTTCCGCGAAATGAAGAACCTCTCGCTCAAGAACATCACAATCAACGATGCCGACGAGACATTCTGGGGCATCGACGGACTGACGCTTGAGAACGTGGTGCTGCACGAGGGCACTTATCCCTTCATGCACTGCCGCAACATCAAGGTCGACGGACTGCAGTCGGATGCCAAATACGTTTTCCAGTACTCGCGTGACATAGAGATACACAACGCCAAAATCGACACCAAGGACTCATTCTGGGAGGTTGACAACGTAACCGTGTACGACTCGGAGCTCAACGGCGAGTTTCTCGGTTGGCATTCGCGCGGACTGCGACTGGTCAACTGCCACATCTCGGGCGAGCAACCGCTGTGCTACGCCAAGGATCTGGTGCTTGAGAACTGCACCTTCGACCCCGAATGCGACCGAGCCTTCGAATATTCCACTCTCCAGGCGGACATACGCGGACACATCAAGAGCATAAAGAACCCTACATCGGGCAAAATCGTGGCAGACAGCATAGGCGAAGTAATAATCGACAAGAACATTAAGCAGCCTGCCGACTGCCAGATTCTGACACGATAATTGATTATGAAATAGCCATACCATCCCCGCAATATTATATATTGTGGGGACGGTAAATGGTAATATAATGTTACTAAGTTTTTTATTTTAGAATTTGAAAATAAAAATATGAAATTGTTTTCGTTAAATAAGTGATTTTCTCATATTTTATATGTACCTTTTCCACATCTTATAGATTTTCATGTTGTATCAATGCAAATGAATATCAAGGATATATTGAATATTGTACGACTAATATGTGCTAACCATATATTTCCTGAAAGATAATTGTGTAATAGTTTGATTGTGTAATAATAAAAGGTAAGATTATGATGATGCCTAAATTTTTTTCTCCTTTAAAGGAACCACTCACAAGTCCTGTAACACTATTCTTGTTGCTGTTACCTACAACGTGTTGTTTGGGTATAGGTTCTATGTATATTAAAAATCAGATGATAATACTATTGTTGTTATTGTTGTCTTTGCTTATTTCAGTACTTTTATATTGTTTTATAAAAAATAAAAATTATGGAAAAGATTAGAAAAATGGTTGCAGTGTTGGTTTGTAATGTATTATATGTTAATAACAATTTTGTATATCAGAGAAAACATACCTTTAATCAAGTCGTTGATAGCTAGTTTACTTCCAACAATATTTGTCATTATAGCCAGTTATATTATCACAAAATAATCTTTAAATATTTATTATGTATTATGAGTTATAAGCTTTCTGCGCCATCCCGCCGTCACACCAATTCGTACAAGTGGGACTCGGCTCCGTCGGACGATGTCATACCCCTCTGGGTGGCAGACATGGACTTCGAGACCTATCCTGCCATAACCGAGGCGTTGCAGCGTCGCGTGGCTCATGGTATATTCGGATACACACGTGTGCCCGATGCCTACTACGAGGCGGTGTGCCGATGGTTTGCAAGCCGTCACCAATGGCACTTCACTCCTCATGACATCATATACACGTCGGGCGTGGTGCCCGCCATATCCGCCGTCATCAAGGCGCTCACACTGCCGGGCGACCAGGTGATAGTGCAGGGTCCGGTGTACAACTGCTTCTATTCGAGCATACGCAACAACGGCTGCGAAATGGTGTCGAATGCCCTTATATATAATAAGGAGAAGCTGCGCTATGAGATTGACTTTGACGATTTGGACAAAAAGCTGTCGCACGAGCGTGCCCGACTCCTGCTGCTGTGCAATCCGCACAATCCCGGCGGACGTGTGTGGACAGGCTCTGAACTGACACGTGTGGCTGAGCTGTGCCACAAGCACGGCATACGCGTAGTGTCGGACGAGATACACTGCGAGCTGACACTACATGACAATAAGTATACTCCGTTCGGATCGCTGCCCGACGAGCTGAGTCACGGCTCAATAACCTGCTGCTCGCCGTCGAAGGCGTTCAACATAGCCGGTCTGCAAATAGCCAACATCGTATGCCGCGACGCCCAGGTGCGCGAGCGCATCGACCGTGCCATCAACATCAACGAGGTGTGCGATGTCAATCCGTTCGGAGTAGAAGCGCTTATGGCGGCATACACCGACGGAGGCGAGGAATGGCTCAACGGACTGCGCCAGTACATCACCGCCAACTACGAATGGCTGCTACAGCACATGGCTGAAGCCCTGCCACATCTGCCCGTAATGCGCATGGAAGGCACCTATCTGGCATGGGTAGACTGCTCGGCGATAGATGAGACATCGGAAGAAATAGAAGAACGACTGCTACGAGAGCACAAGGTATGGGTGAATGCCGGAAACATGTACGGACGAGAAGGCGAACACTTCATCCGCATCAATATGGCGTGCCCACGAGAAAGGCTCGTAGAGGGAGTGAAGAGAATCGTAGAAGGGCTGAAATAAAAACTTTTTCAAAAAAATACTGCCAAACACTTGACATCGCTTGCGCCAGTTTATACCTTTGCAAACGTAATCAGAAACATACTGATTGCTGAAAGGCAGAGCATACAAAATGGATGCATCCGCAGGACTGATGTCGACTAAGTCCGCACTACTCGTGCTCTACCAAGAAAAACACAAACACAAAACACTTAACAATTAACATTTAACACTTAACATTAAAGTATTATGGCAGTAAATTTCAAGATCTATCAGAGCAATCGTAAGGGTGAGACTAACGGAAAGTATTATGCTCGCGCTACTTATCGTGAGACCGTAAGCATCAAGGAACTCGCAGAGGTGATGCAGAACAACAGTACCGTAAAGAAGTCGGATATCGTGGCCGTGCTGACCGAACTTTCGGAGGTGATACGTCAGGAGTTGCAGCGTGGCAACAAGGTGAAGATTGACGGCATTGGTTCGTTTAAGGTGGCTCTACGCTCAAAGGGTGCCACCAGCGCCAAGGAGTTCAGCACTTCGGATATAATTGGTTCGCGTGTGCTTTTCATGCCCGAGACTACTATCGATGCCAACGGCAACCACGTCAAGGCTCTTCTTGCCGGACTGAAGGTGAAGGAGGCTGACAGCTATGAAAGCCTAAAGGGCAAGGAACAGCAAACCCTGAATGAGGACGAAGCTGTGGTTGTTGGCGAGTAAGCCTCAACACACATAGACATACGACATAAATATTAATTGAACAAAAAGGCCTGCTGGCATATTTTAAACCGTCGTTGACTGACTACACGGCTAAAAATATGGCAAGCAGGTCTTTTTTTTGAGAAAAATACTATAAATTTGCATGTTCGAGCAACATTCCCTACAACGTAAAAGGTAAGAAAAACAAGCAATTATTATATGACAACAAAAACTATAAGGCGCGTGCTGTGTCTTATCATCATGCTATGCGTGACAATAAACACCGGTGCTGTGCTGAAGGAGAAAAATCTGAAGTCGACACTCTCAGTGCTGCGTGCCGAGTTGGAGACATCGTTCAACGAACAACGACAGAACATGGCGCGCTATGCCGTGTACAACCAACAGCAGCACAAGCAGATGATTTCGCTCATGCAGCGCAGCGACCAGATTGCGCTGATGCTCTACTCGCAGAAGCAGGACTTCACGTTCGACATGACATACGCATGCCATGAAGCCACCGAACTGTATCGCGAGTTCAGCAAGCGACGCATGCCCTACGACCGCATCATGAAGCGTATGGATGCCGAGATAGCACGCTATCAGTATCTTATGGAGACGCTGAGCAACATTCCACCGTCGCTCAAGATGCAGCAGGACATCAAGAACGGCAAGGCAAAGGCTCCGAAATTCGTGCTCGACAAGAACGGCAAGCAGCGACAGCTGCCCTTCATGCTCGACGAGGCAGGTCAGGCCGACCGCAAGGCGTGCCTTGCCTACGCTACAGCCCTGTGCCGCAATCTCACCAATGTGCGCGCCTCGGTGCAGAAGGACAACGAGCACTACCAGCGCATATCGCAACGCCTCAAGAAGGTGAACGACTATGCCATGCAGCGATACAACGAGATACAGCACAACATATTTGTCAATGGCGACCAAAACTATCTCGAGATACTCGCCTCGATGCCTATGTCGTACCATAACGCCAAGGCGGATGTGAGCGAGAAGTACAACACCGAGAAGGTGAAGACCGTCAACGGCACCGAACGCCAGGTCTACTCGCAGTGGCGCGGTCCGATTGTGATGGGTCTGTCAGTGTTCGTGCTCTTTTACATCATCGTAGCTGCCCTGCTGAGCAATGTGCTCGTGCGCTGGCTTGTGCCGCGCCGATTCCGCACCGAAAACTTCATGAAGAAGAAGGTGTGCCTCATTCTGTTCGTAGCCATGTTCATCTTTGCCGTGTCGGTGATGGTGGCGCGCTCGTTCATGTACCACAACTTCTTCCTCATGGCGTCGAAGCTGCTCATAGAGTATGCCTGGCTGCTGTGTGCCATCTTCTTCTCATTGCTTGTGCGCCTGTCGGGCAATCAGATCAAGAGCGGATTTCGCATTTATACGCCCGTTATGCTCATGTCGTTCATCGTCATAACGTTCCGTATAGTGTTCATTCCGAACAATTTTGTGGCGCTCATCTTCCCCCCTATACTGCTCGTGTTTACACTGTGGCAGTGGAACGTCATAACGCGCCACAACGACAACATTCCGCGTTCCGACATATTCTATACGTGGATATCGCTGCTCATGATGACATTCTCCACCGCATCGGCATTGTATGGCTACGTGCTGCTGTCGGTGCAGGTGCTGATATGGTGGATGTTCCAGCTGAGCTGCATTCAGACCATCACCTGCGTCTATGACATGCTCGGCGTGTACGAGCGCCGCTGGCTCAGCCACCGCATCCACTCGGAGAAGGAAGCTGAGAAAGCGCGCAAGGGGTCGATGCTCAGTGTCATCAACGTAAGTCACGGTGCGCACATCAACGTTACATGGTTCTACGACTTCATATACATGGCGCTGGTGCCCGTGCTGAGTGTGTTCACGGTGCTGCTGTCGATATGGTGGGCAGCCAACGTGTTCGACCTGACCGACACGGTGTGGAAGATATTCCAATTCGACTTTCTCAATGTGAGCGGAGTGGTACAGTTGTCTATACTGAAGCTGGTGATGGTGGGCTCGCAGTTCTTCGTGTTCCGCTATCTCAACTATCTCATCAAGTCGCTCTATCATAAGTATCACCGCTCTAAGATAGTAGTCAACGGCAAGCCAAACTTCACGCTCGCCAACAACATCATAGCCATCTGCTGCTGGGGACTTTATGCCATCATAGCCATCAAGATGCTCAAGATACCCTCGACAGCCATCTCCGTGATATCGGCAGGATTGGCCACAGGTGTTGGCTTCGCCATGAAGGACTTGCTCGAGAACTTCTTCTACGGTATATCGCTCATGACAGGACGTGTGCGTGTGGGCGACTTCATCGAGTGCGACGGCATACGTGGCAAGGTGGACAGCATCACCTATCAGAGCACACAGGTGCTTACGGCAGACGGATGCGTCATAGCCTTCCTCAACAGCTCGCTCTTCAGCAAGAACTTCAAGAACATCACCAAAAACCACTCGTACGAGATGGTGAAGGTGCCGGTGGGCGTAGCCTATGGCTCTAATGTAGAAGAAGTACGCCAGATGCTCGTTGCAGCCGTCAAGGCGCAGGCCCGAAAGAGTGCCGACGGACGCGACGTGATAGACCTGAAGAAGCCCGTAAGCGTGGTGTTCGACGAGTTTGGCGACAACTCGGTCAATCTGTTTGTCACCTACTGGGTGCTTGTGGAGGAGAAGTTCGGAATGACCGGACAGGTGAAGGAAGCTATATACAACACGCTCAACGAACACCATATCGAGATACCGTTCCCACAGAGAGATATACATATTATAAATTAGGAATTTGGAATTTGGAATTAGGAATTGGTTGCCTACGGCAATTTTGAATTTTGAGTTTTGAGTTTTGAATTATTCTCGGCAGCGTTTGCATTTTTGAATTAAGAATTTTAAAAAATATAGTTTTATGGTAATGAAGAATTTTAAGATTGTATTCGTGATGGCAATTATGTGCCTGTTCACATCAAGCGTAAAAGCACAGAGCATTGGCGACATCCTTAAGGGAGTAGTAGGCAGTGTTGTTGGCGACAAGGCTACAACAGAGACTTCAATCAAGGGCACATGGAAGTATTCTGGACCAGCATGCGAGTTTGAAAGCAGCAGCGTGCTGGCTCAGGCAGGCGGCAGTGCTGTTGCAACAAAAATGGAGAATAAGGTGGCTCCGATACTCAAGAAGATGGGTGTCAACGGCATCGTATACACATTCGACGGCAATGGCAACTACACATCGAAGATAAAGAAGCGCGAGACCAAGGGAACTTACACATTCGACAAGAAGAACAAGACTATCACATTCACACCCACCTACGGCAAGTCGTATACCGCATACGTTGCTACCCAAGGCTCGACAATGACACTTACATTCAATTCTGACAAGCTCATGACTGTACTGAAGACTATCAGCAATTCTACGGCAGGGCTCAGCACAAGTGCAGCTATAATCAACTCGATTATAAAGAATTACGACGGTATGCGTCTGGGATTTGAACTCAAGAAATAATACTGACAATGCAAAACGACGACCTTAGCCTGCTGAGACGGCGATACGTGCGCTATCTCAGACTCGAACGCGGCTATTCAGAAAACACAGTGGAAGCGTATACCCATGACATCGACTATCTACTGAACTATCTACGCAACGAAAATCTCAAAACAGAGGACGTGAAACTCGACAATCTTGAGAATTTCGCTGCCGTGTTATACGAGTTCGGCATCGCTTCGTCGTCGCAAGCAAGAATATTGTGTGGGGTAAGGTCGTTCTTCAAGTATCTCGTAATAAGCGGAATACTTAAGGACGATCCCTCAGAACTGCTCGAAGCACCCACCGTGGGCGAACATCTGCCTGAGGTCCTGTCGACCGAAGAAATAGACCGCATGGAGGCTGCCATCGACCTGTCGAAATGGGAAGGACAGCGCAACAAGGCCATCATCGAGCTACTCTTCTCGTGCGGACTACGAGTGTCGGAACTTGTCAACTTGAAATTCAACGACATCTTTGAGCGTGACAAATTCCTACGCATCATTGGCAAAGGCGATAAGGAAAGACTCGTACCAATATCGGAGAGCGCACTTCACGAAATTAAATTGTGGCTGTACGACCGTAATCTGATGAAAATAAAGCCCGGAGAACAGGACTATGTGTTCCTGAACCGACGCGGTGCCCACCTCACACGCACCATGATACTGATAATGATAAAGCGCACTGCCGAGGAAGCTGGTATCACAAAGACAGTGTCACCACATACGCTGCGCCACTCGTTTGCTACCGAACTGCTAAAGGGCGGTGCCGACTTACGTGCCATACAAGAAATGCTGGGGCACGAAAACATAAAGACAACCCAAATCTATACCCACATAGACATAACAACACTGCGCGAGGAAATACTGACACATCACCCGCGAAACATGAAGAAAACACCCGACTAAAATTTAATATAAACTAAGAAACGAAGTTTTTACACTGCTTAATTCTTATATATCAAAGTAATGTGTTACTTTTGCACGTCCGCTTAATGTATAGACACTTAATCGAACTAAAAATAAATTTAAATTATATTTCATGAAACTCAGAAAACTATTGGTAGCCGTCCTTGCCGTGTTTGCAGGACTTGCCCAGGCACAACAGATGCCACCGATACCCAATGATCCTGATGTCCGCATCGGAAAGCTGGATAACGGACTTACCTACTACATCCGTCACAACAACTGGCCTGAGAACAGAGCCGACTTCTACATCGCACAGAAGGTGGGCTCAATACAGGAAGAAGAAAGCCAGCGCGGATTGGCACACTTCCTGGAGCACATGTGCTTTAATGGTACAAAGCACTTCCCGGGCAACGAAGTTATTCGCTATTGCGAGAGCATCGGTGTGAAGTTCGGAGGCGACCTAAATGCTTATACTTCTATCGACCAGACCGTATACAATATCTCTAACGTCCCTACTGCACGCCAGTCGGCTCTCGACTCATGTCTGCTCATACTGAGCGATTGGTCGAACGCTCTGCTGCTCGACCCTAAGGAGATTGACGAGGAGCGTGGCGTTATCCACGAGGAATGGCGTCTGCGCACCAGTGCCTCAAGCCGTATGTTTGAGCGCAACCTGCCCAAGCTCTACCCGGGCTCAAAGTATGGCGTACGCTATCCTATCGGACTCATGTCGGTAATCGACAACTTCAAGCCGAAGGAACTGCGCAACTACTATGAGAAGTGGTATCATCCCAACAACCAGGCCATCATCGTAGTTGGTAACGTTGATGTTGACTACACCGAGAAGAAGATCAAGGAACTCTTCGGCTCGTTCAAGAATCCAGCCAACCAGGCTCCTATCGTAGCAGAACAGGTGCCTGACAACGCTGAGCCTATCGTTATCATCGACAAGGATAAGGAGCAGCCTACAAGCATGGTGCAGTACATGGTTAAGCACGATGTCTACCCTGACTCGCTGAAGAACAACATGAACTACATCATATACGACTACGCCAAGAGCGCTGCCGTAAGCCTGCTCAACTACCGTATGTATGAGAAGGGACTCGATGCCAGCTGCCCATACGTATCAGCCAGCGCCGACGACGGACAGTATATCTTCGCCAAGACAAAGGACGCTTTCAGCGTATCTGTAGCACCTAAGGAACTGAAGGATATGGCTGTGAGCCTCAAGGCTGCTTACACTGAAGCATTGCGCGCTGCCAAGTTCGGATTCACCGCTACAGAGTTGGCACGCTTCAAGGAGAATTATCTCAGCCAGCTCGACCGTGCATACAGCGCCAAGGACAAGCGCACCAACGCTGCATTGTACGCTCCGATTCTCGGCAACTTCCTCTCTAACGAGCCTATGCCGTCAATCGAGTACACCTATCCGGTAATGAAGCAGCTTGTAAATGCTATTCCTGTTGACGTCATAAACCAGATGATGAAAGAGATGCTGCCCGAGAACGACAGCAACACCGTAATTATCTCGTTCTGCAACGAAGCAGAGGGCAACGTTTATCCAACTGAGGCACAGCTTCTTGGCGCTATCAAGGAAGCACGCTCCTCAGAAATCACTGCTTATGTAGACAACGTGAAGAACGAACCGCTCATCGCCACAATGCCTAAGGCTGGCAAGATAAAGAGCGAGAAGAAGAGCGACAAGTTCGGCTATACAACACTGACACTCTCAAACGGTGCTACCGTGATACTGAAGAAGACCGACTACAAGAAGGATCAGGTTATCATGAGCGCACGCGGCATCGGCGGCACAACACTCTACGGACCGAAGGACTATACCAATCTGCAGGTATTTGACGCTGTAATCGGCGGTAGCGGACTCGGAGCTTTCTCGTCAACCGACCTTTCAAAGGCTCTGGCAGGCAAGATTGCAAACGTTGACCTCAGCCTCGGCTCAGAATTGTATACAACTGCATCGGGCGCTTCTACACCGAAAGACGTAGAGACAATGTTCCAGTTGCTGTACCTGTACTTCACAAACATCAGCAAGGATCAGAAGACATTCGACAACCTCTTGACACAGATGGAAGTGAAGCTGAAGAACCGTTCGCTCGACCCGGAGACAGCACTCAGCGACTCGCTCAATGCAACTATCTACAACCACAATGCACGCATGGAGCCGCTCACTGTTGAGAAACTGAAGAACATCAACTACGACCGTATCCTCCAGATTGCCAAGGAACGTACAGCCAACGCCAAGGCTTGGACATTCACTATCATCGGCAACTTCGACGAGACAACAATACGTCCGCTCATCTGCCAGTACATTGGTGCTCTGCCTTCAGCAGGAAAGGTTGTAGCAAGCAAGCGTGAGGTGAAGCCTGTCACAGGCGTTGTAGAAAACATCTTCAAGCGCAAACAGGAGACTCCTAAGTCGACAGCCTACATGATGTGGCACAACACCACTATGCCGTACAACACAAAGAACGCTCTCTGTGCAAGCATAGCAGGACAGATTCTGTCAATGGAATATCTGGACAAGATTCGCGAGAAGGAAAGCGCAGCTTACTCAGTAGGTGCCAACGGTGGATGCTCAGTAGGCAAGGACAACTATCGTATGTTCCAGATTTTCGCCTATTGCCCAATGAAGCCTGAGAAGAAAGAGGTAGCTATGCGCATCATGAACGACGAAGTGAAGAACCTCGCCAACACATGCGACCCTGCCAAGCTGGCTAAGTGCAAGGAGTATATGATCAAGTCATATCACGACTCGCAGAAGAGCAACAGCTACTGGCTCAGCATCATCAACCAGTATCACAATCTCGGTCTCGACCAGTATACCGACTACTTGAAGACACTTGAATCGCTCACTCCGCAGGATATCTGCAACTACATGAAGGAGTTCAACAAGTCGGGCAACCACATCACAGTGGCTATGCTTCCTGAAGAATAAACATTACGGCAAATAACGCGTGAAAAACGCAATATCAACGGACTGCAAGCATTATATGTGCTTGCAGTCCGTTTTTTTTGAGTAATACCAACACTACAAAAACACTAAACAACCTTAAAAATAAGACTATTAATCAATAAATAGCATAATTATAAAGACAAAAGAAGTTCTATTTGGAGAATTCTGATTAATTTTGCAGCTAAAAATAATAAGTTAGAGTACAATGAAAAGTAAGTTCGCAGCTTTTACACTGCTGCTCGCGACCGTTTTTTTGATGGCATCTTGCCTTGAAAGCGACAATGATTACACATACACCGACGATTGTGCAATCTCAAGTTTCTCAGTCACGACAGCTAAACAGAACACATTTGTGAAGACTTCAGACGGACTTCGCGACAGTCTCGTCGTGAAAGAACTGACACTGAGCAACTATAAGTTCTATATAGACCAGATTAACGGTAAGATATACAACCCCGACTCGCTGCCATGTGGTGTCGACGCCAAAAAGCTCCTCTGCTCGGTGTCGAACAGTTCGGCAGGACTGGTGGTGATAAAGAAGGAAAAGAGCGACTCGCTCGACTACTTCAGTTCAACCGACTCACTTGACTTCTCGGTAGACCGCGAAGTGCAAGTAGTAAGTAATTCTGGACTTTCGGTAAAGAAATACACAGTACATGTGAACGTGCATAAGGAACAAGCCGACTCGTTCGCATGGCATGCCACACCTATATGCGCCGAACTGAAGACCATGCAGGCTATAAAGACAGCTGCTGTAAATGGTAAGCTGATTCTGCTCGGCACAGATGGCAATACAACTATCGTATATACCAACAACGGCACACAGTGGACCAAGTGTGAGACCAACCTCGGACACAATCTCGCAGCCGATGCATACAAGAGCCTTGTAACCAAGGACGACTACGTATACATCAGCGACGGTGGCAACATCGTACGCACCAACGACGGCAAGACATGGGACATCATGGGCACTGCTACCGATGTGACACGCCTTGTAGCAGCAAGCCGCTACAGCCTGTACGGATATGCTACCGATGGCCGACTGATGACATCAAAGGACAACGGCGCTACATGGGCCGTAGCCGAAATAGACGATGAGCTCTCGCTCATGCCTTATGGCGAGACAACATACGCAAGCGTTGAGATAGAAGGATATGCAAAGACCGACCGTGTGATGCTCTTCGGAACCCGCGACGCTGCCACTTATCCCAACGACAAGTACCTTACCATATGGGGAAAGATTGACGAGGCTGCTGAGAACAGCGAAAACCAGCCGTGGGCATACTACGGAGTATCGGCCGACAACAACCACGCAGCACCGCTGCTCAGTGGCATTAGTGCTGTAGCTTACGACGGTGGCGTATACATGATGGGACAGGAAGAGGGCAAGGCTCCCAAATTCTACAAGTCATTGGACAACGGCATCACATGGCGCGAGGACACTGCCACAGTAATGTTGCCCACCAACTTCAACGAAAACGCTACAAACGCCATAACAGCAAATGGCACCTACGCTCTGACTGTAGACAAGAACAAGAGCCTCTGGCTCGTAAACGCCAGCAACGGTATGACATGGCGCGGACGCATCAACCGACTGGGTTGGGCCAAGGAGCAGACCGCTTTCGAGAAATAATACACATATCATATAATATATACATATGATTAGAAACCTTGTAATATCACTCGCCCTCGCAATGTCAGCGACATGCATGGCACAATCCGACTACCAATATCGTATGGAGATAGGAGCGGGCGTTGGCGCAGTGGCATACCAAGGTGACTTTGGCGGAAGCCTTACCAAAAACATGCAGCCAATGGCTTCTGCGGTGTTGCGACGAGTATTCAACCCATATATGGCGTTGAAGTTCTCGGCAGCCTATGGCAAACTGAAAGGCTCGTCGGACAATGCCAAGACATACTATCCTGACTATGCCACAACTCCCTACCAGTTCAACAAGACGCTTGTTGATGCCGGTGTGACCTACGAATACAACTTCTGGCCATACGGAACGGGACAGGACTATCGCGGTGCCAAACGCCTTACGCCATTCATATTTGCCGGACTCGGAGCCACATACGCAGGAGGCGACGGCGACAATGCCTTCACGGCAAATGTGCCAATAGGACTCGGCGTGAAGTACAAGGCAGGCAAGAGGCTGAACATTGCACTGGAATGGGCAGAACACTTCTCTATGAGCGACAAATTGGACGGTGTGAAAGACCCATACGGCATAAAAAGCAGCGGACTGTTCAAGAATACCGACTGCTACTCGGCACTGCAACTCACCGTGACATACAGTTTTATGCCTAAATGCCGGACATGCCACAACGAAGACGATTAATCAATTAGAAACAATGACCAACCAACTCGATAAAAACAATATACCACAACACATTGCCATAATAATGGACGGCAATGGACGATGGGCTACCGAACGAGGTAAAGCGAGAAGCTATGGACACCAGGCAGGTGTGGAAACCGTAAGGCGAATCACCTCTGAATGTACACGGCTCGGTGTAAAATACCTGACTCTGTACACGTTCTCAACCGAAAACTGGAACCGTCCGGAGACAGAAATCGCCGCCCTGATGGGTCTTGTACTGTCGTCGCTCGAGGACGAGATATTCATGAAGAACAATGTTCGCTTCAAGGTGATTGGCGACATTGAACGTCTGCCAATAGAAGTGCAGCAAAAACTTCAGGAAACAATCGACCATACTGCAGGCAACACTGCCATGACCATGGTGGTGGCTTTGAGCTATTCGTCAAGATGGGAGATAACAAAGGCGATGAAGGACATAGCAAAGAAGGCAGTTGACGGACAACTGTCTATCGACGACATCACCGAAGACACCGTATCGCAAAGCCTTACGACAGCTTCAATCCCCGACCCCGACCTGCTGATACGCACCGGAGGCGAGCTGCGAATCAGCAACTATCTGTTGTGGCAGATAGCCTACTCTGAACTGTATTTCTGCGATACTTTCTGGCCCGACTTCAACGAAGCCGACCTGCACAAAGCCATTGCCGACTACCAGCAACGCCAACGCCGATTCGGAAAGACCGGCAAACAGGTGGAAGCAGAAGAAAGCAAGTAATGAGTAAACGTCCAGGATTAACAAGATAAAAACAATAAGAAGACAATGAATATAAGAAAGGTGTTGACCACACTCTGCATCATTGCATGCAGCATCATCGCAAAGGCGCAGGACAAAATCGTATACCCGGACATATCCTATGCCGGAACACCGCGCACCGTACAGATTGCGGGCATCGCCGTGACAGGCGCTGAAGGATATGAGGACTATATGCTCACTGGCATATCGGGTCTGTCTATCGGACAGGAGATTCAGCTGCCGGGCGACGAGATAACCGACGCTGTGAAGCATTACTGGAAGTATGGCCTGTTCTCGGACGTGTCTATCTCGGTAGACTCGCTCATACACGACAAGGCTTATCTACACATCCATCTGCAGATGCGTCCGCGTGTGTCAACAATCAACTACATTGGTCTGAAGAAATCGGAGCGCACCGACATGGAGGAGAAACTCGGACTCCTCAAGGGCGCTCAGATTACACCTAACATGATTGACCGTGCCAAGATTCTTGCCAAGAAATACTTCGACGACAAGGGATTCAAGAACGCGGACATCCAGGTGGTGCAGCGCGACGACGTGACGCAGAAGAACCACGTAATCCTCGACGTCATCATCGACAAGAAGGAGAAGATGAAGGTGCGCACCATCACCATCGAAGGCAACGATGCCTTGAGAGCCGGCCAGATTAAGGGTGGCCTGTTCAGAAAGGGAGCGTTCTCCAAGACTCACGAGGCTGGCAAGTTGTCGTCATTCCTCAAGTCGAAGAAGTTCACACCCGAGCGTTGGAAGGCCGACAAGCAGAAACTCATCGACAAGTATAACGAGCACGGCTACCGCGACGCTGTAATCTTAGGCGACAGCGTATGGAACGTTGACGACAAGCACGTAAGCATCAACATTAAGGTAGACGAAGGCAAGAAGTACTTCATACGCAACATAACATGGGTGGGCAACACCGTGTACAACTCCGACTATCTGGCTGCCGTACTCGGCATGAAGAAGGGCGACGTGTACAACCAGAAGCTCATGAACAAGCGACTCACCGAAGACGAGGACGCTGTGGGCAACAATTACTGGAACAACGGCTACCTGTTCTACTCACTCCACCCGACAGAGATTAACATCGTAGGCGACTCTATCGACCTTGAGATGCGTATCTTCGAGGGTCCGCAGGCCCACATCAACCACGTACGCATCAACGGTAACGACCGTCTGTATGAGAATGTAGTGCGTCGCGAGCTGCGTACAAAGCCGGGCGACCTCTTCTCGAAGGAGGCATTGCAGCGTTCGGCACGTGAGATTGCATCAATGGGACACTTCGACCCTGAGAAGGTCAATCCGCAGCCGGTGCCCGACCCAGAGAACGGTACAGTAGACATCAACTACGATCTTGAGCAGAAGTCGAACGACCAGATTGAGTTCTCGCTCGGATGGGGACAGACCGGTGTAATCGGACGTATCGGACTCAAGCTCAACAACTTCTCGATGCGCAACCTCTTCAACAAGAACAAGGAGCATCGTGGTATCATGCCGATCGGCGACGGTGAGGTTCTCTCTATCGGAGCACAGACCAACGGTACATACTATCAGTCGTACAACACCTCATACTCAACCAACTGGTTTGGAGGCAAGCGACCGATACAGTTCTCGGTAGGAGCCTACTTCTCTAAGCAGACCGACGTATCGAGCAACTACTACAACAGTGGTTACTTCAACAACTACTACAACTACATGTACGGTTATGGCAGCTACGGCAACTACAACAACTATGAGTCGTACTACGACCCCGACAAATACATCAAGTTGTTCGGATTCTCACTGGGATGGGGCAAGCAGTTGCGCTGGCCAGACGACTACTTCCAGTTGTCGCTCTCGCTGTCGTACACACGCTACATGCTGAAGAACTGGAGCTACTTCCTCATGACCAACGGTAACTCTAACAACCTCAACCTCAGCATTCAGCTGTCGCGTACATCTACCGACAACCAGTTGTTCCCACGCCGCGGTTCAGAGTTCGTCGCATCGGTTACCGTTACTCCGCCATGGTCGGCATGGGACGGCAAGGACTACGAACACCTCGCCACCAACTCTAAGTCGGCTACATACAACAAGGAGCAGCAGGAGAAGTACCGCTGGGTAGAATACCACAAGTGGAAGTTCAAGGGCCGCATGTTCACCGCACTCACAAGCGGACAGAAGTGTCTCGTGCTCATGACACGACTCGAATTCGGTTTGCTCGGCTCATTCAACAAGTGGAAGAAGTCGCCGTTCGAAACCTACTACATGGGTGGTGACGGTATGACCGGCTACTCTACATCATACGCTGAAGAGACCATCGGTCTGCGCGGTTACGAAAACGGTTCGCTCACTCCTTACGGCTACGAGGGCTATGCCTACGACCGCATGACACTTGAGTTGCGCTATCCGTTCCTCCTTGGCAACACCACCATCTACGGACTCGGATTCATCGAAGGCGGTAACTCATGGACCGAAACCAAGAAGTTCAACCCGTTCGACATGAAGCGTTCAGCCGGTCTCGGTGTCCGCATCTTCCTCCCGATGGTAGGATTGATGGGTATCGACTGGGCTTACGGCTTCGACAAGGTGTTCGGAACCAAGGGCGGTTCGCAGTTCCACTTCATCTTAGGACAAGAATTCTAAAAAAACAAGGCTATGAGGAAATTAATGCTTATCTGCCTCTTTGCCATTACGGCACTGACGGCAAGCGCACAGAAGTTCGCACTGCTCGACATGGAATACATTCTGAAGAACATTCCAGCCTACGAGCGAGCCAACGAACAGCTCAATCAGGTGTCAAAGAAATGGCAGGCTGAGGTTGAGGCACTCAACACCGAGGCCTCAACACTCTACAAGAACTACCAGAACGAGATGGTGTTCCTCTCTGCCGAGCAGAAGAAAGACCGCCAGGAAGCCATAATGAAGAAGGAGAAGGAGGCAAGCGACCTCAAGCGCAAGTACTTCGGTCCAGAAGGAGAGCTGTTCAAGAAGCGCGAGAGCCTCATGTCGCCCATCCAGGAGGAGATATACACCGCAGTGAAGGAGATATCCGAACTGCGTGGCTACTCGCTCGTTCTCGACCGCGCCTCCGACTCAGGCATAATATTCGGCTCACCCAAGATTGACATCAGCAACGAAGTGCTGCAGAAGCTTGGCTATGGAATTTAGAATTAGGAATTAGGAATTTTGAGTTATTCTCGGCTTTGCCTGCGATTTTGAATTATTCAATTTGGAATTGTTCGGCTTTGCTGATTCGGAATTAGGAATTTGTAATTTTGAAAATTCATTCATAGAGTTTAGAAAATAATTAATAACAAAAAACAAATAAGAAAATGAAAAAGCTTATCTTAATGCTTATGTTGTGCATGCCATTGGCAACATTCGCACAGAAATTCGGACACGTTAACGCCCAGGACATTATGCAGTCAATGCCTGAGTTCATCAAGGCCCGTGGCGAGGTAGAAGCAGCTGCCAAGCAGTATGACAACGACCTCAAGGCAATGCAGGACGAACTCCAGCGCAAGGCCCAGGACTACGACAAGAACGCCTCGACAATGAACGAGACCAAGAAGAAGGAGACAGAGGAAAGCCTCCAGCAGATGTACCAGAAGATACAGCAGACAGCCCAGGACAACCAGCAGGCTCTCGCCAAGCTCCAGCAGGAGAAGATTAGCCCTATCACCAACAAGCTCGTTGAAGCTATCAAGGCTGTAGGCAAGACAGGTGGCTATGTTTACATCATGGACATCACATCTGGCATTCCTTACATCAGCGACACTCTCAGCAAGGACGTTACTGCCGAGGTGAAGGCTCAGCTCAACAAGCCTGCCGCTGCCAAGAAGTAATTGACAATATAAGCAAACAATAATCAGGAGGCTATGGCGTAGAAGCCGCAGCCTCCTTTTTTCTTTCAAGCCAAATATGAAGAAATTATTCTTACTACTCTTCGTGCTTGCCCTGCCGTTGCTGGCAAGTGCGCAGATACGGTTCGGCTATTTCAGCTATGACACCGTTCTGAAGTCAATGCCCGACTATCTGATGGCTCAGCGCAACATCGACGACCTGCGCCAGAAGTACGACAATGAGATGAAACGCTCCGAACAGGAATTCAACGCCAAGTATGAAGAATTTCTCGATGCACAGCGCGACCTCGTGCCCTCCATTCTCCGCAAGCGCCAGACTGAGATACAGGAAATGATGGAGAAGAACGTAGCCTTCAAGCAGGAGGCACAGCGACTGCTCAAGCAGGCCGAGGCAGACGCTTTCACCCCCGTAAAGCACAAGCTCAACGAGGCTGTAGCCAAGGTGGGAGCACAACTGGGCTACGCATTTATACTGAACACCGACGGCGACGCATGCCCGTACGTCAACCCTGAAATGGGCGAAGATGCAACCGAAGCTATCAAAGCCGAATTAAAATAAAACGCCACATGATGAACTTTCCACAACAACCAGGCCCCATCGGCGTGTTCGACTCGGGCTATGGCGGACTGACCGTGCTGCACGGCATACGCCAGCTTCTGCCGCAATACGACTACATGTATCTCGGCGACAACGCCCGCGCACCCTATGGCTCGCGCTCGTTTGAGGTGGTCTACCAGTTCACACGGCAGGCTGTACTCAAGTTGTTCTCAATGGGTTGCCATCTCGTAATACTCGGATGCAACACAGCATCTGCCAAGGCTCTGCGCACCATACAGCAGCGCGACCTGCCCATGCTCGACCCCTCGCGCCGCGTACTGGGCATCATCCGCCCTACCGCAGAGACGATTGGCAATCTGACCGAGTCGCGACACATTGGTGTACTGGCTACAGAGGGCACCATAAAGAGTCAGTCGTACTCGATGGAGATACACAAACTGTTCCCAGATATACATGTCTCGGGCGTGGCATGTCCGCTTTGGGCAGCCATAGTAGAGGCAGGCGAGGCCGACTCGCCCGGTGCCGACTACTTTGTAAAGAAGCGCATCGACCAGCTCATGCGCAAAGACCCTCTCATCGACACCATCATACTCGGCTGCACCCACTATCCGCTGCTTATGAGTTCTGTCGTCAAGAACGTACCCAAAGGCGTGCGCATAATGTCGCAAGGCACATACGTAGCCAACTCACTCGCCGACTATCTGAAGCGCCACCCCGAAATGGAACGCAACATTACGCAGGGCGGAACGTGCCGCTATCTCACTACCGAGAGCGAACAACGATTCAGCGAGACAGCCCGCATATTCCTACACGAAGACGTAATGGTGAATCATGTCGATTTGACAGAATAAATAAAGTTGAAAATTGAGAGTTGAGAGTTGAGAGTTATGATTACCTTGGTAAACATAATGTATAATAAACGTATACAAACTGAGCATATCATAACTCTCACTTCTCAACTCTCAATTCTCAACTCAGTTGTTGTGAGGTTGAGTTTCAATTGTTGTGAGGTTGAGTTTCAATTGTTGTGAGTTTGCATTTCAGATGTTGTGCGCTTGAAAAATAAGTACTGATTTATTTTGCATTGTCTTCGATTTGCAGTACCTTTGCACTCGATTTGATAAATGTATAACTCTGTGGAAGAATTTGGCTGCTTGCAACCACACTAAAAAATGCTAAAACTGCACACTCCAACTATGTGCCAATGCGCACAAAGACAGCAGGTTGGATAGCGGTAATTGGTGTTTTTCCACTAATTTTTTAATTTTAAAATTTGGAAAAAATGAATTATCTTTTTTCATCAGAATCAGTTTCAGAGGGCCATCCCGACAAAGTGGCCGACCAGATTTCAGACGCTCTTGTTGACCAGTTTCTCGCCTACGACGCGAACGCACACTGCGCCATCGAGTCGTTCGTCACTACAGGCCAGGTAGTAATCATGGGCGAGGTGCGCTCAGAAGCCTACATCGACCTGCAGACCATCGCACGCAAGACCATCAACCAGATTGGCTACAACAAGTCAGACTATCAGTTTGACGGCAACTCTTGCGGCGTGCTCACAGCTATCCACGAGCAGAGCGATGACATCAACCGTGGTGTCAGCCGTGCCGAGGAGGAAGAGCAGGGAGCCGGCGACCAGGGTATGATGTTCGGCTATGCCACCAACGAGACCGAGAACTATATGCCCGTGACACTCGACCTGGCACAGCTCATCATGCGCGTACTTGCCGACATACGCAAGGAGGGCAAAGAGATGACCTACCTGCGCCCCGACTCAAAGAGCCAGGTTACTGTAGAATACTCGGAGGAAGGCATACCGCAGCGCATCGACACCATCGTAGTGAGCACCCAGCACGACGAGTTTGACGACGACGACGAGCGCATGCTCGACAAGATCAAGGACGACGTGCTCAACATTCTCATGCCGCGCGTTAAGGCACAGATACACAGCGAGAAGGTGCTCTCGCTCTTCGGCGACGACATCAAATACTTTGTCAACCCTACCGGCAAGTTCGTTATCGGCGGCCCTCACGGCGACACCGGTCTGACCGGCCGCAAGATTATCGTCGACACATACGGCGGCAAGGGCGCACACGGCGGCGGAGCCTTCTCGGGCAAGGACCCCTCTAAGGTAGACCGCTCGGCAGCATACGCAGCACGTCATATAGCCAAGAACATGGTAGCGGCAGGCGTTGCCGACGAGATGCTCGTGCAGGTGAGCTACGCCATCGGTGTAGCCGAGCCAGTAAACATCTACGTCAACACCTACGGCCGCTCACGCGTACAGATGAGCGACGCCGAGATAGCGCAGAAGATTTCCAAGCTGTTCGACCTCCGTCCGAAGGCAATAGAGCGCACACTCAAGCTGCGCCAGCCCATCTATCGCGAGACAGCAGCCTACGGACACATGGGACGCAAGAACGAGATTGTCGAGAAGACATTCACATCGCGCTACCACGAGACCAAGGTGATGAAGCTGGAGCTGTTCACATGGGAGAAACTCGACCGCGTGGACGACATCAAGAAAGAATTCGGTCTGTAGACCATTCCATCAAAGCCGGGCATGCCATACGACATGCCCGGCAAACATATATCAACCAACCCACAATTAAATGATTCACACTGCTTCTGACTCCATACATGTTGAGGAAATAGTGCTCGGTGAAGACGGACAGCCGGTAGCGTCCACACAGCAACGCAAGCACTTTCAGCCCACGCCCGCACAGGTGCTGTCGTGGCTGCCAAAGAACGCAACGCCCGAACAGCAGGACTCCGCCATCCAGGCCAATATCAAGCCATCGGAGATAACATGGAGCCAGCTGCCCGACACGCTGCATCTGCCCGGACACAGCAAGGGCAAGTCGTGGCGCGACGTGAACATGCCCAAATACTATCGCGAGTCGTACTTCACGGGCAAGCCTTTCTTCCATCCCGACATGTTCGGCGGACGACTTGGCGTAGCCGGCGACCCCGTGCCCTACAGCATCGCACGCGACAACGTCATCACGCTGCTGCTGCTGGGATGCTTCGTGCTCGCCCTGATAGCCTACTCCAAGTCCAAGGGATTCATCCTGCGCCAGGCAAAGGACTTCTTCCGCCCGCCCCACAACGAGAAGATGACAGCCATCAGCGAGACATCGGGCGAACTGCGTTTCCAGTTCTTCCTCGTGCTGCAAAGCAGTCTGTTGATGGCGCTGATATTCTTCTTCTACGTGCAGCGCAACATCACCGACACGTTCATCATCGACCAATACCAGGTGATTGGAGTGTTCGCAGCCATCATCACCGTCTACGCCATGCTCAAGGCGGTGGCATACAGCGTCACGGGATGGGTGTTCTTCGACCGAAGGAGCAACGACCTATGGATTAAGTCGTTCCTCTTCCTCCTTGCCATGGAGGGAGTGTGCCTGTTCCCTATAGTTATGCTGCGTGCATACTTCGAGATAGCAGTACAAACCACCCTCATCTGCACCGCTATAGTGATAGGCCTGTTCAAATTGCTGGCGCTTTACAAGTCATATCTCATCTTTTTCAGGAACGGTGGACATTCTCTGCAAATTTTTTTGTACTTTTGCACACTTGAACTGATGCCACTTGCCATGCTCATCGGAGCACTCATGATAACCACGGCAAACCTGAAGGTGGATTATTGACAAGGACACACAGACAAATACGAATAATCACGAAACACGAAATAGATATATTTACAAAGAGAAATGATTAAGAAGATTCTGATATCCCAGCCCGAACCGTCAAGCGAGAAATCACCCTACTTCGATATCGCCAAGGACTTTGGCGTGGAACTTGTGTTCCGCCCATTCATCAAGGTCGAGGGATTGAGTGCCAAAGAATTCCGCCAGCAGAAGATCGGACTGCTGGACTTCACAGCCGTTGTCTTCACATCGCGCCACGCCATCGACAACTATTTCAACCTCGCCAAGGAGATGCGCATCACAATCCCCGAGGACATGAAGTACTTCTGCGTGACCGAGACTATAGCACTGTACATCCAGAAATACGTACAGTACCGCAAGCGCAAGGTGTTCTTCGGCACAACTGGCAAGATCGATTCGCTCATACCCACAATGGTAAAGCACAAGACCGAGAAATATCTCGTGCCGCTGAGCTCTGTCCACAACGACGACATAGAGCGCTTGCTCGACGCAAAGAAGCTCCACCACAAGGAGTGCGTTATGTATCGCACCGTCAGCAACGACTTCACTGAAGAGGAAGCTAAGGCGTTCGACTGCGACATGCTCGTATTCTTCAGCCCTTCAGGCATCAAGGCATTCACCAAGAATTTCCCCGAATTCACTCAGGGCGACATTCGCATCGCCACCTTCGGACCTGCTACAGCCAAGGCTGTGACCGATGCCGGCTACCGACTCGACCTCGAAGCACCTACCAAGGAACACCCTTCCATGACAGGAGCACTGCAGAACTATCTGGAGAACAACAAGTAGTTAGGTTGTTGACATGACAACATCAACATACAGCCTCCCACAGTCGGAGCGCATTAACAGCAAGAAGCAGATTGACCGCCTCTTTCGCGGAGGCGGCTCAAAGGCTATGACAGCAGCACCACTGCGTATGGTGTACATGGCAGACAATCGTCAGACCGACTCTCAGCCAGCCGACGGACATCAGCCGATGGCTCAGATGATGGTGAGCGTACCCAAACGCTACTTCAAGCGCGCCGTAAAGCGCAACTACGTGAAGCGTCAGGTGCGCGAGGCGTATCGCCTCAACAAGCACATTCTCGTCGACCGCCTCACCGAGAGCGGCGACAAGACAATGTCGCTCTGCTTCATATGGACAGCCAACCGTCTTCTGCCTACAGCCGAGGTGATGAGCCGCATGGCCAACCTGCTGACACGATTGGCTGAGAAGCTGTCGGCAACCGACAATAAAAACATCCCGCAATGAACCGACTCTCACACGCACTCGCATGGATAGTGATACAACCCATCCGATTCTACCAGAAGTTTATCACACCATACACCCCGGCTTCATGCCGATTCCAACCCACATGCTCCGAATATGCGCGTCAGGCACTGCTCAAGCACGGATTCTTCAAGGGCATGGCACTCTCAATATGGCGCATCCTAAGATGCAACCCATGGGGAGGCTCGGGCTACGACCCAGTGCCGTAAGTGGAATTTTGAGTTTTGAGTTTTGAATTTTGAATTAAATCACCAGCAAATGCTCAGAAAGGCCTAATAAGGCCCAGAAAGGCTCAGAAAGGCTTAGTAAAATATTAACAACAATAAAATGGCAAAAAATTTCGTTGAAGAACTGCGCTGGCGCGGCATGCTCGCGCAGATTATGCCGGGTACTGAGGAATATCTCAACACCCACATGGTGTCTGCGTATCTTGGCACCGACCCTACTGCCGACTCACTTCACATCGGACACCTCTGCGGCATCATGATGCTGCGCCACCTCCAGCGTTGTGGCCATAAGCCCTACCTCCTCGTAGGCGGTGCAACAGGTATGATTGGCGACCCTTCGGGCAAGAGCCAGGAACGCAACCTGCTCGACTCGAAGACACTCTATCACAACCAGGAGGCCATCAAGAAGCAGGTAGCCAAGTTCCTCGACTTCGACGGCAATGAGCCTAACAAGGCCGAGCTCGTCAACAACTACGACTGGATGAAGGACTTCACCTTCCTCGACTTCGCACGCGAGGTGGGCAAGCACATCACCGTAAACTATATGATGGCGAAGGATTCCGTACAGAAGCGTCTCAACGGCGAGGCTCGCGACGGACTCTCATTCACCGAATTCACATATCAGCTGCTTCAGGGCTACGACTTCCTCTATCAGTATCAGAAGTATGGCGTACGCTTGCAGCTCGGCGGCAACGACCAGTGGGGCAACATGACCACCGGTACTGAGCTTATCCGCCGTACACTCGGCAACGAGTCGGAAGCCTACTGCCTCACCTGCCCGCTCATCACCAAGAGCGACGGCAAGAAGTTCGGCAAGACCGAGAGCGGCAACGTATGGCTCGACCGCAACCGCACCACTCCTTATGCCTTCTATCAGTTCTGGCTCAACGTGAGCGACGCAGAGGCTGAGAAGTACATCAAGATATTCACCGACCTTGACAAGGAGACAATCGACGCTCTCATAGCCGAGCACAACGAGGATCCGGGCCGCCGCACACTGCAGAAGCGCCTGGCTGAGGAAGTTACCACAATGGTACACTCACGCGAGGACCTCGAAATGGCTCAGGAGGCTTCAAGCATCCTCTTCGGCAAGGGAACCAAGGAGACACTGCAGAAGTTTGACGAGGCTACACTGCTCTCTATCTTCGAGGGTGTGCCCCACTTCACACTGCCAGCCGACCAGCTCGGACAACCCGCAGTCGACCTCTTCACACGCGATGATGTCAAGGTGTTCAACTCAAAGGGCGAGATGCGCAAGCTCGTTCAGGGTGGTGGCGTATCGCTCAACAAGGAGAAGCTCGCAGCCTTCGACCGTGTAGTTACAGCCGAAGACCTCATCGACGGCAAGTATCTTCTCGTGCAGCGCGGCAAGAAGAATTATTATCTCATCACAGTGAAATAATCCGAAAAATTTGGCTGCAAAGCTATTTTTTATTACCTTTGCAGCCACATTGTCCTATGGTGTAATGGTAGCACAACAGTTTTTGGTTCTGTTTGTGGTGGTTCGAATCCGCCTGGGACAACAGAAAAAGCCTTGCTTCTTAATCGGAGCAAGGCTTTTTTGTTTTTTAATACAACACATTTTTTCCACATAATTATATTTATTATAAGCTAAAAGTCGTAACTTTGCATAAAACTGAAAATAAATAGCAAAAACAGATATAATGGAATACAATTTCAGAGAAATCGAGAAGAAATGGCAAGCCCAGTGGGTGGCAGACAAGACCTACCACACCACTGAAGACCCGAACAAACAGAAGTTCTACGTACTCAACATGTTCCCCTATCCGTCGGGAGCCGGTCTGCATGTAGGCCACCCGCTCGGATACATCGCATCGGACATATACGCACGCTTCAAGCGCCTTGAGGGCTACAACGTGCTCAATCCTATGGGCTACGATGCCTACGGACTGCCTGCCGAGCAATATGCCATTCAGACCGGTCAGCACCCTGAGGTGACCACCGTTGCCAACATAGCCCGCTACCGCCAGCAGTTGGACAACATCGGTTTCTCTTTCGATTGGGACCGCGAGGTTCGCACATGCGACCCCAAATATTACCACTGGACACAGTGGGCATTCCAGAAGATGTTCCAGTCGTTCTTCTGCAACTCATGCCAGAAGGCTCAGCCCATCGAGAAGCTCGTTGCACGCTTCGAGGAGAAGGGTACTGAGGGACTGAACGTAGCCGAGAGCGAGCACCTCGAGTTTACAGCCGAGGAGTGGCGAGCCATGAGCGACGTTGAGAAGCAGAAGACATTGATGAACTACCGCATCGCCTATCTGGGCGAGACAATGGTAAACTGGTGTCCGGGACTCGGCACTGTGCTTGCCAACGACGAGGTAGTGAACGGTGTGAGCGAGCGTGGCGGCTATCCCGTTGTACAGAAGAAGATGCAGCAGTGGTGTCTGCGCACCAGCGCTTATTCACAGCGTCTGCTCGACGGACTGGACACAATACAGTGGAGCGACTCTATCAAGGAGACCCAGAAGAACTGGATTGGCCGTTCGGAAGGTACCGAGATGCAGTTTAAGGTGGCAGGTCAGGACTTCGACTTCACCATCTTCACCACACGTGCCGACACCATCTTCGGTGTGACATTCATGGTATTGGCTCCCGAGAGCGAGCTCGTTGAGAAGCTCACCACTGCCGAGCAGAAGGCTGCTGTCGACGAATATCTCGCCTACGTTAAGAAGCGTACCGAGCTCGACCGTATGGCAAACCACTCTGTTACGGGTGTGTTCTCTGGTTCATACGCCGTAAATCCGTTCACCGGCGAGAACATTCCAATCTGGATTTCAGAATACGTGCTTGCAGGATATGGTACAGGTGCCATCATGGCTGTTCCGGCTCACGACTCACGCGACTACGCCTTCGCCAAGCACTTCAACCTGCCCATCATCCCCCTCATCGAGGGTGCCGACGTAAGCGAGGAGAGCTTCGATGCCAAGGAAGGCACCGTTCAGAACTCGCCCGTTGCAGGCAAGCAGACCCTCGACGGCTTCTCATTGAACGGATTGACCGTCAAGGAGGCAATCGCTGCCACCAAGAAATTTGTCACCGAGAAGGGATTGGGCCGCGTAAAGGTCAACTATCGTCTGCGCGACGCCATCTTCTCACGCCAGCGTTATTGGGGAGAGCCGTTCCCCGTATACTACAAGGACGGAATGCCACAGATGGTTCCCGAGGAGTGTCTGCCGCTCGAACTGCCCGAAATCGAGACATATAAGCCTACCGAAACTGGCGAACCGCCATTGGGACGTGCCAAGATGTGGGCATGGGACGAGGAGAAGAAGCAGGTGGTAGACAAGGCTCTGGTAGACAACAAGACCGTGTTCCCGCTCGAATTGAACACCATGCCGGGCTTTGCCGGATCGTCAGCCTACTATCTGCGCTATATGGATCCGCACGACGACAGCTGTCTCGTAAGCAAGGAAGCCGACGAGTACTGGCAGAATGTCGACCTCTATGTAGGCGGATGCGAGCACGCTACGGGCCACCTCATCTACTCACGTTTCTGGAACAAGTTCCTCTTCGACCTCGGCGTGAGCTGCAAGGAAGAGCCGTTCCAGAAGCTTGTCAACCAGGGCATGATTCAGGGACGAAGCAACTTCGTATATCGTATCAATTCCGACGACCACTCTAAGGCTCCCGTCTTCGTGAGTGCCGGACTGAAGAAGGACTATGACGTGACACCTATCCACGTCGACGTAAACATCGTTTCAGCCGACGTGCTCGACATCGACGCCTTCAAGGCATGGCGTCCGGAGTATGCCGACGCTGAGTTCATCCTCGAAGACGGCAAGTACATCTGCGGATGGGCAGTTGAGAAGATGTCGAAGTCGATGTTCAACGTTGTCAACCCCGACATGATTGTCGAGAAGTACGGCGCCGACACATTGCGTCTGTACGAAATGTTCTTGGGTCCGGTAGAAGCCAGCAAACCTTGGGACACCAACGGTATCGACGGATGTTTCCGCTTCCTCAAGAAGTTCTGGAACCTCTACTACGAGAACCGCACCGACAACTTCCTGCCTTCAGCCGACGCCGAGGCATCAGCCGACAGCATGAAGACTCTGCACAAGCTCATCAAGAAGGTGACCGAAGACATCGAAAACTTCTCATACAACACCTCAATCTCGGCATTCATGATTGCCGTGAGCGAGCTTGCACAGCAGAAATGCCGCAACAAGCAGGTGCTCGAGCAGCTCGTTGTGCTCATCGCACCGTTCGCTCCGCACATCGCTGAGGAGCTTTGGCACGTATTGGGCAACGAAACAACCGTATGCGACGCCCAGTGGCCTAAGTTCGAGCCTAAGTATCTCGTTGAGAGCGAGGTACAGCTCACCATCTCGTTCAACGGCAAGGCACGCTTCCAGAAGAAGTTCCCAGCCGACGCCACCAACGATGCAATACAGCAGGCAGTGCTCGCCGACGAGCAGAGCCAGAAGTATCTCGACGGCAAGACAGTGGTCAAAGTGATTGTTGTGCCTAAGAAGATTGTGAATGTCGTTGTTAAGTAATACGCGGCGACATTCTATATAACTTACTGAACTTTCGCAAGCTCAGTGAATTCAGTAGTTAAAGGAGTTAAGAACTTCTTAACTTCTTAACTACTTTTGCTTAGAATCAAATGAAAATTACGCTTTAACTGTAAAATCCTATGACAATCGACCGCAAAATTATCTGGCAAGAAACGAAGGACTATTTCAATATCACTCTCGGTCTGATGCTCTACACCTTCGGATTCACCGTTTTCCTTCTACCCTATGAAATCGTGACCGGAGGTATTGCAGGTATCGGAGCCATTATATTCTATGCCACAAAGTTTCCCGTACAGTGGACTTTCTTCATCATCAATGCCATACTTATCGTAGCCGCGCTGAAGGAGCTTGGACTGAAATTCCTTGCCAAGACCATATATGCCACCTTTGCACTTACCGTATTGCTCGACCTTGCACAGAAGATTGTGGAACAGCCCGACGGCACCTTCTACAAGCTTATGGGTGAGGGCAACGACTTCATGTCGCTCATTATAGGATGTATGCTCACCGGAACGGCGCTGGCAATAGTATTCTTGAACAACGGCAGTACGGGCGGAACCGACATCATTGCAGCCGTAGTTAACAAGTACTACAACGTTTCGCTTGGCAAAGTACTCATCATGGTAGACCTTGTAATCATAGGCAGCTGTCTCGCCATCGATTCTTTCGGCGACTTCCCACAGCGTTGCCAGATGGTGGTATTCGGTCTGTGTACGATGGTCATCGAATGTAACATGCTCGACTATGTGATGAACGTGCAGCGCCAGTCGGTGCAGTTCATGATATTCTCGAAGGAATACAAGAAGATAGCCGAAGCCATCACACGCAAGACCGACCACACGCTCACCATTCTCGACGGCCACGGCTGGTATACTGGCAAGGAGATGAAGGTGATATGTCTGCTTGCCAAGAAGCGCGAGTCGGTGCTAATCTTCCGACTCATTAAGACAATTGACCCACGCGCATTCGTCAGCCAGAGTAGCGTAATCGGCGTATACGGCGAGGGATTCGACCAGATAAAGGTGAAGGTGAAGAAGCATGAAAGCGCACAAAGCCCCACCCCCGAACCCCTCCCCCGTAGGGAGGGGAGTGATATGCAAGGCTCCTCAAACGAATAAAAAACAATACTTCTAAATAAATACAACTCAACAAATATGCACAACCAGTCAATACATACTACTCCCCTCCCTACGGGGGAGGGGCAAGGGGGTAGGGCTTTTTGTTTGGTTTTCGCCACCAACAACAAGCACAAGCTTGACGAGATACGCTCCATACTCGGCTCTCGTTTTGAAGTGTTGTCGCTCAGCGACATCAACTGCCACGTCGACATACCCGAAACAGCCAACACGCTTGAAGGCAACGCCATACAGAAGGCACGCTACATCGTGGAGAACTACGGCTACGACTGCTTTGCCGACGATACAGGACTCGAAGTGCCGGCTCTCGGTGGCGAACCGGGCGTACACTCGGCCCGCTATGCCGAAGGCACCGACCACGACTCGGAGGCTAACATGCAGAAGCTGCTCAGCCGCCTCGACGGCAGCGACGACCGCCGTGCGCAGTTCCGCACCGTCATCTGCCTTGCCCGCAAGAACGACATAGCCGACTACACCCTCTTCGAAGGCATCGTTCGCGGAACTATCTCTACCGAGAAACAAGGCACCGAAGGCTTCGGCTACGACCCCATCTTCGTGCCCGAAGGCTACACGGAATCATTCGCACAACTCGGTATGGACATCAAGAATGGCATTTCGCACCGTGCACGCGCTGTGGAGAAACTCGCAGAATATCTATGCGAATAATTGGGAATTGAGAGTTGAGAGTTATGATTACCTTTGACAACAACATATTGCTAAAGACTTTAAATGCATAAGCATATCATAATTCTCAACTTTCAACTCTCAATTCTCAACAAAAAAAAACGGGCTATTAAATAGCCCGTTTTACGTCGTAAGAAGAATTCTCTTAAACCTTTTTGCTGTATTACTTGATAGCGTCAGCAAGCTCAGCGCCAGCCTTGAACTTGGCAACCTTCTTTGCTGCGATAGTAATCTTTTCCTTAGTAGCAGGGTTGATGCCCTCGCGTGCCGGACGCTCCGAAACGCTGAATGTACCGAAGCCGATGAGCTGGATCTTGTCACCCTCAACGAGAGCGTTCTTAATAGCCTCGATTGTAGCCTCAAGAGCCTTCTTGGCATCAGCCTTGCTCAGTTCAGCACCTACTGCTATCTTCTCAATTAATTCTGTCTTATTCATAATTCTTTATGTATTAATATGTATTAAATTGTTTGTAAAATTCAAGTGAAAACAATCGGAAATAGGGTGGAAATCATACATTTGCTACCTTTCCAAAAGCAAATTTAGACTATTCCTTTCACAATTCAAACTAAAATCGGAAAAAAGTGCATAATTTATTGAAAAAAACAACGCCAATACCCCTTTTTATGCCTGTTTACGGGGATTTTTAGTAATTTTGCCACTTGTTAATGAACAAATTGAACACATTTATTATGAATAACATTCCAACAGTAACACGCAACCTGCTCATCATAAACGTCGTGGTGTTTCTCGCCACCTACGCCTTGCAGATGATAGGTGCCGACCTCAACAGTATCCTCGGCCTGCACTTCATCATGGCGCCCGACTTCCATGCCTACCAGCTCATCACCTACATGTTCGCACATGGCGGATGGAGCCACATATTCTTCAATATGTTTGCACTGTGGATGTTCGGCTGCATCGTTGAGCGCACGTGGGGAGCACGCAAGTTCCTGTTCTACTACATCGCCTGCGGCATAGGTGCCGGACTGTTTCAAGAGCTGGCACAGATGGTGCAGTTCTATCTGCTTGCCGCCGAACAGATACCCGGATTCTCACTCTCGCAGACCATGCTCGTAGTGAAAGCCAACGCCATGTTCCTCAACGCATGGACCACAGTGGGCGCTTCGGGTGCCATATACGGCATACTGCTCGCCTTCGGCATGCTCTATCCCGAGGAGCGCCTGTTCATCTTCCCCCTGCCTGTGCCCATCAAGGCAAAGTGGTTTGTACTCATCTATGCTGCAATCGAGCTGTTCATGGCATTCTCTACCACCGGCGACGGCGTGGCTCACCTTGCACACCTTGGCGGTATGGTTGTAGGATTCTTCCTCATACGCTACTGGCGCCGCCATCCCGACATCAACTACAACCGTCGTGGCGGACAGCAGTTCTTCGACTCGCTGCGCTCGGGCTGGGAGCGACGCACCCACCGCAGCGCCAAGGGTCCTGACACCTCACGCTGGGGCTACAGCCAGCCCAACGGACGCACCACACAGCGCCCTGAGACCGATGCCGAATACAACGAGCGCAAGCGGAGGGAGCAGGAGCGCACCGATGCTATCCTCGACAAGATACGCCGTTCGGGCTACGACAGCCTGACCAACGAAGAGAAGCAATGGCTGTTTGACAAGAGTCGCAAATAAAACAGACATGACAGCCACGAAAACAATGAAAGACTTCACACTCAGGATAATAGCAGGAGCCAACATCGCCACCATCGTGGTGATGCTGCTCATAGGCTACAGCGACCGCGTCAACCCCACCAACCACCCCCTTATAGCCAACTTAGGACTGCTTTTCCCCGTATTACTCGTTGCCAATCTGGCGTTTCTCGTCTTCTGGCTGATGTTCAGAGTGAAATGGGCAGCGATTCCTGTGGCAGGACTGGTGTTGGGATTCCAGCCCATACGCGTCTACACACCGTTCAACCGCAACCCTGCCACCCCACAGGGCAGCATAAAGGTGATGTCGTACAACGTGTTCAACTTCAGCACATGGACCGACACCTCCGAGCCGTCCGAAATACTACAATACATAAAGCGTCAGAACCCCGACATACTGTGCATGCAGGAATACGGCACGTCAGGACGCAAGCACGAGATAGTCGACTCTACCCTCTCGGCTATGTATCCCCACCACTCCACCGCCAACGCACAGGACGGTGGCGACGAGATATGTATATACAGCCGCTTCCCTATAGCCGACAAGGAGAACATCGAATACACATCAAAAGGCAACAACTCGGCTGCCTTCCATGTAGTAACAGCCAAGGGCGACACCACGATAGTTGTAGTGAACCATTTTGAGACTACCGGACTATCGCTCGACGACCGCTCCAAGTTTCACGCCATGATAAAGGGCGACATACGCAACCGCGAAGCCGAACGCGAGTCGCGCCGACTGTGGCACAAGCTGGGCGAGGCTTCAGCCATACGCGCCCCGCAAGCCGATGCTGTGGCACGATATGTGGAGCAGCATGAGGGCAGAAGCATCATACTCGTGGGCGACTTCAACGATTCGCCCATTTCATATGTGCGCCACCGACTGGCATCGGTGCTCAACGACTGCTATGTAGCCTCGGGTAACGGCCCCGGCATAAGCTACCACTACAACGCCTTCTACGTGCGCATCGACAACATCATGTGCTCCGACCATTGGACACCCTATCGCTGCCATGTGGACAACTCCATCAAGGCATCCGACCATTACCCCATCATCTGTTGGCTGAAAAGGGGGTGAGAGGTTGAGATGGTGAGGTGGTGTGGTTTGATTGGAGTTGAGGTGGTGAGATTTGCTAATATTGCACCTTAAATTAAATAAATAAAGCTATAAATTTCGCAAAACGAAAGAAAATCAGTAACTTTGCACGCTATCTATGCTTTAGTATAAAACAATACTAACGAAGAAAACAATAATAACAAAAAATAAAAACAAAAAATGCAGAACAAAGGTATTGTAATTGTAACAGCCGTCCTTCTGACGCTTGCAAGTATCTTTTATCTCTCGTTCTCGGCTGCCACAAAATACTATGACAGTCAGGCTGCGAAGATAAAGGACCCGATAGCACAGCAGGACTACAAGGACTCTGTGAAGTTCCTCGGGCTCTACTCATACCAGAAGTGCCTTGAGACACAGATCGGACTCGGTCTTGACCTTAAGGGCGGTATGAACGTTATCCTCGAAGTGAGCGTTCCCGACGTAGTTGAGAACCTCGCCGACCACAAGACAGACGCAGCCTTCACCAAGTCGATGAAGGAAGCACGTGCCGAGCACGAGGTGTCGCAGAGCGATTTCATCACTCTCTTCATCAACGCTTACAAGAAGAACGCTCCGGGACATCACCTCTCTGAGATCTTCGCCACACAGCAGCTTCAGGGCAAGGTATCGCCCAACTCTTCTGACAAGCAGGTAGAGAAGGTGCTGCGCGATGAGGTTCAGGCAGCTATCGACAACTCGTTCCTCGTGGTACGTACACGTATCGACAAGTTCGGTGTCGTTCAGCCTAACATCCAGAAGCTCGAAGGCCAGCAGGGCCGTATCATGGTAGAAATGCCTGGTATCAACGAGCCTGAGCGCGTTCGTAAGCTTCTCCAGGGTAGCGCAAACCTTGAGTTCTGGGAAACATACAACTCTGAGGAGATTGTTCCTTACCTCCAGCAGCTCGACCAGCGCGCGGCTGCAGCCCTCTCGGGCAAGGCAGAAGTGGCTGACACTACAGCCGCTGATACAGCCGCAGCCGTTAAGGCTACTGCCGAGGCAAAGACAGGTGCCAAGCTACAGCTCAAGAAGAGCGCTGACGAGGCAGCCGACACTAAGGATACTTCTTCACAGCTTGCACAGGCAAAGAAGGAGCACCCGCTCCTCTCTGTATTCCAGCCTACAGGTAGCGGTGCATTGAGCCTCGTAGGTTATGCTTCGGCACGCGACACAGCTGCTGTCAACAAGATCATCTACTCTGCCATCGCCAAGCAGGTGCTCCCTTCAGACCTCCGTCTGCTTTGGGGTGCTAAGCCAGCCGACGGCATCCAGGCTAAGAACGTTTACGAGCTCTACGCCATCAAGGTTACTACATCTAACGGCCGCGCTCCTATCGAGGGCGACGTTGTGACCGATGCCAAGGACCAGTTCAACAACCTTACAGGTACACCTGAGGTTTCTATGTCAATGAACTCTGACGGTGCACGCCGCTGGGCAGCCCTTACAAAGGCCAACGTAGGCAAGGCTATCGCCATCGTTCTTGACGGAACCGTATATTCAGCACCTCGTGTTAACGGTGAAATCTCTGGCGGACAGTCGTCAATCACTGGTAACTTCACTATTGAGGACACCAAGGACTTGGCCAATACATTGAAGTCTGGTCGTATGCCTGCTCCTGCACACATCGTTCAGGAAGAGGTTGTAGGTCCTACACTCGGTGCCCAGTCAATACAGCAGGGCTTCATCTCGTTCATCATCGCCTTCATCATCTTGATGGTATACATGGTTATGATGTACGACTTTATCCCGGGTATGGTTGCCAACGGCGCCCTCTTGCTCAACCTCTTCTTCACCATGGGTATCATGGCGTCGTTCCAGGCAGCACTCACAATGCCAGGTATCGCCGGTATCGTGCTTGCCCTCGGTATGGCTGTGGATGCCAACGTGCTTATCTACGAGCGTACCAAGGAGGAACTAAAGAAGGGTCTCGGCACCAAGCAGGCTCTGGCTCAGGGCTACAGCAACGCTTTCTCTGCCATCTTCGACTCTAACTTGACATCAATCCTCACAGGTATCATCCTTTATGTGTTCGGTACAGGTCCTATCCGCGGCTTCGCTACCACACTTATCATCGGTATCTGCTGCTCGTTCTTCACCGCTGTGTTCCTGACACGTCTCGTTTACGAGAACCGTCTGGCTCACGACAAGTGGACAAAGCAGAACTTCTCTACCAAGGTTTCGCGCAACTTCATGGCGAACAAGAACTATGGCTTCATGTCAAACTGCAAGATATCGTTCGGTATCTTTGCCGCCATCATCGTACTTATGATTGGCAGCTTCGCCATCCGTGGCTTGAGCAAGGGCATCGACTTCACCGGTGGTCGCAACTACGTTGTAGTGCTTGAGAAGCAGGTACAGCCTGAGGATGTCAAGGCAGCGCTCGTGCCCCACTTCAAGGGAGCTACTGTCAACGCCCTCGCCCTCGGTACTGACGGCAAGACCATACGTATCTCAACCAACTATAAGATCGAGTCGAACAATCCGGCAGTTGACAACGAGGTAGAGAACATCCTCTACAAGGGTCTGCACGGCGCAGGTCTCGTAACTCAGGGCAGTGTTGAGGCATTCAAGAACCCAGACGTTCGCGCAGGTGGCTCAATCGTATCGTCTACAAAGGTAGGTCCGGCTGTGGCTAAGGACATCACCCACGGTGCTATCATCTCAGTGATTATCGCCCTCGCCGCCATCTTCCTCTACATCTTGGTACGTTTCCGCAACGTGGCATTCTCTATCGGTTCTACCGTAGCCCTTGCTATCGATGCAACAATCGTTATCGGCTTCTTCTCGCTGCTTTGGGACGTCGTTCCATTCTCGCTTGAGGTAGACCAGACATTCATCGGAGCTATCCTTACGGTTATCGGCTACTCTATCAACGATAAGGTGGTGGTATTCGACCGTATACGTGAGAACCTCCAGTTGCACAAGAATATGGACTTGCAGGACCTCTTCAACAAGTCGTTGAACGAGACTCTTGCCCGTACTATCAATACATCATTGTCAACACTCATCGTGCTGCTCTGTATCTTCTGCTTCGGCGGTGAGAGCACTCGCAGCTTCTCGTTCGCAATGTTGCTTGGTGTAATCTTCGGTACACTGTCTTCAATCTTCATCGCTGCTCCGGTGGCTTACATCACTCTCGGTCGTAAGATCAAGAAGGAAGAGGCTGCAATGGCAGAGGCAGTTGAAGTGAAGTAATATCGCTAACACTATTATATCAAGGCGCAACTCCAAGCAATTGGGGTTGCGCTTTTTTTTGTTTTTAATTCTGAACTGTTACTTACAAATTGTAACAGAATTGTAACATTAAAAAAAGCGAATAAATATGATAATTTATAAGAAAAATATGCAACTTTGCAATTTGTACAAAGTATGCGTTATACGATAAGTGTCATAAAGTGTAATACAGAGAGTTACAGACGCATTAGAGAGTTATAAAAACCTCAAATCCGCAACTACGCGCCTAATATGATACAGAAGCGAAAAGAATCTGCAT